>Ga0105055_10009485_pt1 | contig 12430 bp, 10 predicted proteins | sample BON03_FD_78090 | JGI IMG/M metagenome (GOLD analysis project Ga0105055, IMG submission 78090) | Freshwater microbial communities from Lake Bonney liftoff mats and glacier meltwater in Antarctica - BON-03 | ecosystem: Environmental > Aquatic > Freshwater > Ice > Glacier meltwater | place: Lake...
ATGATGCGCCTGGGCGGCGAACACGGCCAGCCGGTCGTCATCGTTGATTACGCACATACCCCAGATGCGCTGGAACACGCGCTGCAAGCGGTCCGCGCCCACCTTAAAGGTCGTCTGGTTTGTGTATTCGGTTGCGGTGGCAATCGTGATCAGGGCAAGCGCCCGCAAATGGGCCGTGCTGCGGAGCTATTGGCCGATGACATTGTTGTCACCAGTGACAATCCGCGTTTCGAACCCGCCGGCGATATCATTGCAGATGTAATGGCAGGCTTGCACAGCCCCGATCGTGCAACGGTTGAGCCCGATCGGGCGATCGCCATCCGCAAAGCCATCGCTAACGCGCAGCCGGGTGATGTGGTGCTGGTGGCCGGCAAAGGCCACGAAACCTGGCAGGAAATTAACGGCCAGAAGATTCCATTCAGTGACGAGACCACCATCCGCACCGCACTGGGAGATGCCGCATGATTAATATGACCATCTCAAAGGCTGCTGAATTGTTGGGTTGCACAGACCTGGGTGGCAATACGGCCGGAAATAATGCTGCCGAATTCAAAGGCATCACCACCGACAGCCGTCAGGTAGTGCCCGGCATGCTGTTTGCAGCACTGGCCGGCGCCAACTTTGATGGCCACGACTATCTTGATAACGCCGTTGCCGATGGCGCAGTGGCCGTGCTTGTCAGCCGCGATATCAACTTTCGAGATACTGCTGCCAGCGTCCCCGTATTGCAGGTCGAAGACATGCTGGCTGCACTGGCAGCGCTGGCCAAGTATTGGCGCAAACATTGCCCGGCGCGATGCATCGGCATCACCGGCAGCAATGGAAAAACCACGGTTAAGGAAATGATCGCCAGCATTCTGCGCCAAAGCGGGAAAGCCCAAAGCAGTAAAGTATTAGCAACCGAAGGTAATTTTAACAATGAGTTGGGCTTGCCCCTGACGCTGTTTCGTCTGGATACATCGCACGATTTTGCGGTCATCGAGATGGGTGCCGCCAAGCCCGGTGATATCGCCTATCTGGCGGGCATTGCCAAGCCCGAAGTTGGCCTGATCATCAACATCGGCCCGGCGCACTTACAAGGTTTTGGCAGTGTCGAAGGTGTGGCGCGCGCCAAAGGTGAGATGTACGCCGCATTGCCCAAAGGTGGCACCGCCATCATGAATTTTGCCGAGCCGTGGCTGGACCTGTGGAAAGACATGAACCACGCCCGCTCTATCCAGTACTTTAATGGAGAGGTAGATCGCAGTGGGTCGGCCAACCAGCAGCAGGGCGCCGGGCCCAAAGACAGCGCCGGGCAAGAAGAGTCTTTCCGCGGCCACGTGACCGCCCGTTACCAGGGCCAGGACATCATTGTCAGCACCCCGGCAGGCGAATTCACCCTGTTGCTGCCGTTACCCGGCGATCACAACCTGACCAATGCACTGGCCGCGACCGCTGCCTGTCTGGCGGTGGATGTGTCGCTACAAGACATCAAAGCCGGTCTGGAGTGCGTAAAACCCGTTCCGGGCCGCCTGAATTTAAAGCGCTCTGTATCCGGATGGACGGTGATCGACGATACCTATAATGCCAATCCTGCTTCCTTGTACGCCGCGCTGCAGGTTCTGGCCAATCAGGAAGGTGAGCCCTGGTTGGTGCTGGGCGACATGAAAGAGCTGGGCGATGACAGCCGCAAAATGCATGCAGAACTGGGTGATGCAGCGCGCGATTTCGGCGTTAAACGCTTATATGCGCTGGGTGAAGCCAGTGCCGCGACCGTCGATGCCTTTGGTGACGATGCCTACCACTTTGACAATCGCGATGGCCTGATCAGGGCCTTGTGCAGCGAACTCCACCCCGGCGTTGCCTGTCTGGTAAAAGGCTCGCGCTCGATGGGCATGGAACACGTGGTTAGCGCCATTTCCAGCAAACACAGCTGCCAAGAGGCGACCAAACTGATGGCGACCAACTGATGTTATTAGAACTGTTCATCTGGATGTCCGAACTGAATCCGGGTTTCAACGTGTTCGGCTACATTACCTTGCGCGCCATTATGAGTGCGCTAACCGCGCTCGCGCTGTCGTTGCTGCTCGGCCCGGCTTTTATCCGCCGCCTGGTCAAAAAGCAGGTTAGCCAGCCGATTCGCGAACTGGGCCCTGAATCACATTTTTCCAAAGCCGGCACACCCACTATGGGTGGCGCGCTGATTCTGTTCGCCATCGTGCTGTCCACCATTCTGTGGTCGGATCTTGGCAACCGCTATGTCTGGACTGTAGTTCTGGTGACACTGGCATTCGGCGTGATCGGCTGGATTGATGACTACAAAAAACTGGAGCAACAAAATTCAGATGGCCTGTCAGCCCGTTACAAATACCTGTTCCAGTCGATCGTCGGCTTAACCGCGGCGATTTATCTGTTCAATACCACTCAGTCACCTGCTGAAACGCAGTTGATCGTGCCGTTTTTCAAAGACATCATCATTCCGTTGGGCATGGGCTACGTTGTTGTCACGTACTTCTTTATTGTCGGCTTTTCCAATGCGGTCAACCTGACAGATGGTCTGGACGGTCTGGCCATTATGCCGTCTGTCATCATCGCTGCCGCACTGGGCATCTTCGCCTATGTGGCCGGTAACTCCGTGTTTTCCCAATACCTGCAGGTCCCATACATCGCTGGCGCGGGCGAATTGGCCATTTTCTGCGGTGCACTGGCCGGTGCGGGTCTCGGCTTCCTGTGGTTTAACACCTATCCCGCACAAGTATTTATGGGCGACATCGGCGCGCTGGCGATGGGCGCTGCACTGGGCCTGATCGCCGTGATCGTGCGCCAGGAGCTGGTCTTTATCGTGATGGCCGGTGTATTTGTGATGGAAACCGTTTCCGTAATTCTGCAGGTGGCCTCGTTCAAACTAACCGGCCGCAGAATCTTCAAAATGGCGCCGATTCATCACCATTTCGAACTTAAAGGCTGGCCGGAGCCTCGCGTGATTGTCCGGTTCTGGATTATCTCTGTAATTTTGGTACTGGCCGGTCTTGCGACCCTGAAGATCAGATAACGATATGGCCTATCCACAACAACAAGCACATAAAGCTCAGGGGCAAGCACACCGCGGCCGCCGCATTAACCAGACCATTCCAGTCGATGGCTGGTTGCTGGTGCCGGTGTTGTTGTTGGTCGCCAGCGGTCTGGTGATGGTCGGCTCTGCCTCTGTGGCCATTGCCGAAAGCCATGGCGTAGATAGCTACTACTATCTGGTTCGTCACGCCACTTATCTGGCGCTGGGCCTGCTGCTGGCAGTCCTGTTCAGAAAAATTCCGACTGAATTCCTTGAAAGCATATCCCGTCCCCTAATGGCTGTGTCTGCCTTGTTGCTGTTGATGGTGTTTCTGCCCGGAATCGGGCATACCGTTAACGGTAGTGCGCGCTGGATCAATTTGGGTATTGCCAATTTCCAGGTGGTGGAAGCGGTGAAAGTGATGGTCATCATCTATATGGCAGGCTATCTGGTTCGCAAAGCCGAGATGGTGCGGGTTCGGTTTTTCGATACGCTCAAACCACTGCTGTTGGCTGGTGGCTTAACCTTGATTCTCCTGTTGCAGCCGGATATGGGCAGCGCCGCGGTTATCACCGCCATCATCGGCGGCATGGTGTGGCTGGCCGGAGCCGCCTGGAAGCACATCGTTATTCTTGGTTTGGGCGCTGTACCGGTATTTGGTTTTGCAGCAATGGAACCCTATCGTTTACGCCGCATCATCAGCTTTACCGATCCGTGGGCAGATCCTTTCAATAGTGGTTTCCAGTTAACCCAGGCATTGATTGCTGTCGGGCGTGGCGAACTATTCGGCGTTGGCCTGGGCGCCAGTATACAAAAGCTGTTTTACCTGCCAGAAGCGCACACAGATTTCATTTTCGCAGTGCTGGCCGAGGAATTCGGTTTGATGGGTGTGATTTTTATACTCGGCCTGTTCATGTTGCTGGTCGCTCGAATAATGAGTATCGGCATGATGGCACATCGCGCCGACAAACCATTTGCCGGCAACGTCGCTTACGGCATCGGCCTGTGGATTGGATTGCAGGCGCTGGTCAGCATCGGTGTAAACCTGGGCGTATTACCAACCAAAGGATTAACCCTGCCGTTGATCAGTTCCGGTGGCAGCAGCGTATTAATGACCTGTCTGGCGCTGGGCATCGTTTTCAGAATTCGTTACGAGCTAAGTCGCGATGCACCCTTAAAAGTGGCCCGCGTGCCCAATACGGCGGCAGTACGATGAATACCGCCCTTAAGAACATTGATAACCGTACCACCGGCAATGGCGTCCTTATCATGGCCGGCGGCACTGGCGGACATATTTTCCCGGGCCTGGCAGTGGCCGATGTGCTCAGACAAAAAAATATCCCGGTGCGCTGGTTAGGTGCGCAGGGTGGTATGGAAACCAGGCAGGTTCCTGCTGCCGGTATCGATCTCGACCTCGTCGCCATCACTGGCTTGCGCGGCAAAGGTTTGATGCGCTGGGTGACCATGCCGATGCTGTTATTGAAAGCCGTACACCACGCGCGCAAGTTGCTGGATGCCAATCGTCCCGGTTGCGCTGTCAGTTTTGGTGGCTATGCAGCAGCGCCCGGCGGGATCGCCGCCTGGAGCAAAGGCATACCTGTGGTAGTACACGAACAAAACCGCGTGCCCGGCATGACCAATAAGTTGCTGGTGCGTATCGCGAAAAAAGTGTTGCAAGGTTTCCCCGGCACCTTTCCCTCCAAGGTCAATGCCGAGGCTGTTGGAAACCCGGTACGATCTGCTGTCGCCACTCTCACACCGCCCGAGCAGCGTATGGCAGATCGTACCGGTCCTATTCGGGTATTGGTGACAGGTGGCTCGCAAGGCGCACAAATACTCAACAAGACGGTGCCTGCTGCTCTGGCCCTGTTGCCACTTGGCGTACATTTTGTCGTTCACCACCAGGCAGGCGCCAAACGCGTCGATGAAGCGGTTGATGCTTACGCCACCGCCAACGTTTCCGCGGAAATCGAAGCCTTTATTGAAGATATGGCCGCCGCCTATGATTGGGCGGACATCGTGATCTGTCGCTCTGGCGCTTTAACCGTTGCAGAACTGGCCGCAGCAGGGCTCGCAGCCGTGTTGGTACCGTTTGCACTGGCCGTGGATGATCACCAAACCAGAAACGCCGAATACCTGGCCGATGCCGGTGCGGCAGTAATTTTGCCGCAATCCAGCCTCGATGCAGCCAGGCTGGCTGATGCTCTAACACCGCTGATGTCAGACCGGCAGAAATTATTGGTCATGGCCTGCGCAGCACGCAGCATGGCGCTGCCAGACGCTGCTGAAAAAGTGGTCGCAGCCTGTTCAGAATGGGTGACAGCATGATCTTGCCGCCCAAAATCAGGCAGCCCGGAAAAAGGCCAACCAGGAGCACGCCGCCCAAAGGCATGCCAACTGGCCACCTGCACCCGATGCGCCGCATCCGTCGCGTCCACTTTGTGGGCATCGGCGGCGCTGGCATGAACGGTATTGCCGAAGTGCTGGTTACACAGGGCTTTAATGTTAGTGGTTCGGACCTTCAGGAATCGCGCGCAACGCAACGTTTAAAAGATCTCGGTGCCGATATTTTCATTGGCCACCAAGCCAACAATATTGAAGGCGCCGATGTGCTGGTCGTTTCCACCGCCGTGCCCAAAACCAACCCGGAAGTGCTGGCCGCGCGCGAAGCCCGTATACCCGTGGTACCAAGAGCAGAAATGCTGGCCGAAATCATGCGCTTCAAGCGCGGTATCGCCGTTGCCGGTACACACGGTAAAACAACCACCACCAGTCTGGTCGCCAGCCTATTGGCCGAAGCCGGCCTGGATCCAACCTTCGTCATCGGCGGCGTGGTAAACGCCTGGGGCAGCAATGCCAGATTAGGGCAGGGCGAATACCTGCTGGCCGAAGCGGACGAAAGCGACGGCTCATTCCTGTTGCTACAGCCAACCATCGCCTTGATCACCAATATCGATCGCGACCATCTGGAAAGCTACCAGAACAGTTTTGATAATTTGCGCAGTGCTTTTTTAGAGTTCCTGCAGCATTTACCGTTTTATGGCGCAGCTGTGCTCTGCATAGATGACCCGGAAGTCAAAGCCCTGATTCCGAAGGTGACCCGTGCGGTCGTCACCTTCGGCCTGGACGAAGCGGCGGATATCCGCGCCACTGACGTCCGTCAGAAAGGCCGAGACATGTCATTCCGGGTTCATCTACCTGCGCCGGCAACACCAATCGAGGTCAGTATCAATCTACCCGGTGTGCACAACGTAAGAAACGCACTGGGCGCGATCGCAGTGGCCTGGGAAATAGGCATCGAGGTCGACCAGGTTGTTGGCTGTCTGCGCGAGTTTAAGGGTGTTGGCCGCCGGTTTGCTGATATCGGCGAGCTATCCATTGGTCGCGGTAAAGTACGTGCCATTGAAGACTACGGCCACCACCCATCCGAATTGGAAGCAACCATCACAGCAGCGCGTGATGGCTGGCCGGATAACCGGGTGATCGCGGTCTTTCAGCCGCATCGTTACACGCGCACGGCAGATCTGTTTGATGAATTCAGCCGGGTATTGTCGATGGCGGACTTTGTGGTGCTGACCGATATCTATTCCGCAGGCGAGCCTGCTATCGAGGGCATCGACAGTGCGGCGCTGTGCAGTTCGATTCGTGCAAGAGGCGCGGTTGATCCGGTTCTCATCGGCGATGTACAGACACTCAGCGAAACGTTGCCAGCATTGCTAAACGACGGCGACCTGGTGCTGTTTATGGGCGCCGGCAGTATCGGCAATGTCGCGCAGGACTTGCGCGAATCAGGATTCAAGCTGGAGGTGGCGGCATGAATCCAGTTACAAACATGAAAGATTTTGGTCGGGTCGGCTTGCTGGTCGGCGGCGACAGCGCCGAACGAGCCGTCTCCCTCGACGGCGGTGTCGCCGTCCTGACCGCATTACAACGTCAGCAGATTGATGTAGAACTGTACGACGGTGGGCCGGCGGTGATCAAAGCCTGTATGGAAGGCAAAGTCGATCGCGTGTTCAACCTGATCCATGGCCCCGGCGGCGAAGATGGCGCCATTCAGGGTGCATTGCAGCTGCTGCATATTCCGATTACCGGATCCGGCCTGCTGGGCTCGGCGCTGAGCATGGACAAAGTCCACAGCAAATATGTGTGGGAACAGCAGGGCATCAAAACCCCGCCGTTCTCACTGATCCGTAACAAACAAGAAATCAATTCAGTCCTGCTCAGCGAATTGATCGACGCCTGGGGCTTACCGCTGTTTGTAAAACCCGCCGGCCTCGGTTCCAGCATCGGCATCTCGAAAGTCACCAAAGCAGAAGAACTGCCGGCGGCCATCGAGCTAGCCCAAACCTACAGCAAAAGCGTGATTGTGGAACCGGAAGTCAAAGGCAAAGAATATTTCGCCGGTATCGTTGGCGATCTGGTATTGCCGCTGATCAGAATTCAAACGCCGCACCAGTTTTACGACTACTCGGCCAAATACGAATCAGACGATACCCAGTATTTCTGCCCTTGCGGCCTGCCCGAAAAAGCCGAATCAGTGATGCAGGAACTGGCGCTGGAAGCATTTCAGGCACTCGATTGCTCGGGTTGGGGCAGGGTGGATTTTATTGTCGATAGCGAAGGCACCCCCTGGTTTCTGGAAGCCAACACCACACCGGGCATGACCAGCCACAGTCTGGTGCCACAAGCGGCCAAGCAAGTGGGCATCGATTTTGATGAACTGGTCATCCGCATTCTGGAGAGCAGCATGAGCGAGGCAACATGAGACCAGCAACATGAGAGCGGGAAGACAAGCTCTAAAACACGCCAGCCTCGGCTTCAGTGCCGGCGCCATATTAACGCTGGTGCTGTTTCTGGTTGCAGCCGGCGGCGTTGCCTGGGTATATGCAGGCATGATCGCGCAGGAGCGCTGGCCGATTAAGTGGCTGGAAGTAGACGGCCCGTTCGAACGCGTGGGTGCAGAACAAGTCAGAGCAGTATTAACGCCGCTGGTTACCGGCAGCTATTTCACTGTCAATACCAAACAAATGCAGTCCCTAAGCGAAGAAATGCCGTGGATAGCCAAAGCCAGCGTAGAAAAACACTGGCCCGATACCGTGCAAGTCACCATCGCTGAGTTCACGCCGGTAGCGCACTGGATAAACGGCCAACTCTTATCTGCAGATGGCTCAACCTTCACGGTGCCGTCAGCAGACGAAATGCAGGGTCTGGCATGGCTGGAAGGCCCCGACACCCAGCTGGAAGTGGTGTTTGAGAACTGGAAAAAATTTGATAACCAGCTGGAACAGATTGGCCAGCAGGTTGAGCGCATGAGCGTGGATGCACGCGGTTCATGGTCGGCGAAATTAAGTAGTGGGACCGAAGTGAAATTCGGCAAGGGCGATGTATTTAAAAATCTGGACAGGCTGATCAACACCTGGGCGAGCTTGATGGATGACCAGGAGTTGCCTCCGGTCACTGTTGACTTGCGCTACACCAACGGCCTGGCCGTGTTGTGGCCCAAAAATCTGGATGCAGTAGTGGGAACTTATGGCGAAGAAAGCTGAAAAATCTCTGGTCGTAGGGCTGGATATAGGCACCTCCAAGATCGTGGCCATCGTGGGCGAAGTACAGCCCGATGGCGTGGTCGAGGTAATCGGGCTGGGTTCGCACCCATCGCGTGGCTTACGGCGCGGTGTGGTGGTTGATATGACCTCCACCGAGCAGGCTATACAGCGCGCAGTGGAAGAAGCCGAGCTGATGGCCGGTTGCGAAATCCACTCGGTGTTTGCCGGCATATCCGGTAACCACATCCGCAGCCAGAACTCAGACGGCACGGTCGCCATTAAAGACCGCGAAGTAACAGAAGCAGACGTAGAGCGAGTATTAGAAGCGGCAAGAGCAGTGCCAGTCGCAGCAGATCAAAAAATCCTGCACGTACTGCCACAGGAATACGTACTGGATAACCAGGACGGTATCCGTCAGCCCATCGGCATGGCCGGTGTACGGCTGGAAGCGCACGTACACGTAGTAACAGCAGCATTAAGCGCAACGCAGAACCTGACCAAATGCGTAGCAAGATGCGGTCTGACCGTAGATGAGCTCATCATGCAACCACTGGCCGCCAGCTACGCAGCGCTCAGTGAAGACGAAAAAGCCCTCGGCGTATGTCTGGTCGACATCGGCGCGGGTACTACCGATATCGCGGTGTTCTCGGAAGGCGCAATCCGCCATACCGTGTGCATCCCGATAGCAGGGGACCAGGTCACCAACGATATCGCAGTGGCCTTGCGCACCCCTACGCAACACGCAGAAGACATCAAAATTAAATACGCCTGCGCGCTGGAACAACTGGCGGGCAGTGACGAAAGCATTCGAGTACCCAGCGTCGGTGACCGCACCTCGCGCAAGTTGGCAAGGCAAACCCTTGCCCAAGTCGTTGAGGCGCGTTACCGGGAACTGTATTCCCTGATTCTGACTGAATTACGGCGCAGTGGTTTCGAAAATGTCGTCGCCTCCGGCATGGTACTGACCGGCGGCGCGGCGAAGATGGAGGGCGCGGTCGAACTGGCAGAAGAAATTTTCCATATGCCGGTGAGACTCGCGACCCCCCAGTATGTAACGGGTCTGTCAGACGTAGTATCAAATCCTATCCATGCGACAGGTGTCGGGCTGCTGCTTTATGGCGCCCAGGCTGATAGCAGCAGGAATCATACCGTATCAGGTAGTGGTGAAAACTTACTGTCACGGGTACAGAGTTGGTTCAGAGGCGAGTTTTAATAAGGCCAATTTTGATTAGGCGAGTTTTAATAAAATAATTTTACGGCGAGCGAGAGGAGATATACCCATGTTTGAATTAGTAGAGAACTACACCCCCAGTGCAGAGATCAAAGTGATCGGCGTTGGCGGTGGCGGCTGCAATGCAGTTGCACAGATGATAGACGCCAATATCGATGGCGTCGAATTTATAGCAGCCAACACCGATGCACAGGCGTTGCGGCAGTTTCATGGCCGTACCTGCATGCAGATCGGCGCATCAATCACCAAAGGCCTGGGCGCAGGCGCGAACCCGGAAGTCGGCCGTCAGGCGGCGCTGGAAGACCGTGACCGCATTATCGAAATGATCCAGGGCGCAGATATGGTATTCATCACCGCAGGTATGGGTGGTGGTACGGGTACGGGCGCTGCACCCGTAATTGCACAGTGCGCTAAAGAGTTGGGTATTTTGACAGTGGCGGTGGTTACCAAGCCTTTTGATTTTGAAGCCAAGCGGCGCATGTCACTGGCTGAAGCCGGCATCATGGAACTGAGCAAATACGTGGATTCGTTGATCACTATCCCGAACTCCAAGCTACCAGAAGTACTTGGGGAGGATGCCTTGCTGTTGAATGCCTTCACGGCGGCCAACGACGTATTGCAAGGCGCGGTGCAGGGTATCGCAGAGCTGATTACCCGTCAGGGCCTGATCAACGTGGATTTCGCGGACGTCAGAACCGTGATGTCAGAAATGGGTATGGCGGTGATGGGTGCAGGATCAGCCAGTGGCGAAGATCGTGCCATGATGGCGGTACACGCTGCCATCGGCAGCCCGCTGCTCGAAGACGTGGATTTGCAAGGCGCTTGTGGCGTGCTGGTGAATATCACCGCCGGCATGAACCTGACCATGCGCGAGTTCAAAGAAATTGGTGATGTGATCAATGGCTTCGCATCTGATGATGCAACCGTTGTGATCGGCACCGTGATCGATCCTGAAATCGGTGATGAGCTGCGGGTAACCGTGGTGGCCACCGGCCTTGGCGGCAGCCATTTGAAAAAGCGGGATGAAGAGCCTGTCGAGCAATACATTCACGTGGTACGCAACGGCACCACTGGCATGGTGGAGTCGACCAATGAGGATGACTACGATGCTGTAGTCGGTGGCAGTTTTAGCAAAGGCAACCACAGGGGCTCGAGCTCCGGCCAACAAGGCAGGTCACATAGCGAGCCCAAGACAGATGATATGTTCAGTGGCAACGATAAAGATATGGACTATCTGGATATTCCTGCTTTTCTGAGGAATCAGGCGGACTGATGGTACTGGAATGAAAGTGACGGAGTGAATGTAACGGACTAAATGTAACGGACTGAATGTGACGGATTTTGGGTTTGAGTGTCGTTGACACTTATGAGGTTTTGACAGCCGCCCGTCGGCCATGGGGGAGTTTGCTCGCCGTAAATTTCCGGACCAGTGGTCCGGCGATGCTCCGGCCGACGGGTGTTGTCATATCTGGTTTCATGTTTAGGGTCATATTTAGGGTCATATTTAGGGTCACATTTATGCTAATTTTCGTTTGGACTCTCGTTAAAATGTTGTTAATAAACGACATCTGTGGCAGAAAGCCCAAATTAATCTTTGTCACATATGGTCGCTGTGATAAAATGCCGCAAAATAAATGGCCGTGGTGGACAATAAAATGATCCCACAAAGAACCCTTAAAAATGTCATCCGTGCCACCGGTGTAGGCTTGCACACTGGCGACAAAGTAATCATGACCCTGCGCCCCGCACCGGTAAACACCGGTATCGTGTTCCGTCGCGTCGATCTGGACCCGGCACACGAAATCCCGGCCTTCGCCACCAATGTGGGCGATACCAGCATGTCCTCGACTCTGATCGACGGCAACGTGCGTGTAGCCACCGTAGAGCATCTTTTGTCGGCTTTCGCCGGCATGGGTATCGATAACTGCTACGTCGACCTGAGCGCCCCTGAAGTACCCATCATGGACGGCAGCGCCGGCCCCTTCGTATTCCTGATTCAATCTGCCGGCATCCAGGACCAATCCGCTGCCAAGCGTTTTATCCGTATACTCGAGCCGATCGAATACAAGTTCGAAGACAAGTGGGCCAAACTGGAACCGTATGAAGGTTTCCATGTTTCATTCAAAATCGACTTCAACCACCCGGTATTCAAATCGCATACCAGTTTTGCCAAAGTTGATTTCTCGACCACCTCCTACCTGCAAGAAATCTCCCGTGCCCGTACCTTCGGCTTTATGCGCGATCTTGAAATGCTACGCGACCGCAAATTGGTGCTAGGCGGCAGCATGGACAATGCCGTGGTGCTGGATGACTACCGCGTGCTGAATGAAGACGGTCTTCGTTATGAAGATGAGTTTGTAAAACACAAAGTGCTGGATGCGATTGGTGATTTGTATCTGCTGGGCCATAGCCTGCTGGGCGCTTATTCCGGGTATAAATCCGGCCATGAGTTGAATAATCAGTTGTTACGGCAGTTGTTGCGGCAGCCTGATTCCTGGGAAGAAGTTACCTTTGGTGAGCAGGAAGGCGCGCCGATTTCTTATTTGCATCCTGCTGCAGCTGTTTGATCTTCTGCTGACTTCGCCCTGACTGGAAGACCCATTCCGTTATAAACTAAACCCA
>Ga0105055_10009488_pt1 | contig 12426 bp, 10 predicted proteins | sample BON03_FD_78090 | JGI IMG/M metagenome (GOLD analysis project Ga0105055, IMG submission 78090) | Freshwater microbial communities from Lake Bonney liftoff mats and glacier meltwater in Antarctica - BON-03 | ecosystem: Environmental > Aquatic > Freshwater > Ice > Glacier meltwater | place: Lake...
GTTTGTTATTTTTAGCGGCAACATACACTTCTGTTGGGTTATTTACCTCAACATTTTCTAAAAATCAAATTGTTGCATTTATTCTCGGTGTTTTTATAACGTTCTTTTTGTTTTACGGATTTGATGCCATTGCAGGGTTATTTCTAACAAATAGCTACACCATTCAGTTATTAGGAATCAACGAGCATTTTAAAAGTATCAGTCGCGGAGTTATTGACACAAGAGATGTTTTGTACTTTGTTTCTGTAAGTGTTTTCTTTTTATTACTAACTAAAAACCAGTTACGTAATGTCTAAGAATTTAAAAACAGTTGCAAAATTATTGATCAGTTTACTATTGATTAATTTTTTAGGAAATCAATACTACAAACGTTTTGATATAACACAAGACAAACGTTACACGGTAACAAACACAACAACTTTAATCGTAAATTCTATTGATACTATTTTAAATGTAAAAGTATATTTACAAGGCGATTTTCCTGCAGAATTTAAACGTTTACAAATTGAAACCAAACAGTTTTTAGAAGAATTAAGAGCTATAAATTCTAATATCAGAATTCAGTTTATAAATCCTGATTCTTACCGAGAAGATTTAATCAAAAAAGGATTCATTCCAAGCAGTTTAACGGTAGAAGAAAACGGTAAATTATCGGAAGCTATTATATTTCCTTGGGCAGAAATTTCTTATCAAAACAAAACCGAATTGGTAAATCTATTGCCAAGTACAAACGCAAATTTACAAGATGAACAATTGCAAAATGCAGTTGAAAATTTAGAGTTTTCTTTTGCTAGTGCTCTTAAAAACATGAGCAGAAAAAACAAGCAAAAAATTGCCATTCTTTCTGGAAACGGAGAATTGCAAGACATTTATTTATATAGTTTTTTAAAAGAAGTTGCTACAAAATATAGTTTGGCGAAATTTACCTTAGATTCTGTACTTACAAATCCTCAAAAAACACTTCAAGATTTAACCAATTTCGATTTAGCAATTATTGCAAAACCAACGATCAAGTTTTCTGATAACGAAAAATTAACGCTAGATCAGTTTATCACAAATGGTGGAAAAACGCTGTGGATGATTGACAATGTACAAGCAGAACAAGATAGTTTATTGCAAACTGGTAAAATGTTGGCGTATCCAAGAGATTTAAATTTAACCGATTTATTATTTGCGTACGGAGTTAGAATCAATACAAGTATTATTAAGGATTTATATGCTGCTAAAGTTCCGTTAGCGACTGGAAACGTTGGAAATCAAACTCAATTTCAATATTTACCTTGGAAATTTCATCCGTTGGTAAACGGAAATGAAAATCATCCAATTACAAAAAATATTCGTCCTGTTCGTTTACAGTTTACAACTCAAATTGATACCTTAAAAAACAACATCAAAAAAACGCCTTTATTAGCAACATCATTACTTTCTGGAAAATTAGGAACACCAAATTTTGTGGACTTAAAAATGATTGCTGACGAGCAAAACCCAAACGAATACAAAAGCGGAAAACAATTAACAGCTGTTTTGCTAGAAGGAGTTTTTAACTCGGCGTATAAAAACAGAATTAACCCTTTTAATACACCCCTTTTTAAAGCACAAAGCACTACAAACAAAATGGTTGTAATTGCAGATGGAGATATTGCGAAAAATCAACTCTTAAAAAATAAACCGTACGATTTATCAACTGATAAATGGACGCAAGAAACCTTTGGAAATAAAGAATTTTTATTAAATACAATAGATTATTTATTGGATGACGATGGCTTCATTAATCTTAGAAATAAATCGCTAAAAATTAATGTATTAGACAAACAAAAAGCTTTTGAAGAACGTTTGTTTTGGCAGTTTTTTAATATTGTTTTACCGTTGGTTTTATTAGCAATTTTTGGATTGGTTTTTAATTTTTTAAGAAAAAGAAAGTATTCTTAATTTCTTCTACAGGTTTGGCAATCATTATACATAATTGTTTTTAGTATATTTATTGAAAAATAAAAAATACTTTTTTATAAAAACAATGACTTGCAAACAATTAGGTGGCGCTTGTAATGTTACTTTTAGTGCAACAACTTTCGAAGAAATTACAGAATTAAGCAAACAACACGGAATGGAAATGTTTCAAAAACAAGATGCAGCACATATAAGAGAAATGCAAGAATTAATGAAATCTCCAAAAGTAATGCAGCAATGGTTTGCAGACTGTAAAAAAGAATTTGAAGCTTTATAATGTTATTTTTTTAATACAATTATATTATGAAAAAACTATGAATAGATTTATTAAGATAGATTTACTCTTTCTTGGGTTTCTTCTCATTACAACAATTTTATTAGTTTGCTCATGGAATCAAACCCAAAATGTACTTGATTTACTTCTAATAAGAGGAGTTATATTTCTTGTTAGTTTAGGTTTCATTTTCTTAAATCCGATTATAAAATCTGCTCTATTTAATCTCTTTAGAAATATCTATCCCGTATTATTTGCAGGTTATTTTTATACAGAAACCGTACATTATAACAAATTTCTTTTTGATAACCTTGATTGGATCTTTATACAAATGGATCAATGGATCTTTGGTTTTCAACCAAGTATAGAGTTCTCTAATTATTTTTCTAGTCCTTGGTTTACTGAATTGATGTACTTCGGATATTTCGCTTTTTACTTTATCATTCTTGGTTTTATTTTTATCACCTATTTTAAAATGAAAACTATTTTTTTAGAAAGTGTCTTTAAAGTTACTTTTTCATTATTGTTTTTTTATTTCATTTTTGCATTGTTCCCTTCTGCAGGACCTCAATTTTATTTTGATGTATCAGAAAGAGCTGTTCCAACAAACGGATATTTATTTCAAAAAATAATGCACGCCATTCAAAACGGAGCAGAACAACCAACTGGAGCTTTTCCGAGCTCTCATGTTGGTGTAACCATTATAATTTTATTGTTAGCAAGAAAAACGTTACCGTTATTTTTTAAAATCTGTGTACCGCTAACCATTATTTTAATTTTATCAACTGTTTACATAAAAGCACATTATGTAGTTGATGCTATTTTCGGACTTTTAATAGCACCAATCATCTTGTATTTGGCAGATTTTGTGTATCATTATCAATTCAAAAATAAAATTAGTACAAACTAAATTTATGATTCATCTTAAAGAAGTAACAGCTTATAAAGATTTAAGAACCTTTATAAAATTACCTTATAAAATCCATAAAAGTCATCCAGAATGGCTACCACCATTAGTAACGGATGAATATAAAGTCTTTGATAAAAAGAAGAATCATTCTTTTGAACATTGCGATACTATTATGTATTTAGCAAGTAAAAATGGTGAAGTTGTTGGGAGAATTATGGGAATTATCAATCACGCTTATAACAACGGAAATAACGAAAAAAACGTTCGCTTCTGTTCTTTAGAGTGTTATGACAATGCCGAAGTTTTTGATAAATTAATTGAAGCAATTGAAATTTGGGGAAAAGAAAAAAATATGAAAAACATTGTTGGTCCGTTAGGGTTTTCTGATAAAGATCCACAAGGATTTTTACTAGAAGGATTTGATGATCCAATGACGGTTATGGTTACCAATTGTAGTTTTGACTATATGATTTCTCACACCCAAAGAAACGGTTTTAAAAAGAAAATCGATTTGTTTCAATATCGAGTTCAGTTAGAAGAAAAAACGGCAGACATTTACATCAAAATCGCAGAACGCGTAAAATCGAGAGGCTTTAAAATTGTTGAGTTTACAAAATCAAAAGAATTAAATCCATATGTAAAAACGGTGTTCGATTTAATTAACGAAACCTACACAGATATTTACGGATTTGCTCCTTTAGATGACACAGAAGCAACAGAATTTTCAAATCGGTTTTTACCATTGTTAAATCCGAATTATCTCAAATTAGTAAAAGACAAAAATGATGTTGTAGTAGCGTTTGTTATTGCCATGCCAAATATTAGTGAAGGTTTTAAAAAAGCCAACGGAAGAATCTTACCTTTAGGATTTATACATATTTTAAAAGCTCTAAAAACGGCAACACAATTAGATATGTTGTTAGGTTGTGTTAAGCAAAATATCAGAAATTTTGGAGTGGATGCTTTAATGGCAGTTGCTTTATTTGATTCTGCCAGAAAAGGAAACTTAACCGTTATGGACAGCCATTTAATTATGGAAGATAATATTAAAATGCGGGCAGTTATGGAGCGAATGAATCACGAAATTTATAAAAAATATCGAATTTTCGAAAAAAATTTATGAACAAAAAACCTAAACTTGGCTTAAAAGAAAATTGGATTCAGTTTACAATTTTGGTCATTGTAAATGCTTTTGTTGGCGGAATGGTTGGTTTAGAACGCACTATTTTTCCGAAATTTGCAGAACTAGAATTTGGTATTGCTTCTAAAACTGCTATCTTATCTTTTATTGTTGCATTCGGAATTACAAAAGCCATTACCAATTATTTTACTGGAAAACTCGCCAACAAATACGGACGAAAAAATTTATTGATTCTGGGTTGGATTTTTGCACTTCCTATTCCGTTTATTTTGATGAATGCAACCCATTTGAATTGGGTGATTTTTGCCAATATTTTATTGGGAATTAACCAAGGATTAACTTGGAGTAGCACCGTTGTTATGAAAATTGATTTGGTAGGCGATAAAGACAGATGCTTGGCAATGGGGATTAATGAATTTGCTGGTTATTTTGCTGTTGGTGTTGTCGCTTTTTTAACAGGAATTATAGCTCAGAATTATGGCATTACTCCGTATCCTTTTTACATCGGAGTTGGAATTTCTATTATTGGATTATTACTTTCTGTTTTGTTTGTAAATGATACTCGAAAATTTGTCAATCAAGAACAAAAAATTGACACTACAAGTAGTTTAGACAATGTGTTTTTACAAACTACTTTTAAGAATAAAAATCTAAGTGCTATCACTCAAGCTGGCTTAGTTAATAATTTGAACGACGAAATGATTTGGGGTTTATTACCTATTTTATTAATTAGTTTAGAGTTTGACACCAAAAGCATCGGAATTGTTGCAGCTGTGTATCCAACCGTTTGGGGAATTGGGCAATTGTTTACAGGCAAAATGTCTGACATCTATCCTAAAAAGAAAATGTTGTTTTGGGGAATGATTATTCAAGGTTTTGCAATCATTTCAATTGTGTATACAACAGACTTTTTAAGTTTGATTTTTATTGCTGCCATTTTAGGATTTGGAACCGCTTTGGTGTATCCAACTTTTTTATCAGCAATCGCTTCAACTACTACTCCAACGCAACGTGCAGAAAGTATTGGTGTATTCAGATTATGGCGAGATTTAGGGTATGCAATCGGTGCCATTTTATCAGGAATTATTGCTGATGTTTGGGGAATAGAATATGCCATTCTATCTATTGGAATTATTACAATTCTATCTTCATTTGTAATTAAGTTTAGAATGACAGATTAAACAGCCTCTCGGCTGTTTTTAATCATTGTCTTCTAACGTAAAAACATTTTCTACAGATTCGTTAAATAATCGTGCAATTTTTAATGCTAACACTGTGGAAGGAACATATTTCCCTTTTTCAATTGCATTAATAGATTGTCTTGTTACTCCAATTTTTTCAGCTAAATCTGCTTGTGTTAAATCGTGTATTGCTCTTTGTACTTTTAGTCTATTCTTCATCACGCAAATATTTTGATTTTAATACACTAAAACGAATTACAAAAAATAATAATGGTGTAAACATGTTAAAAAATAATATGTTTAAGAAAACCATATCGTACACAAATAAAATTGCGACAAGCAAAATGCTATAATTTACAATCAATGCCCAAACTAAAGAATCTTTTCTCAACTTATAAATAAACTCATCTTCAATTTTTTCTTTTGTAAATCCTACTAAAAATCCACCAACGATGATGAATACAGAAACCAATTCATCAAAAATTTCGTTTTCAATAATTTTAAAAAAAGTAGGTTTTCCAAAAATCTGATCGTCATAAATAGAGAGTACTTTCATTTTTAAAACTTCAGTCGGTTCAAAATCTGTTACGTACATGAAAATTCCACCTAGAATTCCTATAATGAATAATACCCAACCTAGTTTTTTGAATTTGTTTGGTAATAAATAATTTGTTTTCATTTCTTTCTGATTTAATATTAGGAGACAAATGTAATTAAAATATTACATAATGTATAGTTTTCTTTACTTTTTGTAAATAAAACATTAGTTTACAAAATAAAAAAAGCAATGACATAGTTACTGCCTAGATATAAGCTTATAAAAATTTTAATTTACCACATCAACTTTTCTTCTCATAGTTGTTTGTAATAGAATAGCAATTCCCATAACCAAAGCACAAGCTAACAAGTTTAACCATAAATATGGTAACCAATCTAATAGAAATACTCCAATAATAATTACTTGTGTAATTAAAGCAGCTATAAATACGGCATTTCCTTTTACAAATTTTATAAAAAATGCCAATAAGAAAATTCCTAATACATTTCCGTAGAAAATAGAACCGATAATATTTACCAATTGAATTAAGTTATCAAATAAATTAGCAACACAAGCTACTAGAATAGCGAGAATCCCCCAACCTAATGTAAACCACTTAGACATTTTTACATAATGCCCTTCGCTTTTTTCTTCTTTTACATTTCTCTTGTATAAATCTATTACAGTTGTAGAGGCTAGTGCGTTTAACTCTGAAGCTGTTGATGACATTGCAGCCGATAAGATTACTGCCAACAACAAGCCAATTAATCCTCTTGGTAAATTGTTTAAGATAAAATGAATAAACACATAATCTTTATCGTTTATTTCTATAGAAGTATCTGCTTTTTTAATAATAGTTTTTGCTTTTTCTTTTATACCAACACTTTTTAATTCTAATGCTTTTATTTGCGGTTTATCACGCTCTTTAACTCCATTTAAAACCAATGCTTTTTTATCGTTCTCTATTTGCCTGTATTGATCTTCTAAGCCTTTATACTCTGCTGCATATTCTGAGTTGAGTACCACTTCATTTGCTTTGGGATTAAAGTTTAACGGTGCCGGATTAAATTGATAAAACACAAAAACCATCACTCCTACTAACAGAATAAAAAATTGCATTGGTACTTTTAACAATCCGTTAAACAACAAACCTAACTGACTTTCTCTAACCGATTTTCCTGATAAATAACGTTGCACTTGACTTTGATCTGTCCCAAAATACGAAAGCATTAAAAAAGTTCCTACAAGAAAACCTGTCCAAACTGTATATCTATTACTTAAATCAAACGAAAAATCGAGTACTTTCATTTTACCACTTGCACCAGCAATATCTAATGCCTTAGAAAACGAAATGTCTTCTGGTAATTTGTCAACTATCATATAAAAGGCGACCAACATTCCAAAAAAGATAATCACCATTTGTTGCTTTTGTGTCACATTTACGGCTTTTGTTCCTCCTGAAACTGTATAAATAATCACCAAAAATCCAATGATAATATTTAGCGAAATTAAATTCCAACCTAAAACAGCAGACAATATAATTGCAGGTGCAAAAATGGTAATTCCGGCTGACAATCCTCTTTGTACTAAAAATAAAATGGCCGCCAATGTTCTAGTTTTTAAATCAAAACGGCCTTCTAAATATTCGTAGGCGGTATATACTTTTAATCGGTGATAGATCGGAATGAAAACCAAACAAATAATTACCATAGCAATTGGCAATCCGAAGTAAAATTGTACAAATCCCATTCCGCTATGAAATGCTTGTCCTGGTGTAGATAAAAAGGTAATTGCACTTGCTTGTGTTGCCATAACAGACAAACCGATTGTCCACCATTTTGTGTCGTTTCCTCCTTTAATATAATCTTCTACATTGGTGTTTTTTCTAGTTTTATAAGCACCAAAAATTACAATAAATGATAAAGTAGCAGAAAGTACAATCCAATCTAATAATTCCATAATTTATGTCCTTAATTTGAAAAATAGGTTGTGATACAATAAAATAGAATAATATATACAAAATTTGCAATAAGCACAACGCTATATATTTTTTTCCAAGGACGTTTTTCAGTTTCCATAATTATATTCTTTTATGATATTAAAATTGTCATTCCTTCGAAAGCAGAAATCTTTCAATTAAATATATTTTTTTCTTATAATGAGATTCCTGCTTTCGCAGGAATGACAGAAACTATTTTTCTTTACCAATAGACAACATATTTGCAAATAATTTATAGGCTCCAGAAACTCCTGCTGGCAATTCTCTAAAAAAGCTTATTCCTGTATAGATATAATGCCCTTTGCCATATTTAGCAACTAACAAACTTCCGTTTCTTGCTGGTTCATCTTTATCATTCATAGATAAAATTGGTATGAATTCTGTTCCCCATTCATTTGGAAAATACAATCCACGTTCTTGAACCCAACCATCAAAATCTGAAGCTTCAATTTTATTCGGAAAATTTAATAACGAATGATTTTTTGCCAACAACCTAACTTTTGCAGTTTCGTCTGTAACTCTATCACTAGACACGTTTAATTTATATGGCGCGCCAACATCAATTCCGCCTCTCCCGCTTGTGTTGTATTGTACAATCATATTTCCGCCTTTTTCTACATACTCTAACAAAAATTTTTGTTTGAATTTTAGAACATCAACTGTATTGTAGGCTCTAATTCCAAGAACTACAGCATCAAATTTAAGCAAGTTTTCATTGTTGATTTTGGTTGGGTCAATAACCAACACATTATATCCAATCTGACGCAAACTTTCTGGAATCACATCTCCAGCGCCAGCAATATAGCCAATGTAACTTCCATTTTTCTGAATGTTTAATCGCACAATTTTCGCCTCTGAATCTAATAATACAGATTGTTTAGGAATGTGATTATAATTGATTTCTACCAACTCTTTGTTGAAGTTTTTTCCATCCATCGTTGCAATACTTTTCAAGTTTCCTTCCGATTGATTTGATGGTGGTGTTACCAAAAAATCAACCATTAGATTATCGCCTTTTTGAGCAATAGAAAACGGGATTTCTTTTGGAGAAATTTTCCAATTACTTGGAGCTTTTAAACTTACAAATCCGGTTATATTTTTTGTTCCAGCTCTCACAGAAACCTGCACTTTTTTTGGTGTACCGTCAGAAAAGATCATTACTTTGTTATTCAACTTAGTAGTAACTTCTGGCAATACCTCAAACGGCTCATAGATTTCTCCAACATCACTTCTAGAATATCTGTACACCACATCTTTCGTAAAAGTTATATTGTGTTCCCAAATATTTAAGTTGAATTCAACTTGCAAAGGTCTGTCTGATTCTGGTTTTCCAATTTCCAATTGATTATTAACAGCGTACATTCCCAATGTTCCTTTATTTTGTAACCAATACGGATCTGAATACCGTGTGTTTTTTAATTTTATTATATCTGTAATATTTACAATAACATTATTTTGTAACTGTTTTTCTGGCGATTTTATAACTCTAACTCCATTTTCTTTAAAGCTGTAACTATCAAAAAATGTAGTAATAGTACTTCTATTTAAAACTTCAATTTTTATGACAACTTCTCCATTTGGTGTTGTGCTAGAACTAGTTGCAGAAACTTCTAAATACAATCCTGCGGCAGCTTCAATAATTTCTTTAATTTGATTTAGTTTGATTTTTCTCCAATGAGAATCTTCTAATAACATAATTTTATCATACGCATTTAACAACTCAGGTAGATGTTTTGATGGATTTGAGAAATCAAAATTCTCTTCTACTTCATATAAAATAGCTCCTATATCTCCTCCGCCATTTATACGATTCCAAGTAGTATTTATTCCCGAAAAAATATCAGAAGCATCTTTTGGTTTATCCCCTTTTAAAAATTCAACATATTCAAGTTCTGTTCCACGAGTTGTTAGTCTACCAAAACCTTGACATAAATGTTGGCTACTTGCCAACGCTGCAACTTCGTAATTAGATAATCCTTTTAGCGGATAATATACACCAACATCAAATGCGGTTAATTTGCCTTCAGTTTCATTTTTAAATTCATTTTCGTTTCTATAAAAAAAGCGTCCCGTATTAAAAAACAAGCGTTTTGGTTGCCAATCTTCTGTCTGTTTTAGCTGAGTTGGATATTTAGTTGCATCATTTGCCAAATCAAAAGCTTCTACACTTAACATGGCAGAAGTTGTATGGTGTCCATGTGTTGTTCCTGGTGTTCTATGATCAAATCGGTTGATAATTACATCAGGTTTAAATGTTCTAATTGCCCAAACAACATCGCTCAATACCTTGTCTTTTTCCCAAAACTCTAAGGTTTCTTTTGGATATTTAGAATACCCAAAATCATTTGCTCTAGTAAATAGTTGTTCACCACCATCAATTCTTCTTGCGGCTAATAATTCTTGTGTTCTTATCAATCCTAACAATTCTCTAATTTCTGGACCGATTAAATTCTGACCTCCATCTCCACGGGTTAAAGATAAATAGGCTGTTCTTGCTTTTTCATGATTTGCTAAATAAGCAATTAATCGTGTGTTTTCATCATCTGGATGCGCAGCAATGTATAATGCAGAACCTAAAAAGTTTAATTTCTGTACTTTTTCGTAAATCTGATTTGATGTTAACTTTTTCGGTTTTTGAGCAATCAACATAACAGAAAAAAGGAATGCAACTAGTGTTAAATATGTATATTTTTTCATTAAAACGTCTTTAAGTAGTCAAAACAAATATAGTATTTATAAGTTTCGGAACGAGTTCTTAAAAAAGCATTAACATAATTATAACAATCAATATAGATTATAATAAAAATTGTCATATCGAGTGAATTTGATGTCCGACAGGAAAATCAAATTAGTACTTCGACTATCTCAGTAGAACTATTGAGATATCTTTTGATTGATTTACCAATTGAAATCACTCAAACTGGCATTCTTCTTCCATCATCAACTAAATCCATTAAAAACTGTTGATAAATATATTTTTAAAATCACTTATTTAGAATATATTTGTAGTCCATATTTTTTTGAGAAAACTGAATATGAAATGTTTGACTTTTTAGTCTTTATAAAAAAAAACAAAATCAATGAAATTTATAGTATCAAGCTCGCAATTATTAAAGCAACTTCAAGTTCTTGGAGGCGTAATTAATAGTAATAATACCTTACCAATTTTAGATAATTTCTTATTTGAATTATCAGAAAACGAATTAAAAGTTTCTGCATCAGATTTAGAAACAACAATGAGTGCTGTTGTAGAAGTAGAATCTGATTCTAAGGGTTCTATTGCTGTGTCTGCACGTTTGTTATTAGATACCTTAAAAACATTTCCAGATCAGCCTTTAACCTTTAAAACTGAAGGAGAAAGTACTATTGAAATTAGTTCTGATCAAGGGAAATACGATATGGCCTTTTTTGGTGGAGAGGAATTTCCGAAAGCAGTTTCTTTAGCTGCGCCAAGTAATACAGTAATTCCTTCAGGAATTTTAGCAAATGCTATTTCTAAGACAATTTTTGCTGCTGGCAACGATGATTTACGTCCGGTTATGAGCGGAGTTTTCTTTCAGTTTAGTCCAGAGAGTTTAACGTTTGTTGCAACTGATGCACACAAATTAGTAAAATATACGCGTACTGATGTTACTGCTAATGAAACAGCAGAATTTATTATGCCTAAAAAACCGTTGACCTTATTAAAAGGTATTTTAAATGGTTCTGATAGCGATGTTTCTATTGAGTACAATAACTCGAATGCAAAATTTACTTTTGACAACTTTGTATTGGTTTGTCGTTTAATCGATGGGAAATATCCAAATTACGAAGCGGTTATTCCTAAGGAAAACCCAAATAAATTAACTGTTGATAGAGCTTCATTTTTAAACTCTGTAAAACGTGTGTCTATTTTCTCTAGCAAAACTACACACCAAATCAGATTAAAAATGGCAGGAACAGAATTAAACATTTCTGCAGAAGATTTAGATTACGCTAACAAAGCTGACGAACGTTTATCTTGCGATTATCAAGGAGACGATATGCAAATAGGCTTTAACTCTCGTTTTTTAAGCGAAATGTTAAACAACTTAAACTCTAATGATGTATTGATAGAAATGTCTTTACCAAATAGAGCGGGAATCTTAACACCTATTGACGGAACAGATGAGGGTGAGCAAATAACAATGTTGGTAATGCCAGTGATGTTGAATAGTTAGTTTCGACTACGCTCAACTACCTAAACTGTCTTATCGAGCTTGTCGAGATATCTCATTATAAATAATAAGAGCATCGTTTAAGTACGATGCTTTTTTTGTTTTAAATGTCATTCCGATTGTAACGGAGGAATCTTATAATATATTTTTCGACTTCATTTCATTTTACTCAAAATGATATTGCTTTTTTTTGTACTTTTAATATGTAGAATAATTGAATTGTACTACAGAAACTTAAAA
>Ga0105055_10009489_pt1 | contig 12425 bp, 14 predicted proteins | sample BON03_FD_78090 | JGI IMG/M metagenome (GOLD analysis project Ga0105055, IMG submission 78090) | Freshwater microbial communities from Lake Bonney liftoff mats and glacier meltwater in Antarctica - BON-03 | ecosystem: Environmental > Aquatic > Freshwater > Ice > Glacier meltwater | place: Lake...
AACGACGCTGGCGATGGACGAGGGAAACCAGTTCTGCAAGGGCCATCCCGCCATGCATGTGATTCCGGCTGCCCTGGCAGAGGCGGCGGCATGACTGTTTCCGGGCGGGGTGTGTCGGGGCGTGCGCTGTTGTCGGCCATCGCGCTGGGCTATGACGCCGCCGCGCGGGTCGGGATCGCAACGGCGCTGCGCGCCTCGATGCACCCCCATGGCACCTGAGGCGCGATCGGTGCCGCTGCCGCCGTGCTGCGTCTGCGCGGCGCCGATGCCGGTGCGATCCGCGAGGGCATGAACATTGCGGCCAGCCTGGGCCTGACCACCTCGCGCCGAACGATGCTGGAAGGCGGCACCGTGCGCAACGTCTTTGCCGGGGTCAGCAACCAGATGGGTCTGCTGGCGGCGGATCTGGTGGGCTCGGGCTTTTGCGCGGATCATGACGGCGTCGGACATGTGTTCGGCAAGGTCGCGTCCGAGAGCTTCAACGCCGAAGAACTGAGCCTCGATCTGGGCAGCCGCTGGGAAGTGATGCGCAACTATTTCAAGATGCATTCCTGCTGCCGCTATAATCATGCAACGCTGGATGCGCTGGCGCAGATACGCCTGCAAGAACCGGGCCTTGCGCCCGGTGACGTCGAAAGCATCACGGTCGAAACCTATGGGCTGGCGGTGGAACTGGACGAGCCCGCGCCGCGCAACGTGCTGGCGGCCAAATTCTCGGTGCCCTTCGCGGTGGCGACGGTGCTGAAGACGGGAACGAGCGGTGTGCAGAGTTTTACCATGGACAAGGTGCGCGATGCCGAAACGCTGGCCCTGGCCGCGCGGGTGAGTGTCCGCGAAGACCCGGCGATGACAGCCGAACTGCTGCACAAGCGCCCGGCCCGCGTCAGTGTCACGCTCAAGGACGGGCGCACCCTGCGCGCCGCAACCCAAAGCAACAGGGGCGACTGAGCCGATCCCTATCCGGACAGTGAAATCCTGGCAAAGTACCAATCCCTGACGGCCCGGCTTTGGAGCAAGGATCAATCCGGGGCGGTCTGGGGCGCGGTATCGGCGCTGTCCGGGGCCCGGGATACCGCCGCCCTGTTCAAGGCCATTTCCGGATAGATCCGGCCATCGGGGCGGCCCGGGTCGTGGTTCAATCGACGCGGTAACGGCGGTCCAGCGCGTCAAAGCTGTCCTTGTCGACAAGCCGCTGACGTTCGTTGAAATCCGCCAGCCTGTCGATGACGGCATTGACGTCGCCCTGCGCATGCAGCGAGCCGAGCACCTCGCTCATGGCGCGCATGGCGGCCTGCAAGGGCGTGTTGGCATACAGCACCACGGCATAACCCATCGCCAGCAGATCCGCCTGGGGGGTCAGGGGGGTCTTGCCGCCGACAACCATGTTCGCCACCTGCGGAACCGACAGGCGGGCCGGGATGGCGGCCAGTTCTGCAACGCTTTGCGGAGCTTCGACGAAGGTCATGTCGGCGCCTGCCTCGATGAACGCCCCGGCCCGGTCGAGCGCGGCATCGAGCCCGTCGATGGACCGCGCGTCGGTGCGCGCGATCACCATGACATTGGGGTCTTCGCGCGCATCCAGCACGGCCCTGACCTTGCTGACGGCCTCGGCCAGCGGAATCACGGCCTTGCCCTCGAAATGGCCACATTTCTTGGGAAAGACCTGATCTTCGATCTGCACGGCGAAGGCGCCGGCCCGTTCCATCACCCGCATCGCGCGCTGTGCGTTCAGCGCGTTGCCAAAGCCGGTGTCGATGTCGACGATCAGCGGCTTGCGCGTGATTTCGGCAATGGCGCCCACGGTGGCGCCCAGTTCGCTCAACGTCACCAGCCCCAGGTCGGGCACACCCAGCAGAGTGTTGGCGATCCCGGCGCCGGTGATGTAGATGGCGCCAAATCCCGCATCCTCGATCACCCGCGCGGTCAGGGCGTTGCCCGCCCCCGGCACCACCATGGCCGAGCGCGCCTCGCAGAGGATGCGAAAGGCCTTGCGACGCTGGGCCAGGGTGGGCGGTGCGGATGGTCGGTCAGTCATGATCGTTTCCCTGGTCCCGATCCGCGCCCGGCGCCTCGGACAACGATTGCTCAAAGGCGGTGCGGCTGTTGCGGATGTGGCGGCGCATGGCGGCCTCGGCCTTGTCGGCGTCACGGGCCTGAAGCGCCTTCAGGATGGCGCGGTGTTCCTCAAGCGCGGCTGCGGGGCGCCCGGGGCGCATGGACAAATGGTGCCGGTACAGCCGCAGCAGCGAATACAACTCGCCGTCCAGCATCTCCACGAGGCGCGGATTGGCGCAGGCCTGAAGGATCACCTGATGGAAATCCGCCGTTCCCGAGCCCTGAAAATAGCCGCGTCCCGAGCGCACGGCCTCGGTATCGCCGTGATCTGACAGCATCCGTGCCAGCATCGCGATCTGAACGTCCGAGATGTGCTTTGCCGCAAGCCGGCATGCGATGCCCTCAAGGCCTTCGCGGATCACCAACAGATCCACCAGTTCGCGATTTGACAATGACACCACGCGCGCGCCGTGGTTGGAGATGCGTTCGACAAGGCCACGCCCCTCAAGCTGGCCGATCGCCTCGCGCAGCGGCCCCCGGCTGATCCCATAGCGGCGCGCGAGGGCGCTTTCGCCCAACCGCTCGCCGGGTGCTATGTCGCCCTGCATGATCGCCTTTTCCAGCCGCTCATAAGCCAGCGAGGACAGGTTTGGCGCGACGAGTTTTTCCGAACTGTCCGAAAATGCCATGCTCAATCCTCACCTGAAAGTTTGTTCTGCGACCAATCTGCAAGCTGTCCCAACGTGGCCGCCCAGGCGTCGGGCTGTGCGGCGATCCGCTCCATGGCCTCGTCCAGATACCTGATCCGGTGTGCCATGCCAAACAGCCAGGCGTGCAGGCCCAGAACCATCACCCGCGCCGAGGTTGCGCCGCCGCGCGACAGCACCTCATACGCCTCGGCAATCAGCCCGGGATAGCGGGGCGTGGCCACGCGGCGATGCCACAGAAGCTGCACGTCATCCAGTTCGGACAGCACCGGAATCGACAGGATCGCGGGTTGGGTGTTCATCGGGTAGGGCTGTTCGTCGTTCGCCCAGTCCGCCATCCACCGCACGCCCTCGTCTGCCAGGATCTGCGGCGTTCCGGCGCTTTGTCCGAAATCCTGCCCGATCCAGCCCGTGGGGCGCGTGCCCGACACGGCCTCAAGCGTATCGAGGCAGGCGCGCACATGGCTGCGGATCACATCTGGTGCCATGGCCGATGAAATCATCGCATTGCCGCAATCGCCGTGGCCTGCAATATCCCAACCACGGTATTGTGCCTCCGAGATCAACACCGGACAGCGCCTTGCGACACTGGCATTGACGGCAAGCGTCGCCGTCATCCCGTGGCGGTCCAGCACGTCGAACAGGCGGAAGATGCCGATGCGCAACCCGTATTCGCGCCATGTGTGGGTGCGAAAGTCTGGCCTGAACGCGCCATGGACATCGCCGAACCGTGGGTCGTGGCGCGCATTTTCGGGCGGGTCCAGCACCCAGTCCTCAAGATAGACGACCGGGCAGACGGCGACATGTCGGCCCTGCGGCAGCGCGAAGGGCTTGCGCCCCGGCAAGGCGCTGAACGGATAAAGCCCGTGGTCCATGCCCGGCGCGATCATGCTGTCGCCTCTGGCCGCTGGGACAGATAGCAATCGGCAATCTGCGCCCCGGTTGCAAGCCAGACCCCGTCATGCCCCACGATATGGCTCAGGGCGCGTTCCAGCGCGCGAATGCGGTGCGGCTGCCCCGAGATCGAGATATAGGGATGCAGCGCAATGCACACCACGTGCGGCTGATCCGCGCCTTCGCGCCAGAGAGTGTCGAAATGGTCGATGATCATCTGCGCGAAATCGTCCGCCTCGAAGTGGTGGCGCCAGACCATCGCATCGTTGATGTCCATCTGGTAGGGCAGCGTGATCAACCGCCCCGAGCGCACGCGCATCTCGGTCGGCTGATCGTCGTGATACCAGTCGCAATAATAATCAATGCCCGCCTCGGCCACCAGATCGGGGGTGCGCTCGGTCAAGGTGGCGGCGGGCGAAAACCAGCCGCGCAACTGCCCCCCGGTCATGCGGCGATAGATGTCGACGCATTCCCCAATGGCATCGCGTTCTTCGGCCTCGCCCATGTTCCAATGGTATCGGGTGTTGTAAAGGCCGTGGGCCATCACATCCCAGCCGCGCGCCATGCCGGCCTCGAAAATCTCGGGGTAATGCAGCCAGACCGCCATGTTCAGCGACAGGGTCAGCGGAATGCCAAGCGCGTCGGTCACTTCGGCCATGCGCCACAGACCCACCCGCTTGCCATAGTCCCGCAGGCCATAGCCCAGAACATCGGGATGCGGTGTGCGCGGCCACGGATCGCGGGGCTGCCCCTTTGGCGGCAGATATTCATAGTGTTCCACATTGGGCACGACCCAGACCGCGACACGCGCGCCACCCGGCCAAATCAGGCGCGGGCGGTCTGTGATGGCTTGATAAGCGACCCGTTCCTGCGTCATGCTGAACCTCCGGAAATGTGAAGGAAAGCAGACAGATGGCGGAACTGCAACTGACCGGCGGGGATGTCTGGCAGGCAGAGCGCGGCTTTGTGCGGGCCGATGTGGTGATTGCCGGGGGTCGCATCGCCGAGATCACCGCACCCGGCGCCGGTCAGGCCGCCGAGGTGGTCGACGTCACCGGCCTGAGCGTTCTGCCGGGCGCCATCGACGCGCATATCCATCTGGGCCACGGCAGCGACATTTCCCGCCCGCGTGTGCCTTCCGACACGATGACCGAAACCGGCGCCGCCGCCAATGGCGGTGTCACCTGCATCATTCCCTTCATCCTCAGCGGCGAACCCTATACGCCGGTCTTCGACGACTTGTGCAGCGTCACCGAAAGCGGCGCGCGGGTGGATTTCGGGTTCCATTTCGTGATCGCGACCGAAACCCAACTGTCCGAGGTGCCCTGGCTGTGCGCGCAGGGCGCCTTCACGGCCAAGCTGTTCATGAACATCCGGGGCAACGAGGGCGCGCGCCTCGGGCTTCCCGGCACCGACGACGGGTTCCTGTTCCGTCTGCTTGAGACCTTGGCCGCGAATGGCGGCATGCTCTGCCCGCACCCCGAAAACATCGAGATCGCCTGGGTTCTGCGCGACCGGCTCATGGCCGCCGATCCCGGGGGCGCCGGTGGTCTGGCCGCCTGGAACGCCACCCGCCCGCCCTTTGTCGAGGCCGAGGCCTTGTCGCGCGCCACCTATCTGGCGCGCATCACCGGCACGCCGGTGCAAGCCGTGCACACCTCGTCGGGCGAGGCGCTGGCGGCGGCCGTTCGCCAGCGCGACGCAGGATCGGACGTGTGCATCGAAACCTGCATCCATTATCTGACCCATGACATCACCAGCCCCCTTGGCGCGCTGGCCAAGGTCAACCCGCCCCTGCGCGCGCCCGAAGACCGCGACGCGCTTTGGGCGGGCATCCGGGCGGGCCAGATCGACACCATCGCGACCGATCACATCCACCGCCCCGTCACCTCCAAGGATAGCGGCATCTGGAAGGCGCAGCCGGGATTTTCCGGGCTGGACACGTTCCTTCCTGCCTTGATCACCGAGGCGCGCAAACGCGATGTGACGCTTGAAACCCTGCTGCCGCTGGTCACGGCCAACCCGGCCCGCCGCATGGGGCTGAGCGGCAAGGGACGGCTGACACCCGGCGCCGATGCCGACATCGCCGTGGTCGATCTGCGGAAATCCTGGACGGTCGAGGCCGGCAGGCTTGCCTCGGATTCCGGCTATTCGGTCCATGAGGGCGAAACGATGACCGCCAAGGTCATCCACACCCTGTCGGGCGGCCAGTTCGCCCTGCGCGACGAAGCCCTGACGCAGGGCAGCGTCGGACTGGGCCGTTAAGTCAAGCGGCGGATGGTCTGACGCGCCCCTAGTCACGACGCGCCCTCGCCGCATAGAGCCGCCCCGCCAACAGGTCGGCGCCGCCCAGCAGAGTCGCGTCGCCAGTGGCGTCACGTCCAATTCCGGTTTCGGCCTCGATCCCGAAACGCGCGCTCAGCCAATCCCGCAGATCGCTGGCGGCAAGCGGGGTGAACGGCCCCTGATTTGGCACCTGCGCCTTTGCCTCGGTTTCACGCCAAAGCGCACCATAGGGCGATGCCATGTTGCGCGCGCTGACCACGACGCTGCCACCCGGCGCCAGAACGCGGCGCACCTCGTCCAGCATCGCCTGCGGGTCGGGCACATGTTCCAGAACCTGCGGCAGCACCACAGTATCGACGGTGCCATCACCATAGGACAGCCGCCCCGCCTCCAGCAGATCGAACTCTATCGAAGCCTTGCCAAAGCCCTCCCGCCGCAGCCGTTCGCGGATGAAACTCAGGTTGTTGTCCGACAGTTCGGCCACATGCAGCCGCGCCCCCGGGGCCAGCCTTTCACACAGACCGACCGTCGACGTGCCGCCCCAACCCATCACCTCGACAATTGTCCCGCGCAGCGGATCGGGCAGCAGCCCGTGTTCGTGCGCCTGCGCCTCGCCCTGACGGCGCGAGACATAGACCCCGGCCAGCGGCGATTTCGCCCAGACCGAATAGCCCCGGAAATCTGCGATCTGATCCCAGGTCGAGGCGTTCGGATCCCACTGGGCGAACGGGTTGCTGTCGTTGCGGATGTCGAAGAACGGATAGGCCGGGGCCGGTTTGACAGGATAGACGCTCCTGCCCGGGCGCGCGAAACTTCCCCAGGAAAAGACCTCTGAAACCGGACGGCGCGGCGCTTTCATCGCGGGCGCCGTGGGTTTGGCCCGCCCGATGGCCAGCGCGCCCTGCACATCGAAGGTTGCGGGCAGCGCCAGCATCTCGCGCACGGCGGCCGGATCGCCGATCCCGGCATTCCAGATCCACTGAAACCCGCGCAGATGCGCCGACAGCATCATGTGATAGCAGGCGCCGGCAACCGATTGCACGATCGAGAAATTGCCGTGGGTCCAGCCCTTCTGGAAACACAGAAAGACCAGCGCCGAACAAAACTCGAAATGATGGTTGACCCCGAGGCGCGCCGGGAAAACACCCGGGAACCCCGACCCCGTCACAGCTTGCCAGTCGATCCGGCGGGCGATTTTCACCACCGCTTCGCGCGGCGCCACCTCGAACGAAGCCACATCCACCGCGCCGTCCGCCAGCATCAGGGCCAGGCAATATCCCAGCCCCCATTTGCCATCATGGCCTGAAACAGGGGCCTGTCGGCGCGGCCAGGGCGTGCAGATCAGCGGTGCCTGTTCCACAGCCACATGGGCGGTGATGTGTTCCACGTCCGGGGCACTCAGGCCATCGGCCATCAGGGTCTCAAGCGCCTCAAGCGCCTCAAGGAAGGGATGGATGTAGTGACAACAGGGGTAAAGCTTGAACGCCGCATCGGACAGATGCCAGCGGGTGCCAAGATCGGCCAACCGTTCGGGCAGCGTGCCGATCCCGCCCGCGAAGGTCTGCATCACACCGAACGGGCTTTCCAGCACGGCGCGCGGGCCGGTCATCCCCGCGCGGGCCAGCCCCGCCGCCGTTATGCCGGTATGGGCCGCCCAGCCCGGGTTGAGCGCCTTGGCGGTCGCACCATCCTCAAGAAAGGCTAGAAGACCCGAGGCCTGCGCGCCTGCGATGCCGATGGCCGAGGCCATTTCGGCCTGATCCAGCCGCTTCAGACGTCCTGCCGCAGCGGCCGCGCCGACGGCCCCGGCCACCGCCGTAACCTGAACACCCCGCGCCTGAAACGCCCCGGGTGCGGCCAGCCCGATGCGAATCATCACCTCCCAGGCCAGGATACAGGCCAGCAGCAGATCGGCGCCCGATGCGCCTTCGGCTTCGGCCATCGCCAGGGCCACGGGTGCTGCAACGGCGCTGCCGTGAATGACCGATCCGATACCACCGCAAAAGGCGCCGTACCGCAGGCGCGACCGGCGACGGTCACATCCGCCCCCGCCTCCAGCGCCTTGCGGAAAGGTGCCATGCCGGCCTGACCCACGATCATGACAGTGGCGTCGATGCCCTCCTGGTCCAGCGGCAGATGGCCGATGGGCGTGACGCGCCCGGCACCCAGGGCCGCGCTGACCACCGCCCGTGACAATTCCGAACGGATGATGCCCAACCGAAACGACAGCCCCCGTTCCCGCGCAACATCGCGCACCAACGCCAGCACTTCCTCCAGCGCGGGCGCAGCGCCCGATGTGCCGGCACTGCCGATCAGCAGCGGCACATCCAGACGGCGCGCGGCCCCCAGCACCAGCGCCAGATCCTGTCGCGCCAGTGCGATTGGCGCCGCCATCCGCCCCGATCCAAGATAGGCCGGCCCCGGATCGATCGAGCCCATGTCGGCGGCAATCACATGGGGGCGGGCGGCCACGCCACGCTCGAAACTCTCGCGCGGAATGCCCAGACCAAGCTGGCCAGAGGCCGCAAGCACGCGCAGGGGCGCATCCCGTCCGGGCCAGCCCCGCGCCAGTCGTTCAAAAGCGCTCATACCGGCAAGCCCAGCAGCGGCCCGTGCTGCTGCGCGCCATAGACATCGCGATCCCCGGGCAGCCCGGTGGTGCAGGGGCGGCCCATGACGATCTTGACCGCAAGGGCCGGTGGGTAGGCGACGACCGAAATGTCATGGGCCGCCCGGCCATAGCGCGCCGCAACCGCCCCGGGGGTCAGCGCGGCAAGGCCGGTCCGAAATCCGGAATCCTCCGCGAACAGCACATCGATGGTCAGCAGGGTCGGACCCGCATTCTTGGAGCGGATGATCCGCGCAATATCCTGCAACACCGCGCTCATGTCAGGCCCCCCTGTGCCTCGAAATGCGCCGCAATCTCGCCCGCCGTGGCAAACCAGACCCCGTCCAACCGCGACAACCGCTCCAGCGCCGCTTTCAGATGCTTGATGCGATGGGGCTGGCCGATCACCCAAGGGTGCAGCGACAGCACGAAAGACCGCCCGCCTTCGTCCGCCAGCGCCTCGGCAGCTTCGCCCACCAGCCCCGGATAGCGGGCATTGGGCACCTTGCGCAGCCAAAGCGCGGTGACATCGTCCCATTCCATCTGGTTCGGAATGCTGACGATCGGCGGCGTCGTGGTCATCCCATAGGGCTGATCGTCATTTGGCCAGTCCAGCACAAAGCGATACCCCGCCTCGGCCAGAAGCTGCGGCGTGCATTGGCTCTCGCCACTGTCGGGGCCAAGCCATCCCCGGGGCTGCGCGCCCAACTCCCGCACAAAGGCCCGGGTGGTGCGCGCAATCGCGGCGCGCTCCTCGGCCTCGTCCATCGCCGAAGACAGCATCCGCGTCTGCGCCTCGCCGTGGGCGACGAATTCACGGCCGCGCGCCGTCAGACGCTGGACCAACTCGGGATAGCGGGTCAACGCCATGGGGTTGACCGTCACGCTGACCTTCAGTCCGAAGGCGTCGAGCAGATCGAGCACACGGAAAATTCCGATGCGATTGCCATATTCCCGTTGGGTAAACGAGCGATACTCGGGAAAATAGAACCCATATTCGCCGGTAAAACGGTTGTCCCTGACCGCGCCTTCCGGCGCCTCAAGCTCCCAATACTCCAGATGCAGCAAGACCGTCACGGCCAGCCGCGCCCCACCCGGCCATTCCAGGGGCGCACGCGTCGGCATCGGCCGGAACGGATAGAGCGCGTGATCCATGCCCTTGCGCGGAACGGTCATCTCGCCTCCCGGGCGCGGTGCCAATCGATATGTTCCCGACACTGGCCCAGATACCAATCGGCGATCTCTTCGCCGGTCGCCATCCACACGCCTGCGTGTCCCTTGATATGTTCCAGCAGACCGGCCAGATGGGCAATCCGGTGCGGCTGTCCCATCATGTAGGGGTGCAGCGCCAGACACATCACCTGCCCACCCTCGGCATACAGCGTATCAAAGGCATCGCGCGACATTTCGGCAAAATCGACCGCCTCGAACTGTTGGCGGTGCAGGATGGAATCGTTGAAATCCATCGTATAGGGCAGCGTGATCAGACTGCCCCGGCGCACCCGCAGCGGCACCGGCTGATCGTCGTGGTGCCAGTCCGCATAATAGGTGATGCCCGCCTCGGCGATCAGATCGGGGGTGTTCATCGTGTAGGACGCCGCCGACGAGAACCACCCCCGCAATCTGCGCCCGGTCAACGCGCCATACAGATCCACACATTCGGCAATCGCCGCGCGCTCCTCATTCGCGGAGTAGTCCCAGTGATAGCGGGTGTTGTACATCCCATGACACAGGACCGACCAGTTCCGCGCCGCCATGGCGCGGAAAATCTCGGGATAGTGTACCCAGTTCGCCATCGACAGCGACACCGTCGCGCGGATGTCCAGCCGGTCGAACAGATCGAACATCCGCCACAGCCCCACCCGGTTGCCATAGTCGCGCGAACCATAGCCGATGACATCGGGATGCGGCATCCGCGGCCAGGGGTCGCGCTTTCTCGACGGGGCGGGCAGGTATTCGTAATGCTCGACGTCGGGCACCACCCACACGGCGATGCGCGCGCCGTCCGGCCAGCGGATGACCGGGCGATCCGGCCAGGGCGAATAGGGTGCCCGCTCCGCAGGATCAAAGCCTGGGCTTGTCGTCATCGCTTCGATTTCTCCAAACTGTTTACAGTTGACAATAATGGATAGAAACTGCGCCGCAACCCAAACCCGCACTGGACCCGAAAATGCGCCACACCACCCGCCTGAAGACGCTGATCCGGGATCCACAGCTTCTGGTGATGCCCGGCGCCTATGACGCGCTGACGGCGATGCTGATCGCCGAGATCAGGGCGCCGGTGTCGATCAACATGGTCGAGGGCGGGCGCACACCGATGTTCACCTTTGCCGAACTTCAGGCGCTGGGCGCCGCGCGTGTCAGCGGCCCGGTGACAACGATCCTCGCGGCGATGCAGGGCGTCAAGGACGCACTGGCCGCGCTGAAACAGGACGGCGCGCCGATGTCACGGCCCGACCGGCTGGCCGGGTTCTCCGAGATCAAGGCGCGCCTTGGCGCCGACCGCTTCGATGCCCTGGCTGCGCGGTTTGCAGGCCCCGGCGCGGGAGAGCAGACACCACCCGGCTGACGGGGCCGCCGGGCGCCAATGCCCAGCCGCGCCTTGCGCTCTCGCGACCTTGGCGATGGACCTGCCGCTTTCCTTGTCCCGAAACGCCTCAACGGTCCTCGGGCAGCAGAACCCAGGGCCGCGCCCGGCCCAGCCTGTCGCGGAACCCCTTTATGGCATCCCCATGGCTGCGCGTCAGATCGATGTCGTCCCAGCCATTCATCAGTTTCTCGCGGTGTACCGGATCGACCGCGAAGGGCATGTCGATCTCGCCCAGGCGCAAACGGCAACCTTGCAGATCCACGACCATATCGCCCGGCTGGCCCAGCGCCTGCAACAGCCGCGCGCCATCATCCGCGCCAACCTGTGCGGGCAGCACACCGTTGTTCACCGCATTCCCGGTGAAGATATCGCCAAAGCTGGGGCTGACAACCACCCGGAACCCGGCATCCACCAGCGCATAGACCGCCGCCTCGCGCGAGGAACCGCCGCCAAAGTTGCGGGCCGCCACAAGAACCGAAGCGCCCCGCGCCTCGGGCCGGTTCAGCGCGAAATCCGGGTCCGGCACATCGCCGACGCGGCGCAGGTCGTGCAGCAGGAAACCGCCATATCCCGCCGCACGCGGCGCCGACATGAAGCGCGCCGGGATCAGCTGATCGGTGTCCACGCCCTCGCGCGCAAGGCCCACCGCCAGCCCCTCGTGCCGCGTCCAGCCGCCCATCAGACGCGCCCCGCCAACAACGGGCGCACATCGGTCAACGTGCCGGTGACAGCAGCGGCGGCGACCATGGCAGGCGACATCAGATGGGTTCGCGCGCCCGGCCCCTGCCGCCCGCGGAAATTGCGGTTAGTGGTCGAGGCACAGCGTTTGCCCGGCGCCACGAGATCGCCGTTCATGCCGACACACATGGAACAGCCCGCACCGACCCAGGCCAGCCCTGCCCCCTGAAAGATCCGGTCCAGCCCCTCGGCCTCGGCCCGCGCCTTGACCAGCATCGACCCGGGCGAAACGGTTCCCGGCACCACGGCCTGCCGGCCCTCCAGAACGGCCGCCGCCGCGCGCAGGTCTTCGATCCGCGCGTTGGTGCAGGAGCCGATGAAGACCTGATCCACCGGCGTGCCGTCCGGCGGGCGCCCGGCGACAAGGCCCATGTACCCCAGCGCATCGCGCAACCTGTCGGCCCGCCCGCCAAAGGCACGCGCCGGATCGGGCAAACAGGCCGTGATCGGCAGGGCATCCTCGGGGCTGGTGCCCCATGTCACGATGGGCGCGATCTGCCCGGCGTCGATCACCACTTCGCTGTCAAATGCGGCATCGGTGTCCGAA
>Ga0105055_10009497_pt1 | contig 12416 bp, 10 predicted proteins | sample BON03_FD_78090 | JGI IMG/M metagenome (GOLD analysis project Ga0105055, IMG submission 78090) | Freshwater microbial communities from Lake Bonney liftoff mats and glacier meltwater in Antarctica - BON-03 | ecosystem: Environmental > Aquatic > Freshwater > Ice > Glacier meltwater | place: Lake...
GTCTTTGCAAAAATATACATCTTACTCTTAAATTCACTGATCTTTGTAGTGGCATTAGTGGATTGGATAGAATCGCCTCCAATGCGCACAGGTGCTATTTGTTGAGAGTAAGAAGAAATGCTCATCAAAAAACAAAACAAGACCGCCTTGACTTTCATATAAGTATATTGTCTCATACTTGCATAACAAATGCCTAGTCTCGCAGAATTTATTCAATCCTTTAATAGAAAAGCATCCATTGGATCCCATGCAATATAAACATCTTGATCCCATGTGAATTCAATATTGCGCACACGCTTTGCATTTAACACGCTACTCTTGATTATCTTGCCTGACGAGAGCTTAACATGATAGATAGACATGTCGCCTAAATAAGCCAAATCATGCACTTTCCCTAAAATTCCATTCGGATTATGTGATATTTGGACTTTTTCTGGACGAATTGCAATATACACCTCCGCTCCAGGTGAGATTAAATGATTCTCTACAGTTAACACCTCCGCCTCAATATCATTACAATACACGCAAGCTGTACCATTACTTTGAGACCGCACAACACCACTCATAACATTCATTTCACCTACAAATTGAGCTACTTGCAGCGAGTTTGGCGCTTCATACAATTCATGAGGAGGTGCGATTTGCAAGATCTCACCCTTGTCTAAAAAACCAATCCTAGAAGACACTGTCATCGCTTCTTCTTGATCGTGCGTAACCATCAAGAAAGTCATTCCTAAGCTTTCCTGCAAATCTACCATTTCAAGTTGCGTGCTTTCTTGCAATGATTTATCCAGCGCAGAAAAGGGTTCGTCCAATAACAATACTAACGGTTGCTTCACAAGAGCGCGCGCAATTGCTACTCGCTGCTTTTCACCTCCGGACAACGACATAACAGGTTGATAGCGGTATTTTTCCATTCTTAATCGCTGTAAAATATCACTCGTTCGCTCTTGAATCACCTCACGTGATAAACGTTCGTTTTTCAACCCAAACTGTACATTTTCTTCGACATTCATATGTGGAAATAACGCATAAGATTGAAAAATCAAATTTAAATTTCGTTCCTCTGGTGGTAGATTTGTAATGTCTTTACCATTGAGGATAATCGAACCTGACGTTGGCTGTTCAAATCCAGCGATCAACTTCAATAATGTACTTTTTCCACATCCAGATTGACCAAAAATCGAAAAAAATTCACCTTTACGTAAATCAAAGCTAATGTCGTTTAAAATTGATACATTGTCTTTAATATAAGATAATCCAGAAACAGACAGGATAATATCTGTTTCGTTGTGATCTGTAGGCACATAATATGGCTCAGAATTAGATACAACACGCTCCATTGCTTTTATAATAATATTATCAGGTTTTTCCATCGCAATATACGTAAGCAAAAAACTCCCTATAATAATATATGAACTTTGGTATAATGCCGGACAGTTGGATCCGTGAACAAGCGCAACAAGGTATGATCACCCCCTTTTCAGAAAAACAAAGAGGTGGTATTTCGTACGGAGTTTCTTCTTATGGGTACGATGCCAGAATTGATCGTGAATTTAAAATCTTCACAAATGTCAACAATACTATTGTAGATCCAAAAAATTTCCAAGAAACAAGCTTTGTAGAAAAAACCGAAGACGTATGCGTAATACCCCCTAACAGCTTTGTATTAGCGACTACTGTTGAAAGATTTAAAATCCCTACAGATGTAATTGTGATCTGCTTGGGCAAATCCACTTATGCGCGCTGCGGAATTGTTGTAAACGTCACACCGCTTGAACCAGGATGGGAAGGTCATGTAACTATGGAATTTTCCAACACAACGCCACTGCCAGCAAAATTATATGCAAATGAAGGCGCGTGCCAGTTTCTCTTCTTCAGATGCCCTCCATGTGAAGTGACATATTCAGACAGAAAAGGAAAATATATGAACCAAGTTGGTGTTACATTGCCAAAAGTAAGCTTATAATTTCACGCGCACTCAGACTTGTCGATTGTCATGTATAATACATCCAACGATCCTCAAATCCATACTTGATCTATCATAACAATATGATAATATAGTAAAATTTATTTAATTATGAAACGTCTTTTGTTAACGATGTGCCTTAGTGGTTTGTACAGTGCTAACGTACCTGCGCCAGTAGTAGATCCTAAACTCAACTCTCTCGCAACATTATCCAAATTATCCACTACACTGTCAAATCCAACAGAAACACCCGCAATGTCTTTGGGAATGCTACAAACATTTGCGTCAAACCCATTCTCGAGTGTTAGCAATTTGCTCATGATGTTAGTCTGGCCAATGTTCGATTCTAATAGAACATCTATCTCTACAGGTTTGATTATCGCATTACTTATAACTTCTGTCTTTTCATTATCATGGTATTTACTCTACAGATATCAAGCTGCAGGTTGGTCTAAAGAGTTATTTAGCGGAATTGTTCTGAAATTAGACGTGCAATGGACCAATAAATACATCATCGAGCACTTCATCTTATGCGTGAAGTACTTGGGGCCATTTATGCTAACATTCCCAGTTGCTTTTGTTGTTCAATCTTGGTTTCAACCAGGTATTATAAGTTCAATCAACAGTCACTCTGAAAATAAAGTGAAATTCAATGCAAAACTATCAGTAGCTGAAGGAGTCGAAGATATGCGCAAACAACTTAAGGCAGAGAAAGATTTACGTAGTGAAAATAAAATGAAAATAGAAGCGTTGTTGCATGGATTAACATGGTTAAACAACTTGTCTTGGTTAAAGCTTGGTGTAGTAGAAATATTCACGCTCTCGACTGCATTCTTTGCTCTTGCACCAATAGCAGGCGTTTTCAGCATCACAATACCAGGACTTGGTACATTTGCATTACTAAGCGGACCGTCAAGCTTAGCTATGTATATAAACTGGGCACTCTTTGTATTAACTGCATACAAGGTATATAGTATATATTCCGCATTTCGATTGATGAATAACTATAATCATGAAGCGAAAAATTCAGCAGAAGACAAAGAGGAGTACGCAAAAGCAAGGAAGCGCTGTATTGAAATAGCACCTCCATTAAAATCATGTGTAGATTATATGTATCCAGAAAAAAGTCCAAACACAGCTGATTCAAATGCAAGTGTCACAGATGATTCAAACGCAAATGTCACGGACACACCATCTGATTCAAAACCACAAGACGTCTTGAATCAAGTGCTACCAGGTCTATTGAAGATGTTCTCGCCAAAATAAAACATATAATAATGAATTGTTAACCGCGCATGCCTTAGTGCAAAATCTGCACACATGATAGTTAATTGGTAACTGTTGCCATAGGGAATTTAAAAAACATTATTAATTGTCATTGAATGTGTCGTGATGAATGTTTACAGTTGTAACATGTGGCTATGTGTGGGGATGTATAAAATTGCAACTGCCTGGTATACAACGCGCCATAACAAGCTCTGATGGTCATTTGAGTACTGCTGCTGGTATTGATTCGTGATTCGAACAACCAATCTTATAGATAATTGAGATGATTTTAATGGCATTGGTCTTAAGTATTAATTATAATAGATCTAGTGTACAATGCACCATAACAAGCTCTGATGGTCATTTGAGCGCTGCTGCTGGTATTGATTCGTGATTCGAACAACCAATCTTACAGATAATTGAGATGATTTTAATGGTATTGGTCTAGGCGTTTCTCGTATTGCAGATTTGCATGATTGCAGCAATCGATTCATAACCAACATCCTGCATTGATTCTTGAGAGTGCCACAATCAACTTGCACTAGCATCACCTTCATCCGCAATCAACGCTTTGCTCACTTAATTGAATAATCTTTTTACCGGCAAAGAAAAAGTCTTGCAATACGCGCATCTATCTCGGTAACTTCCCTCCTCTCCTCCAAAGTTTAGCAATTTATCATTGCACGTCTTTATTGACAGCGTGACGTCTCAGAAAAGATGTATCCTAGCAAACAGTAATACTGCCCCTGTGTCTGCATGTAGAGGGAGAATAGAGATGCATTAAACCTATATTGCACTTCATTTCCTGATCAAGTTACGTCTCGTTGCAAACGCATACATATCATTTATCACACACCCTCCTCCTCTCCTCCAAAGTTTAGCAATGTATCATTGCGCGTCTTTATTGACAGCGTGACGTCTCAGAAAAGATGTATCCTAGCAAACAGTAATACTGCCCCTGTGTGTAGAGGGAGAATAGAGATGCATCTCGCGATATCAAAATCTACCACATCAACATACACTTCTTATTAGAGAAATGAAAAAATGTAATACTAAAAATTATTTATAAAAATTCTAAAATAAGTAAAAAAAATTATATATTCAGTAACAAGTAAAAATTATACACTACAACACATTCAGTTGTAACTCGCAAAGCTGCGAATTAAGCTCTGAACGATCCGTATGCATTGTATAATGATGCACCGAAATTGAAGATGTATTGGTATATTACATACGCAGCCATAACGAATACACATGCAAATACGGACTTAACAGCGTATCGAGCAACAGTACTATCCTTCCAGAATTCCTGTGCTTTTGCAAGTAATGTGTCCATTCCATTTACTGGTTGAACAGGAGCGGCAGGAACAGGTTGAAATGCTGTATAATCTGCGTCTGTTATTGATGTTGCTCTTGTGTTTAAAGCAGTCAGTTTTGCAGTAAGATTCTCAGATTCCTGTCTGTCTTTATCTGCTGGTTCAACTAGAGCTTTCTGCTTTGCAATAAGCGCAGCCAATATAGTTTTAGCTTTAGTTGTTGCTGATTCTCCATTTCTTTTCACTTCAGCATCAATTGCGTCCTGTGTCATGTTTTGTTTAGCACGAGTTACAACATCTAGTGGACGCTGAATGGCATCCTTAACATTACTAAAGAAAGTACCTGCTGCTTCGCTTCCTAATGTAGCGTTGTTCGCAGCTGTGCTTAATACGTCAAACGTACCTCCAGTAGGAGACACGAACCTCGCTAAAGCAACAATTGCCGCTAATACTGGTTGACGATCAGCATCTTCTTTAGTATAAAGATTAGCTATAAAAGATACCGTTGCTTCATCGGTATCAGAAGTCGCATGAGTCGGCTTTGCAGGAGTTCCTGTGCCTGCAGCTTGATATGCAGCAAAAGTGAGACCGTTAAGAGCTGTTGCGAACTTTGCTACTGCATTTCTTGATTCAAATGCTTTATCTGTCTGTAACTTGATGTCTGCATTCAATTTAGATTGTGACTCTTGGTTAGTCGTTCTAGCTTCTTCTTTAAGTGTAAAAGGAGTTATATTGCACACGGACGCGCCCAATGACAACATTACCAATCCTCTCATCATGATTTTCGATTTCATATCTATTATTATAGTAATTATTCTTTAAGAGTAAATCAAGTAGCATATCGAATAATTGCCAATATTTTAAATCTTGTATAATAAAACAAATGACCGACTTACGTATCATGCCCGTAGATATGATACTCGAACAGGAAATCATAGGTGCTATACTACGAAATAACTCGTTATATGAATATATATCAGACCTGACCACTTCAGAGCATTTCGCACAGCCAACTCACCGTGAAATTTACGAAAGTATCCAAAGACTTATATTGCAAGGCCAGATAATTACGCCAATCACGCTTAGTTATCTTGTGAAATTTGACAACCTTCACGAAACTCTTGCGCAAATGGTTGCGAATGTAATTTCTCCCACTCCACACGGTATTAGGACTCATGCAGACAAACTGTACGATTTATATCTAAGGCGTAGGTTAACAAATGTCGCTGATCAACTGTCTGTTAATCTTTACGAAGGAAAAGAACCGGCTTTGCACTATTTAGAGCATACAGAACAGACATTATTTGAACTTGCGTCGGAAAAAAGCGAAAGCAATACCGTTTCTCTGTTAAATGCAGTGAAAACCGCAACGGATCGAGCTGAGACTGCACGTGCAAGTGGTAGGCATATCACTGGAATCACCACCGGGTTAATTGACCTCGACAATCAGCTGGGAGGCTTGCAGAAATCTGACCTTATTATCTTGGCAGGAAGGCCTTCAATGGGTAAAACTGCCTTAGGTGCGTGTATTGCCCTTAATGCTGCACGCTCTGGTCATCCAACGGCATTTTTTTCATTAGAGATGTCGTCAGATCAGATCGGAAATCGTTTATTAAGTCAACATGTGAAAATCCCTTCAGATAAATTGCGATTAGGAGCAGTTAATAATCAAGATTGGGAGCGAATTGTGCGTGCGGCTCAAGATTTTAATGAACCATTGTATATAGAGGACAGTGCGTTTTTGACTATTCAAAGCCTGCGTACAAAAGTGCGCCGAATGGTCCGTCAGTATAAAATAGAACTTGTCGTAATTGATTACCTGCAGCTTTTGTCTTTAGGTAAAAATACAGAAAATCGCTTGCAAGAATTATCTGCGATTACTCGAACATTAAAAGCTATCGCAAAAGAAATGCAAGTTCCAATCTTAGCTCTGTCGCAATTATCACGTGCTGTGGAGCAAAGAGAGGATAAGAAGCCCCAATTAGCGGACTTACGTGAATCAGGAACTATTGAACAAGACTCGGACGTGGTGATGTTTATTTACAGGGAAGCGTATTATTTGTCGCGCAAAAAACCTGCGGAAGGATCTAAGGAAATGGGTCCTTGGCAAGATAAAATGGCTCAGTTTGCAAATCAGGCGGAAATTTTAATTGCAAAGCAACGTCATGGTCCAATAGGCACTGTGAGATTGCATTACGAAGATCGCTGGACTACATTTGCGAATGCTCGTAGTTTTGACGGGTGAAATGCACTCAGAGAAAGCATGAGATAGAGATCTGTAGGTCTTGGTGGTAAGATATACAGCGAGAAAGCATGAGACATAGAGCCGGAGGCTTTGCCATGCGCAATGCACTCAGAGAAAGCACGAGACAGAGAATTTAAGTCTTTGCCACGTTCAATACACTCGGAGAAAGCACAAGATAGAGAGCTGGAGGTTTGGATTGGTAAGACAGACAGCGAGAAAGCGTGAGACAGAGAGTCGCAGGTTTTGATTGGTGAAATGAATCGCGAGAAAGCATTAACCAGAGAATTTAAGGCTTGCCCGTGCAATACACTCAGAGAAAGCGTGAACACTGATGAATGAACAGAATCACGAGAAAACGTGAATACTGATGAACGAATGGAATTGCAATAAAACATAATATTGACTCGATGCGCATCGTATATATCCAAACACTTTCTCTCAATCCAATCCAATCAAACAAAATATACTCGTTATTATTTAATTTCAGCGACAATGCTTTCTATATAAAATCACACCAATGGTAAAACTGACAAAATAACCAATCACTCGTGTCTCGTTTTTCAAGAAAATCTTTGCGATTAATCAAGTTGCTCAAATCTCTTCTCGTAATGAACGCCTCCAATCACTTATCTTTAACTTCTGCACACATCGTATATATCCAAACACTTTCTCTCAATCCAATCAAACAAAATATACTCGTTATTATTTAATTTCAGCGACAAACCACCACCGCCATCGTCACTTATATCTCGTTTTTCAAGAAAATCTGATTTTGCTCAATGCTCTCAATCCAATCAAACAAAATATACTCGTTATTATTTAATTTCAGCAACAAACCACCGCCATCGTCACGCACTTCGATGACCGTGCCGAGTATCCCCTCTCCGGAATGCACAACACAATCCAAAAGATCGCACCAATAATACTCTCCTTCGCTCAACGCTGGAAGATTAGAACGATGTATATAAATAGTCTGATCTTTCAATGGCAAAGCTTTCTCATGAGAATCAATCCCTGCAAACTTTACTAGTGGATTTTTACTAACCAAACCGGCTACCGAATCTAATTTATAGTTTGCATCGTTTATTATCACGTGCTTCCCTAAAATCGAAGATATATCTTCCATATAAGAATGTAATTTCAGAGTACCATCAAATCCATGAGGTTTAGATACACGAGCAACCTTGCACAGTTTGTCTACAACCACTTTACCTCGCAGCTGCAGCTAGACGCGCTTGCGCTCTCTTTTTTGGCAAGCATTTTTTTGTCTGCTCTGGATATACCGGAGCTTCCATTAAACCTTTTCTTGCTAATGCTTTGTGAACAGCTAACGACATTTGCGCACCCTGTGATTTCCAATACTCAATACGCTCTGGATGCAAAGATACAATTTTCTCTGCCATACGCGGATCTAATGTACCAAGGTACTCAATAGGCATTCCATTACGAGCCTTCTTTCTATCTATAGCAACAATACGATGCACAGGTGAATTGCGTCTTCCATGACGGGCAAACCGAATAACAACAGACATATCTAATTTTGTAGTAAAATTCCAATTCAATCAAGCTCTTAACGTGTATTTTTGCACTTGTTTATATTACGCACGGCATTTTGTCATAATATATCACATAACCCGCATTGGAAGTTGGGTTTTTAAGCATTATGTAGCTAATTTTCTGACTCTTCACTTTCTCTGCTGACGTTTGCGATAAAGACTCGTTCTTTAAACCGTTACTCTCATCAGTGCAAACAACATATATCTCGTTTTGTGCGTTCTTCAATTCTCCGTGCAATTCGCTATCCCAAATCAAATTTGACCCGCTTTCATTATTAGCGATCTGTAAAAGACTTAAAACTGAAGGTAGCGCTTTATCGCTTAAAATTAAACGAGCATCACCTGTAACACTTGTTGAGCTCGGTAAATAACGTGCAAAATCATCAAAACTTAACTTGGGCATTTCGGATTTGTAAGAAATGTTATGACAAGGCAGATGACGAAACGGAAGATTAGCATCAAAGATAATTGAATTATTATCTATAAATGCATTGGATAAATATTGTATAGTTGCATTTTGAATAACACTTAACGAGCTACTATCTAAGTGCAAATACGCACTATTACAGGCACTCCGATACAAAGGGATGTAGTACTTCGTATCACAACCATCTGTGGTAAACACTGCATTAATAGAATCTATCTTGCTATCACTGTATTCCACGACCCACTGACACTTTGTTGTGTTAATTTCAGTCAACAGGTTTAACAAAAAGAAAGACACACCTGATAGCGGAGATAAACAATTTGCATGAAAGTGCAGCATATTATTCATGTGCTCAGCCAATGGCTTGCTAACTACTCCGCAATACCCTGTGCTATCGCTAATAGTAAATTTACCACAATAACCTGCATTTGCTGAAGGCTCGCAGTCAATGATCACTCTATTTTTCGCACGTGCAAATTTACGAGGCACTAGTGCAAAAAAATCTTCAAATGTATCTACAAACTGATCCAAATACAAGCGATTTTCATCTAAATTTATAACATTACGACAAGATTTAGGCATATATATATAATATACTTTATCATAAAACTGACAAAATAATCAATGCTCTATGAGAGATTTACATAACAATAAAAACAGTAATATATATAAATAAAATGAGCATGATAAGACTTGAACTTATGACCTCAACGATGTCAACGTTGCGCGCTACCTCTGCGCCACACGCTCATATATATTATATTAACACACAATATGTTATTTGGTTATAGTGCAATCTGTAAGAATCGACCTAAGACAAGTATATTTGACTGGTATATCACACCTAATATTCGAGTAGCTATCAATACCCCGGACATTGAATATATTGACACACTACCAATCATTATAGTTGACAAGATAGTTAACACAACCTGCGCGCGCCGACCCTGCTCAGCTTTGCATTCTTGAGCCAACTTTGCACATCGAGCCTCCAAACGAATCACAAATCCCTTCATTGGCTCTGACATTGTTGGGTGCGGAGCCAGTGCTGCTAGAGTGAAATTATACGCGTCCGCTTGTTGTATTTTTTGAAAAATACACATGTCCTTGTTCCTTAAGTCTATCAATAACAATTTGATTTCACTAGATAACTCTGCCTGCGTATCCCCTCCTCCGTGATATGCATTTATCATTGCTTCTAAATCTCCATTGCAACACTTTAAGAGACCCTCACCTAAGGGCAGCTTGAGCAAGTCCAGAAAAGACATACCCGTGTGTAAAAACCAAGCATAAGCAACTAGATGCGCATTATCTTTGAAAAACATAATGTCAAATTCACCGCGATTGTATCTCTCTAACAGATCAATCATCGATTGAAATCCTTCTGGGCTGATATTGGAATTGTATTTCAAGCTACTAGCGTACAATGCGTATTTTGCAGATTTGCTTTGAGGTACATACGCAAGTTCGGTCTGACAGCTAAATGGTAATGCACTCGGCTTGTAATTGTATCTATTCACATTTGCTCCTTGAGAGTAGTTGTGCGCTACAGGCACATACGGTGGTGCTGATTCTGGGACTGTGGGTTTGAGTCGCGCTTGTTCACTAGATGTCGTGCTTGGTTGTTCTGACCCTTGCTCGCTAGGTTCCGCTTCTGTTGGCTCTGATTCGAGTTCTGCTCGTGATTCTGCGGTGGCGTCTTGAGCTGCTGCGGCTGCCGCGGCTTCGCGTGCTTCTTCAAGAGATTTTTGCATGGCTTGAGCTGCTGCGAGTTCTGTTGCGGCTTTACGTTGATCTTGTAACAAGTGCCGAGCTTCATTGCTTTCAATGATAGCTTGTTGCGTCACGATCTCTTGCGCTGATAATTCTGTATTCAGTTTATCGTTGCTTGTTGTTAATCCTGCAACGACTGCTTGCTCTGACGCGAGCTCTTCTTCAAGCGACCTTTTCTCAGCTTGCGCTGCTTCGAGTCGTTCTTGGAATAGTTGCTCAGACTCAGTTTGCGCTGCTTCGAGTTCTGTTGCGGACTCTTCTAATGCTGCGAGTTGTGCTCGTGATTCTGCGGTACACTCTTCTGATGCTGTGAGTCGTGCTGTAAGTTCTGTGGCGGCGGCTTGAGCTGCTTTGAGTTTTCCTTCAAGCGACCTTTTCTCAGCTTGCGCTGCTTCGAGTTGCGCGTTGGTTGCTCGTACTACGTCTTCGAGTTGTTGCGCATATGCCTGTACTGTTGCGAGTTCCGCTTTAACTAACTCGAATCGCTTCTCTGCTTCTCGCATTTCTTCCGATTGTTTCTCAGCACCAGCCAATCGATTGTCTCGCCATTCAGCACGCGCCTGCTTAAGTTGCGCTTCAGCTTCAGTGCGTTTCTCTTTTAATGTCTTTTGAGCCTCATTAGCCTCTTTTAATTTACCATTAGCCTGAAGCGCTTCTTCTTGGAGTTGTTTCACACGTTCATTAAGTATCTGTATTTCTGATTGCAGGCGTTCGATTGACGCTGTAAGTTCTGCCTCACGTGCTGCGGCGGCGGTTTGCGCTGCTTGGAATTGCTCTGTGAGCCCTGCGTTGGTGTTTTCTGCTGCAGCTGCTTCGGCTGCTGCGGCGGTTCGTGCTGCTTCGAGTTCTGATTGGAGCCTTGCGGAGTTAGCTTGTGCTGCTGCGGCGCCCTCTCCTAATGCTGCGAGTTGTGCTGCGGCGGTTCGTGCTGCTTCGAGTTCTGATTGTAGTCTTGCGGCGGTTTGTGCGGCGGCTTCGGCATCAGTTCGAGCAGTTTGTGCTGCGATTTCTTCTGATTGCAGTTGACCTCGGAGCGCTGTAGCGGTTTGAGTTGCTTGCAGCACTGCGGCGATTTGTGCTGCTGCGGCGGTTCGTGCTGCGGTTTCTTCATTAGTTCGAGCGGTTTGTGCGGCGGCTTGTGCTGCTCGGAGCGCTGCGGCGTTGGTTTGTGCGGCGTCTTCTTCATTAGTTTGAGCGGCTCGTGCTGCTTCGAGTTGCGCTCGTGATTCTGCGGTACTCTCTGCTGATGCTGCGAGTTGTGCTGTAAGTTCTGCCTCACGTGCTGCGGCGGTTCGCGCTGCGGCTTCTTCTGATTGCAGTTGACCTCGGAGCCTTGTGGCGGTTCGTGCTGCAGTTTGTAGCGCTGTAGCGGTTCGTGCTGCGGCTGCTGCGGCGGCTTCGGCATTAGTTCGAGCGGTTTGCGCTGCAACTGCTGCGGCTGCTGCGGTACTCTCTTCTGATGCTGCGAGCTGTGCTTGTGATTCTGCGGTACTCTCTGCTGATGTTGCGAGTCGTGTTGCGGCGGTTCGCGCTGTGGTTTCTTCTGATTGCAGTTGACCTCGGAGCCTTGTGGCGGTTCGTGCTGCAGTTTGTAGCGCTGTAGCGGTTCGTGCTGCGGCTGCTGCGGCGGTTCGCGCTGCGGTCTCGGCATCAGTTCGAGCGTTTCGTGCTGCTTCTGCTGCGGCTGCTGCGGCGCTCTCTTCTGATGTTGCGAGTTGCGCTTGTGATTCTGCGTTAGCAGTTTGTAGCGCTGTGGCAGTTCGTGCTGCAGTTTGTAGCGCTGTAGCGGTTCGTGCTGCAGCTGCTTCAGCTGCTGCGGCGCCCTCTCTTAATGCTGCGAGTCGTGTTGTAAGTTCTGCCTCAC
>Ga0105055_10009500_pt1 | contig 12414 bp, 13 predicted proteins | sample BON03_FD_78090 | JGI IMG/M metagenome (GOLD analysis project Ga0105055, IMG submission 78090) | Freshwater microbial communities from Lake Bonney liftoff mats and glacier meltwater in Antarctica - BON-03 | ecosystem: Environmental > Aquatic > Freshwater > Ice > Glacier meltwater | place: Lake...
AGAAGCGCACGAAAGCCTTCTACATCCCCACCAGTCGACAGCAGTAAAGCTTGGCTTATTACGCCAGCTTCATCTGTATTAAACTTATTTGTAAGGTTTGTTGCGTCAAGAGCAGCTTGGTTCGTATCTGCTTCGATGTCTTTAATTGTATTGTCCAGTTTAATCCCTGAACTAGTAAGCCAGTCTTTGTTAATTGCGCTAAGAGCTGCAGCGCCGCCTTTAACAGCTCCGCCGTTACGGCCCGGTATTCCACCAGCAGCGTTGTACACTTCCATCTCTTTACCGACCGCTAACAGTTCGTCTTCAGAGGTGGCATTAGTTGCTTTGAGAGTAAAATACTCGAGAGCTTGGTTCTGCATTTTTTCTTTAGCAGCAGTATCTCGTGCGTCTTTTCTTGCACCCAGGTTTGTAAGCCCAGCACCAATTGCGGCTATTCCAGTTGCTGTCTGGGTGGCAGCAGAAGACAAACCTTCAGTATCGATACCTGTAGGCAGACCGACAGAATTGAATCTAATAGGCATTGGTAGTTCCTAACGTTAAGCAGACAAAGTCTGATCTTCAACTTGCTTACGGTTTCTGTTGCGATCGGCTAGTTCACGAGCATGGTCTTCTTCGGATTTACTAAATTGTTTGAGCCAAGCTTGCTTTTGGAAATCAAAGTTTTTTCTCAAAAGGCTAGTTTGCTTAAATCCTTGAAAAGCACTGAACAGACCAGCAAGTGACTCAGCCACATTACCTATCGTTCCAAGCTTATCGCCCAAGCCCATTTCTTCTGGCTTAATATCAGGTCCTGCAGAACCAAAGCCAGCAATACTTGTTGAGATTGGTTGAGCTGTAGGAAGCATTGAAGTCCATTGAGGACTAGTGCTTTGCAGCTTAGGTGCCTGTATAAAACCCATAATAAATATCCTATTTAGATCGCCTTAGATTTACTCTGTAACCTAAGACAAAGTCAATGAAAGGTCTACAAATCTATAGACCATAGAGTGGCTTAAAGAAGAAAGATCTGTTACTAAGGTTCGAGAAAGAAACGTTTCGGGTGATTCTCTAGCAGAAGCAGCCATTACGAAGTTTTCACCAAATATCTTGGTATTGTCGAGCGGGTTTGAGAAGTCGACCAGCATAAGAGGATCTATGACGTTTTTGCCGTCAAACTCTGACATGAGCTCTTCAAGCTCTTTTTGCTTAGCTTGAGAATCTTCACTCCACTTTTGGGTCTCTTCCATGATCTTCTGATAAGCAGACTGTTGATACAGCCTCACTAGATCTGTTGTTGCGTTAGTCATCATCAACAGTTTGTCGATCGATGCCATATTACCAATGTTTGCTGCCATATTCCCAGTAGACCAGCCACCTGGACCTGAACCAAGAGAAATAGCAACTGCTGCTATTAAGGTTATGATTTGACTTATTTTATCTCCAAATAGCTCGCCAGCCACTGAACCAATGACTTGAAGTACTATAAGTGCAGCAATTGCGTTTACCGCGGCGCCTACAGCAATTGCCAGGATGCCGGTGAAGCCCAATAGTGCTCCAACTGTTGCGGCACCTCCTAATAGCCCAAAACCCCCTTCAGCAGTGGCTGCTGCAGCTTCAGGGCCAAAGTAATAAAAAACAATAGCAACTACGATGGCAATGACAATTGCAAGAAGTACTTTGAAGATACCTTTTTGATACCATTTGGTTTTCACCACTTGGTATGAATTGAATACCAGTATGAAAGATTCTCGAGCCAGCTCAGTAGATATAACTGAACCAAGACGCTTAAGCGTAGGTTCATGAAGAGGTATAATAAACCCAGACTCGTCTGGATCTGCCATGGCATCTCGAGCTGTGATGTCGACAGACTTGCCTTTATAGATCAGGTTTTTATGCATCAAACCCTGGATCTTAATCTCAATATACTCAAGAGAATTGATCTGTTTTCGTATTGTCAGACCCGTTACAGGATTAGAAGATGCAAACCTTCTATTGATAAAACCAAGCTCTGTTCTTTCGTTGTAGGCTATGCCTTCTTTAACCTCGACTTCGCCTACCTTTGCTCTAGCAAAGGCTTTACCTGTAGCTCTGGTTTCAGAAATATCTGACCAAGAGATCTTCATGTCTAAAACACCAAGCTCCGGTGTAGGCAAAGTCAGATGAATGTTAGTAATCTGGGGAGCCACGGATTGAGTGCCTACGTCGACACCCTGAAGATACCCTGGGTTTATTAGGTCGTTAAAAGCACGATTGTTCAGAAGAGGTGAATCTATATTCAACTCGCGTAATTGGTTACCCAAAGTGTCATTGATGGCCTGATAGTTTGTGAAGTCAGCGGCCGTGGTGGTTTGTCGACCAGCAAGTGTACGAAAAAACTCAAACAGGTATTGTTTTTCGACATTGCTTTGTGTGTTCAAAGAAACTCCAAACACAAGATAAGCGTAATCAATATCGCCAAGCGAAGGATTAGCCTCAATCTCGGTGAGTGCATCATCAATGTCACCTCCAAGACCTTTTTTCCATGCTTCTCGAATCTCATCTTCTTTGCCTGTAGCGGGAGATCCAGCTTCAAATACAGATTTGTTATTAATCCTAAGAGGTATGAATGGGTAAAACTCTCTTGTTGCTATGCCGTCGTCTAACTGAACACGGTAATTATCTAGGGCAGCAACTCCATCACCAATCTTATAGATAAAAACTTTAACTGGATACGAGGTATCTGTGAAAGTGTTTCTGGCTGTGTAGTAAGCCACAAGCACAGTGTCACTAGAATCAAAACCAGGCTCAGAAAAGTACTCACTAGATATAGGTGTACCTGTTGGATACTCTGCGCCTGGGGCATACTGGATCCAGATATCATTAGTATCAGGATCTACGTCTGCAGCCCAATCAGAGTCAGCCAGCTCAGGTCTGTTTTCATAAATAAAGCGTTCGCCATAATAGCTCTCATCGGCGTTATCGATGAAAGCAGTATTTACGGTTACTTCAATGTTCGGATCGCTGGCAAAATCTTCTACAAAAATTCGCGCTGCTACTGCGACACTATCAATAACTTCATTATAATTGATAGCCGCTCGGGCCATACCAAAATCGTAGTTATTCTTAGCCCACTTAAAAAAGCTTTTTTGAGAGGCTCTTGGTCCATTCCTAATACCTAGACCAATAGCTTCACCCATACTAACATTACTCGTTCCCAGAGCATTAGCAGCTATGATTTCTTGAATATAAGACGAACGATTGGTGTCATCATCTGCCATTTTGTAAACGGTAGAGGAAACATAAACTTTTTTCTTACTACCAAAAAGGCTCATAACTTAGTTCTTTTTATGTAAGACCAAGATCCAGCTTAAGGCTTGCAAGCACCTCATCTACGTTTGAATTGGTAAACTCACTTGGCGCAGCCAAACCTTCATCCAAAGACTTTTGGGTGATCCAGGCATCAATCCAGAACTTAGCACTCTTATGCCTGGCGTCTTTGATGTATGAATCAATTTGCTGATCATACAGGTCTTTTTGTTTGCCGATTGCGCCTGTAATAGCGGTAACACCATTGACTCTAGTGTCCATTGTCTGAGCTCGCTGAACCTCAACCTGTTCCTTGGTAAGGATAAGCTGCTCAGGCAAAAGACTCGCCAATTGATATGTCTTGATCGCCACGTCTTTGAGCAGACTGTCTCTTTGTTGCGGCATGATTTGCGTGGTCTCATAGTTTGTCTTAGCCACGCCGGCCGGCAACACATATGTGGTCTGATATTGAAGCTGGGCTTTCTCTTCAGGCATAATGTCTGTAAGCTGGTAACCAGCAATATTTGTTTGGGCCTCAATCTGAAGCTTCTGAGCAGCACTTACTTCCATGTCTTTTTCAATCTTGGTGTAAGTAATGTCTTCAGTAGCAAGTCTCATTTTGTTGAGAGCGTATTCAGCTTTGGCTGTAAGCACCTGGATCTCAGTGAGAACCAAAGATTGTCTTTGCTGGGCTAGCATAGCCGCGGCGATGACTGATTTAATCTCAGCTTCGCGCGCCTGCATCTGAATCAGTGCATTAGTGTACGTGGCTGCGTCTTTTTGAATGAGAAACTGTGTCGCTGTTTGAAGCGCCGCGGTAGTCATTTGTACGTAAACTGATGCGTACTCTTGGGCTGATATATGCCCAAGATCATATTCTTCACCAATATGGTTCCGAACTGATTTCATGATGACATCAAATACACCGACGCCGTCTGGATTCTTGTCTGTCAGCTTTTCAACAGTTACTGCAGCAGAAGCCACATAAAGAGGATTTCCTACGGTTGAAGGAAGAGCAAAGTCAGTAGAAGTGATATCTACAGCTACTGACGGGAATGCTTCAGCTGTCGTAAGCTCAACATAAATACTTTGTGCTTCGGTAGAAGGATCGTTAGCCATGAATAATTCCCATCAGCAGTTAGACATTAAACCAAGCCTACGCGTTCAGCAGCGGCTTGACGGATTGCAAGTTCATTGAGTTCTGTCTGTGTAAGAGGAGGCAGAACATTGATTGTGTATTCAGGCGTCATTGACTGGACAACACGCTCTGTACCATCAAGGTTTTTGACGGTCGTCACACGTTGATACTTACGACGCTTGAGCATGTCATAAAGAATCTGCGGTACGTGGTAGCCTTTTTCGGTGTCTTCACCAAAAGGAATGAACTTGCGAACCACACCAATATACTTATTGGAGACAGTAAGAATCTCGCCTTTAAGGTCATTTTTTGCCGGATTGTTATTGTAGATCTGGCAACGAATAAGCTTCAGGCCCTGGTGTCTTTGTACTGCTCTTATAATGCGTGTACGCAAATGCGGCGGATACTCAAGAACATCATCTGTATCCATAAGCAGCATCTCTTCTAAAGAAGGGGTTTCCCCTTTACGAGGAACTTTAGGATCCGAAGTTTTAGCTTCAGGAGCCAAAGTTTTTGTCTGGACTGCTTTTTGCTCAAGTGGATCTTTAGAGAATTTTGTTTCTTCTTCTTTGATCTTTTGAGCAAGTGTTTCTTCTCCAATATTAGGAGAATGCTTTAGACCCATTGCGTTAGCCTTTTGCTTAAGGGACTCCAAACGAGTGGGTCCGTTGTCAAAAGCATCTTCGCTCGCAGCAGCTTCTTCTTCAAAATCTTGTTCTGTGTTTTCATCAGACATTGGGTGTTTCCTATTCATTTAAAGTATCTCGGGCTACACAGAGTAGCCTGGCTAGACCACCCAAGAAAAATCTAGCCAGGCAGCGCCACCCTCGATCTCCCAAAAGAGGATGACGCTATTCTGTATTACTCTTTCGCAAGAGTCTTGATCAGAGCAAGACGCTCAGGACGCAGGATCATCGTACCATACCACCACTTGATAGAATGGAAGCCGATCTCACCGTATGGATTCGTACGGTCAGCAATATCCACGCCAGGCTTCTTGTGAATCATCTGCCACTTGACGCCCTTGCCACCAATCTGGAAGCCAATGGTCGTAAAGGAAGCTTCACCAACAACAAGCATCGGATAGATGTTGTAGTTAGTGCCATCATCACGGAAACCAGGGTTTGTGGTGACAACTGCACCTGCACCCTCGTAGTAGAGCATCTCAGGAACCACAACAATGCGGAACTGAGCGACTGTGCCAATCTCACCATTAAGCGTGGCAGTAGCGGCTGCATACTGGTGAACGTGCACAAAAGCTTTTGCTGCAAAGGGATCAACCATCTCTTCAACAGTGGCTTGGAGCTCGTTACCAATATACATGACACGTCCACCACGAATGGTGCGCGTATCAATCATGCGGGAACCAGTAATAATCTTGGTCTCTCTTGGCGTACGGTTGTCGTCAAGAACAAGGCTAAGATTAAAGAGGTCTCTGTAGTCGACCACGGCCGGATCAGCAGACTCACCATTAACCGTGATGTCAGAGACAGCGTCACCTGCATAAGAAACGACGCCGGCACCTTCAAGAAGGTCAATTTGGAGAGCGGCTTCAGAGATCTGAACAGCACCGGAAACGAGTTCACGGTTCATATGCATCATCAGTTCTGCATCCGTATCAAAGTCGATCGCTTCCTGAGAGTATTCAGTGAAGAAGCCGAGCTTCGAAATAGTACCTTCACGGGTGATACGTGTAAAACCAACGCGGTTAACACGGCCACCAGATTCAGAAACTACAGGTAGTTTCGATGTGATCGTACCGACATCCTTCGAAGAACCATAAAGGTTACCGTCAGCAATAGCAGCACCAGCAGCATCAATACCCTGGTCGTTTACGTTGCGAACGTCCAGAAGTGGAACGTAATGGTAAACTTTAATTCGCTTACCATAATGCTTAGGCATCGACACAGTGTCAGCCAGAGGCATAAAATACATTTCACGACGCGCGTCGATAAGAGCCTTCTTCTGGTAGAAGAACTCGTTCATTTGGCCGCCGCCGACAGTCGAATCTACCGAAGGCGGATTATTATAAAGATGAGCTGCATCAGGCATACTCTTAATCCTCTGTTAATGAATGGTCCGAGCCATCATTAAGCAAACTTCTCTAGACCTTCGATTTTTGCAAACTCTTCGTCACTCATATTCATGACGTTAGAGAGGTCAGCTTTAGGCGCAACAACCGTCTTAACCGGAGCAATAGCTTTGACCGCGGCTGAGCTGTTAGATTGTTTTGGTACTGCAGCTTTCGTAGCAATAATCTTAGATGGTTGAGGAGTTACTTTAGATGGTGCGGGGTCTTGTTTCGTTAGATCAGCGCTGTCGCTGGTCAGGCTATCGAATGCGCCACTACTCTGCATCTCAGTGCCTACTTGGTGGTAGGCAGTAAGGATCGGTACATTGGCGAATTCACCCAAGGTTCTTCTGCGGTCGATTTCAGCAGTGATCAGATCATAAACACCTGATTGCTTTTGTTCGGTCAGAATCCTTAGAACATTTGGCTCATCAAGAGCCATTTTTCGGCTGGATTGGTCCCAGTCAACTCTAACTGCTTTCAAAAGAGCTTCACCTGCAGGCTGTTCTTGAACTTCTCTAAGAATTTCCTCAAGGGCAACTTGATCTTCTGTAGCTAGATAGTTTTTAGGTTGGTACGTCTTGTCAGCTTCTTTAGCATTATCGTCAACAACAATGTCGTAAGGATCGATATCTGCATCACGAACAAGCTTTTTAATTGCTTCTGGGTTTTTGTTGTGAAGTTCGACAAGAAAATTAAGATCGCTGTTTGTAATACCCGCGTTTTCAAGAGTTTTTACTTGAGCCAACAAAGGTCTTACTTGCGTTTGATACTTGATATGTCCTGCGCCCATTTGCATGAGACGAATAGCTTCTTCGGGTGTTCTTGCCTGGACTGTCTTACCGTTAGCTTTAAACGGTTTCATCATTTCTCTATAGGCAAGTACCGCTGCGGCATCGTCTATTTGAAGAGGATCGCCAGAAACAACAACTTCTTTTACGGGCTCTTTTGTTGGAGCTTTTCTAGCCGGCACAGGGTCTTTAATTGCTGAGTCAGCAACAACCTCTGCTTCGTTTTCTTTTTCGTCTTCTTCTGTAGAAGCAGCAACTTCTTCTTTTTCAGAAAGTTGTTTTTCAAAGTCTTCATCAGACATCCCCAGAACATCTTCTTGTTCTGGTTCAACAACTTCTTCTTCATCAGAGACTACTTCTTCATTAACAGCTGATTCTTCAACATCTGTTTCATCAATAATTTTGTCTTCTGGATCTTTCACAACAGGATCAGCCATTAGTTAAGATCCTCCGCGTCTGCATCACCTTGACGGAGCTCATCCAGGTTTTCCTGATGTGCTATTAGCGCATCGTTAGCCTGTGTGCCCATTTGCAAAATGGTATGGAAATATCGTTTCAATGAAGCAATGCCTTGAATATCAGTAGCAATATCATCCTTCGCTGCTTTAAGCGTAGGACTAGGGCTTCCAAAGATATGGGCCAATCTGATGGCTTCTTCTCTCAAGTAGTCTTCCTCAATAATTGCCCTAAACTCGGCATTCTTCATAAGCTTGCGAAGTTGACTTGCTCTTTTAACTGCAGCATTGGCTTCTTCGATCGCCAACTCAACTTCTTGGATTTCTCTCTCTAGTCCGGTCATTTGGGTGTTTCCTATATTCTTGGGTCTTTAGTAAACAATAGTCTTACTGTGGGAGAACTTGATTCGGGTCAAGTAATTCTTGTCCTGGGGGAACTACTCCTTCTGGTGGTGGAAGTGTTGGGGCTTGTGGCGGAAGTACACTTACTGGCTGATTACTTGCCGAGGCCAGTTTCTTTGTGAGTTGGTTGAAACCAAGTGCTTCTTCCAAATCCAAAGGCCCGTCTTCAGGCTTACGCTTATCAACCATAGCTTTGGTGATTGCCAAATCTTGGTTGCCACGAGCCTGTTCAGACTGTTTTTCCATGTTTTGCTGATGAGTGATTCCTGAACCAGCCATCTCTGTTGCGAGGTCTGTACTGTCTGCATCAGCTTGGAGTTTCTCAGCTTGAGCGTTGTTTCTGTTAATCTCACTCTGAATTTTACCAATCTCGAGTTCAATCTTTTTAAGCTCAAGTTGCTTAAGAGCTTCTTGAACTGGATCAGGTTCTGGCTTGTAAGTCTTAATTTGGTTAGCAAGCTCAGGCATTTTTCTAAGCTTAGCGATTTTAGCCAAGATCATTTGAGTAAAATCAAGAGGTAGTGTCGACGCTGCAGTCTGTAGCATAAACGACAGATCTGCAGCTTTGCGCTCGTCGATCTCAGGAGTTGAAATATCAATGATAAGATCAAACTGCCCCTCAAGATCTTCTCTTTTAACTTCAACAAAAGTTTCGTTTGTTACGCGAACAGTCTCTCTCTCATTGAGAAAGACTCCGTTCATAGCGATGATTTTGATGGCAGCTTGCTTAAACGCTTCTGCGAGACGACGAAGAATATCCATCTCTCTTTTAGAAGCTGCATCCAAAGTACCACGAATACCTGCAGCTACATCACCAAAGCCTTCTCCTGAAATACCGCCAGAGAACGCTTTGACTCCTGTAAGACCTTCAGCTTCTTGATTTTGAGCCACTAAGAGCTCAAGCGCAGAGCGAGGTATTTCAGGGTATTTGTGTTGAATCAATCCACTGTTAGGATTGGTCGATGGGTTGAATTCATAGTCTTCACCGCTTTCAAAACGTCTGCGGTTAGTGATATCCAACATACCTTTTTGAATGCCCTGCTGAGAGTTAGCAGAGCGACCCAGCAAATCGATCATACCTCTTGTGAGAGCACCAGAAATAGCTTGGTTGTCTTCAAGCAATTCAGCGTCTGGCTCACCAAACACAGATCTCTTCTTAGGCGAGTAGCTAGCAAAGACGTATGGGGGTTTTTGGTCTGGAAAAGGATTCAATTCCATTCTAATCAACTGATTATCGATCCAGGTAGCAACAATAGGCTCAAGCTCACCTGTACCGTTGATGTCAGCCAAACCCCAGTATTCATAGGCGACTATGCGCTTACGAGCTTCATCATCAAAATTGAAGTCTTGAGGTGTTGTCGTACCGTGCTCTGTTTCTGTAAGCAGATCGGCACTGGCAAAGCTAACGGAACCAAGGTTCTTGTACCGGCCGTCTTTCATGAGCTCTGCTTTTGAAGTCTCAAAAGACTCTACGATAAAAGCAGCTTTTTCTGGGTCGTCTCCACAAGAAGGATCAATGTACAAGTTCTGGTAATTGACCACTTTCATGGTGGGATGGTTTTTAATTATTTTTTCTTGTTGAGCTTCTTCTTCCCCAACTTGAACTGCCCAAGCAGCTTGGCCTTGCTCTTGAGAGAACTCAATGCTGGCAATGATTGCTGTGTTCATCTCATAAAAAGCTTTAGGATTTGCGTCTTTTAGCTCCAGGGCTTGCATCAAAGCTTGTTCTTCTGGAGTGCCTTCCATGACTTCAGAGTATTGATAGATCGGAACCATAACAGTTTCGACTTCAACTTCTCTAGTCCAGCCAGGACGGAATACTACTGTGCCCTCATCTACAAAGATCCGAACCGCTTGGTTGACCAAATTAACTGGATTGATCTTGGTTCTGAACTGCCAGTTTAATAGAATAGCATTTTGAGAAGCTGCTGTACTATCTTCAAAAGTTCTTGGGTTTACTTGGAAGATATCTTCAGAAGAGAGAAACGGCTCAGACAAAGCTGAGTATCTCCACTCTGCTTGTCGACGTACTAGCTTAGGTCTTACAGATGATTTGCCGCGGCGTTTGGCAGGCTGAACACCACCGTTTCTAAGAATCTCCCATCGATCGATGTCAGATACGTGAGTGTCTCTAAACGGTTTAGCGGCCCCAAGATCTTTTTTAAGATCAGTAATAGACGGTTCGTTGACCCAATCAGTGAGTTTTACTGCGCCTGGACTCTGCTTATTAAACTCTCTTAACTGTTTAGCATTAACAGTTTTTATGTCTTGTTTGCTTTCAAGGTCTCTACCATTGACAATTAAGCTGTCATCAGAATCTAGGATATCTTGATCAGCCATTGGTGGCCCTCGAAGTTATGAGCAATGTTTAACAGGAATAGTGCTGTAACTTTTTAAAGTAAAGCCTAAGAGCTAGTGTCGAACTCTTCAATAAAGACGTAAGTCTTTCCTGGAGCCTCAGAACTTGGGAATACACATTCAAATAAATGGTTAGTTACTTGTAGAAAAGGTCCGTCAAGTTCCACGGAATACATTAATACGTGCTCGTTAGGAAGCTCTGCCGGAGTTCTGTACATTATTTATTCCTTATATAAAAAAGAGGTACGAACGCATCCGCTCGTACCTCCTCTTATCAGCTAGTTTTCCGGGAGGGCTAGCTTTTAAGTCCTGCAAGGATCGCGTCAATCTTGTTTCCACGATCTTTGATCTTGGCCACTTCAATTTTGAAATCGTCACCAACAACACCGCCTTTGGTGCGAACAGCTTCCATTTCAGTGACTACACCATCCAGCTCTGCAAGCAGTGCTGAATAAGACGAGGAGCCAAACTTAACGCCTGTCAGCACTTTGCCGACAATTGCCAGTCCATCTTTGACGAATGGTGTTTGGTCACCCAGGACCGGCTCAAGCATACGAAGGATGCCAACAGCACGCTCCGCGGTTTTAATGATTGCAGCTAGATTAGCCATTAGTTCAAGGCTCCTACATTACCAAGGAAGTCATCAACATCGGCCCGAATTGGGTCATATGCGGCGGAAAGTCTACTTGCTACTTCAGCTGCGGCAAGAAGCCATTCAGCGGGGGCTTTAGGACCTAGCTCACGGATTCGAGCATCAATATCAGCGTATTCTGCGCCAATTTGGCCAGCAGCAGCCACTGCGGGTCTTAGAGTTTGCTCGACCGGGATGATCTTAGCACACGCATCTCCTTCGACGGTGTCTGGGAGAGCAGGGCCACAAACAGTGATGATTGTGTCTTGTGCAGCACCAAAGGCTTTAATCGTGGTCAAAGCCGTTTCAGCAACACTACCAGAGTCCGCATAAATGTTTGGCGGAGCACGCATATCTGTAAAGCTATTACAGCCAGAAAGAACTAGGGCGACAGACGCCATAGCCATTGCGGCATTCTTCTTTAGAAATTCAAACATTAGATATGTTCCTCGTTTGGGTTGGTCTACTAGCGAAGCGGGTATTATCCCTCTAAAAGCATTTTGATCATTTTACCAGACCTAATTGGTCCAACGTCTCTTGCCCATTTAGAGTTCTGAAGTCCTTTAGCAGCAGTCAGGTAATCACCTCTTTGTATCGCAGGAAGTGTATTCACAAAAGACAACAGCCCGGAAGTTTTGGATCCAATTCCCATATTGTAGCACAATTCTATCATTAAACGTTGTCTTGTTGAGGAAAGTTCTCTCCACCAAGGCAGGTGTTCATCTAGTTGCTGAGCGGCTTTTTTAAGGCGATTCTTGGCAAGATAAATTGCCTCTTCTTTTGTGATACCTCCGCCGCGACTTTTATCAATCATGGTTCCAATACCAATAGTGACGAGCTTTTTTGTGTCCAAATAGGCATGAAGAACCAATCCTTCATTCTTTATTAGATCTTCCATGAGAAGATCATCTTGATATGTAGAGCCAAGAATAGTGTTTACTGAAGGCGTGGGGGCTGGTTTAGCCTCTATAGTCTTGTAATTAGATCTTTGTTTAAACAAAGAAAAAAATGAAAATATACTCATAGCTTATCTTTTCATGTATGCTTCAAAAGCTCTAGTAGCGTTTTTTTCGGTACTCGCCAATTCAATGGCGTTTTTAGCTTCTCTAGCGGAAACGTACTCTTGTTCGCGGCACTTCAATCATCATCGACCCCTCCTGCAAAAATCGTTCTGGCGTTCCGTCACGACCTGGCGGCACATCTGCTATAATTCGATCATAAGTCATGTGGGAGGCGCCGCCGGATCTTCGGCAACCAGTTCCGAGGCCCGAAGACCGATGAGCGTGGTCGCCTCACCTGCGAGG
>Ga0105055_10009502_pt1 | contig 12409 bp, 10 predicted proteins | sample BON03_FD_78090 | JGI IMG/M metagenome (GOLD analysis project Ga0105055, IMG submission 78090) | Freshwater microbial communities from Lake Bonney liftoff mats and glacier meltwater in Antarctica - BON-03 | ecosystem: Environmental > Aquatic > Freshwater > Ice > Glacier meltwater | place: Lake...
AAAGCTTATCAAAACTATTTTAAAGATTTATCTTCTCTAAAATATAGCCCAATTACTGATGAATATTTAGTTTATAAGTAAAAAACCATTGAAGAACGGAGAGTGAAACTAACCTCTTGAATGGCATTTTAACCTTCAAATAGTGCTATATACTGCACTTTTTAAAATCAATTATGTTATTAAATGCTAAATATCTTGAAAAGTGCTTTAAAAGGTACTAAAAAAGAATTCTAGATTCAACTAAACCCACCCTCTTAAAACTCACAAGAACCTCCATCATCTTTCACATAATAAGACTTATAGTTTTTGGCTTTAGGATTCATACAGCCTTCCAAGTTTAATAATTCTACTTTTCTAAATTCTATAGGATGGCTTTCACTTTGTAAGGAAATGGAACCATGAGTTAATGAGCTACCATCTGGTTTATCTTTAGGGTCAAAACCGCTTACAACTCCACCACCGAAAGCTGGCTTTGTGTATTCTATGGCTACTTCACCATTTACCCAATGACGAATTAACGAATCGCCATATACTTCCACCTCCACTTTTACCCATTCATTTAATGGAGCGGCCTGAATATTTGAATTAATGCAGTGTCTCTCGTCAAACTTGCCATCATACCAAACAGTGGTGCCGGGTGTACATAAATTACAATTTGTCCTCGGCTTTTTGTCATCAAATCCACCTAATAACTGTACTTCTATGGATATTGGGAAATCTTGTGCAAGACCCATGCTTTCAGCAGGCTGACCGTGTATCATTATTCCACTATTTCTGAATGCCCAACCTTCGCCTTTAGGGGCTTGAGCTCCTATAAATCTATATTCTGCGGCTATTTTGTAATAACTAAAATCTCCTTTATAAAATAGATGACCATACTGCATTTTAAAGTCGTCGTAGGCATCATAATTCACTACAATGTTCCCATTCTTCACTTGAAAAGTTTTATTGTAATTATCATTTAATTCATGTCCACGAATTTTAATATCCCAGCCATCTAAGTTTTTACCATTAAACAATTGCTGCCAGTTTTCTTTAGAAGAAGTATTTACTTTTTGAGCTATACAACTCATTTGAGCCAGACAGAAAAACAAGATAACAAGCTTTTTCATTTTAGGGAGTTTTATATTGGAATGACCAAGAAACTCCTTTAAAATGATTTAAACAAATGGTATTCGCAAGTTTACATGCTTTAGAGCATTATTTGCAGACGTAAATACTATTTATTCTTGATTTTAATTAACACAAGCCCATTTTACTAGGCAATATTAGCAAATTTCTAAAACCTGAAAGTCAAAACTGTTTTTAAAGAAAACGGAGCACCTGGCGTAAAGTTAATTTCATTTACAGCATTTTGCTCGCCTAAAAGTCTAGATTCAGTAGCAAATTGTGTTTCGTTCCAAGTGGCGTTGAATAGGTTTTGAATGTTGAAACCTACTTTCCAAGCTCCTTTTTGATAATTAATATTGGCATCTGTCACCCAGTAACCTTTAGCCACTAATGAATAATATTCATTAGCTGGTCTTTTACCTAATATTCTCGTTTTTATTCCGCCCGAAAAGCCTTTATTATTTACAAACGATAGACCTCCCGAATAAGTAAAAGCAGGAGCTAATGGAATGTAATTTTGGCCATCGACTTCTTCCAAACTTCTTGCATGAGAATAAGTAATGTCTGAATCAAAAAATAGTTTATCATTTAACTGAGCTCTAATTCCAAAATCAGCCCCTAATCTTCTGGTTTTGCCGCTAGGCTCTACTATTCCTTCGTCACCCACATACACAAACTCCTGTTGAAGATTCAAAAACCATAGTGTCGCGTTTAATAAAAGTTTGTTGTTCGGCTTCAAAACTGTACCCAAATCTGCTCCGTAAGAACGTGGCAGCACTTGATTATTTTGGCGATAAACTACAGCCCTAGTGTCATTTGAATGATATCCTGTACCTGCCTTAAAGAAAAACTGGGTAACAGAATTTGGCTGTACGATAAAGCTCAATTTAGGACTAACCAATACACTTTGATGGTTTCTACTGATGCCATCATTAATCAATTTATCGTTATAATTGAAGTAGAAATGGTCTACTCTTAGACCTGGAACAATATTGATTTTACCAAGCTCAAGACCAGCATTTAGGTTTAGATAAGAGTTAGTTTCATCTATATTTCCTAAATAAACATTCTCTAAAACTTCTGTTTTGTTTTTGGTTCTGGAAAGCTCATTATTTCTCACAAAATCTGAACGGATACCGACACTTGCATTAAGTTCAACTTTATCAAAGGCTTTACCATACGATGTTTCAAAACCATACAGGTTTCTATTTTCTGATTGCTTAATCTGGTCACCATTTATAGGATTGATAGCAAAAAAGGTGAAGTTTGAAAACAACAGAAAGTCATAATTGGTATAGTAAGCTCTTGATTGCAAAAAAGCATTATTTAGCAATGACTTATCATAAATGAATGCTGCATTTGTTCTAGACGTATTTCCTCCTTCTGTATTATCAATAGCACCAAATCTGCCAATTAATCCAGATTCTACGGCCCGGGTTGGAATTTGACCTGAGGCATTCCATTTACTAGTAAAATGTGAAGCAGAAAAAGTCAATTTCTCAGTATTTGAAATAAAACTATTCCATTTCCCCATAATATTAAAACGTTTAAAGTTTTGTGGAGAAATGAAGGGGCCATCACTATAAATATACTCAGAAGCCAAATAGGCTTGATTATTAGACGTTTTATCGGCGATAAGATTAAACATCCCTAAGGCTCTTTTATGGTTAAAACTTCCATATTCTACACTTGCAGAACTTTGGTTTATTCTATCTTTGGTTTTGAAACCTACACTACCTGCAGTAGCAAAATTACCTTGGTCGGCTTTATAACTTCCTTTAGAAAACTCTATGCCTTCAATGGTTTCGGGTATAACAAAATGTAAATCTGAATAACCCTGTCCATGAGCATGTGACACCATATTAACAGGCATGCCATCTACAGAAATATTCAAATCTGTACCGTGATCTATATCAAAACCTCTTAGGAAAATCTGCTCTGCTTTTCCGCCACCTGCATGCTGACCAGTAAAAAGACCTGGTACCATTCTTAGTAAATCTTGAGACGAATTGACAGGATTAACTCCAATATTTACATCTGCAAAAATTTGCATAGCATCCATATTAGGTTTTACCTCTACAGCGTCTAATGAGATACTTCGAGGGCTTAAAGAAATCTCAATTTCCCTTTCTTTATTATAAACATAAGTTGAAATAGAGTAACCTATCATTTTGAACGATAGACTGTCACCTTCTTCCATATTTTTCAAAGAGAAATTTCCTAAAAAATCCGTTTTTGCAAATCGGTTTTGATTAGCATTTCTGATGGAAACCTCAGGTATACCTTCTCCGTTCTCGTCTTTTACCTTACCCATTAATTCTTGAGCAATTGATGGAAGGTTTACTAGCAGCATGATAAGTATAAACAGCTTTTTCATTACTACTTATAGTTTAATAATAGTATGAGCCACATTAGGACCCACCTCATAAAAACTATCTTCTAAGGCTAATTTTAACTCCTTAACCTTTTCGTCTTTTCCATTTAACTTATAGACCTCCGCCAAATGAAAAAGGCTTTTAGGCTCAAAGGTTTTCCCTTTAACTTGAATTTCTGCAATGGACAATGCCTCTGCATTATTACCATTTTGGCACAATGCCCAAGAAAGTAATTGATAGGACTGCGGCGTAGGTCTATTTGATACTTCCTTTTTTGCTAAGGCCAATGCTTTTTGTGGGTCATTCTCTAAAAGCGTCACCAAATAGGCATTATACATATCGCCATATGCTGGCTGAGATACTTTTGAAATGTACTCCTTTTTTAAACTCTTTTCAGAGATTAAATCACCCTTAAATTTCGCTATCTCTGATCTTAATAATAAATAATCTGGTGCAGCATGTTTTGCTTCTAAAAATGTGATGATTCTCTCTGCTTCTTCTACATTATTTTCATGCGAAAAGTTAATCCAAGCAATGCCTTTTAAGGCGTATAAGTAATGTGGATCAATGGCTAAAGCCTTTAAATAGTGGCTATAAGACTGATTAATATTGCCAACGTGACCATAAAAATCGCCTAGGTTAGAATAGAGCCAAAGTTTAAGGTTTTCGTTATCTGCTTTCGTTAAAGCCAATTCAAGTTTCGATATGGCACCCGATGTATTTCCTTTATAGTCTAACCATTTAGCCAATCGTATTAGGTAATCGAAGTCTTCTTCTGCTCCTATTTGGCTTAATAGAATTTCGGATTCTTTGTAGTTTCCTAATTCCATTTCTACATCAAAAAGCATTTTTTGCGTGGTTAATTTTTGCTCTCCTAAAGAGTCTGCAATCATTAAACTTTGTTTTGCTTCTAAAAAACGATGCTGTGTAATTCTAGTTTTGGCAAGAGACCTTTCTAACGAAGCACTTTTATGGCTTCTCATTTCTGTGGCTTTGGCCAATTGTACATCCGCACTATTTAAAAATTCTATTTGACCCGTAATTTCAAAAAGTTGGTTATTGGCTCCTGCCATTTTGGTCAGAAAGGTACTTTGATTAGGAGCCTTATCAAATTTAGTTGTCCAGAAGTCTAATTCGTTTTTAGCAAATTGAAGTTTATCGTTTCCTTCTGTTTGTGAAAGATATTTATTGTAATCTGCTGAGTTTGTTACTGTTTTCTTAGGTTCGTTACATGCCATTAAAAGCACACCCAAGAAGATTATTGCTAGCTGGTACATAATCGTTTAATTTAAAAGTTTAGAAAAAAAGGGCGAGCCGAAGCTCGCCCCAAACATTAGAAAGCAAATCTTACCAAGGACTAGCTAAGTAAGGGAATGAGCTATCGAAAGCTTTATCGTTGGCATCCACGTTATCGTTTGATAAGCCTGGATTTTCTGTAAAGTCTTCTCCACCAAATATCAGCAATAACTCCACTGTGATAACATCATCAGCTAAGTTTCTCCCTGTTAGCACATTAGTGCCATCAAAAAAGGTTGTTGTACCAGTCGTAGAAACTGTTAATACATCAGTGGCTAATACACTACCGAATGTAGCCGCATCAAGTCCTAAAGCATTTGCATCTCCATCTTTAGCGTAAGCAGGACTAAGTCCTTTCAATCCTGCCGCGAACGCTGATGCATACATACCGCCCTGCTGTGATGGTGGCGTTATATTAAAAGCATCTTTCATTCCTGCAGGTACAAATACTGTATTTACTGCTGGACGACCCATTTGGTCTTTGGTATTAAATGTACCACTGAAGTCTGTTTCCATCTTTACAATTGGCTCCATCGTGGTGTCTTTGTCGCAACTGGTCAGGCCTAGTCCAACTACCAATGCTAATCCTAATATATTTCTGATTAATTTTTTCATTTTCTTTCGCCTTAGCGTGTTTAATATATTTTATTGAAACTCTTCTTACAGGACATTCTTTCCCCTGCCACTGATTTTTAGTGGTCTAAATAAGAAGGCTTTTTAAATTGATTTTAAGATTATTTTGTTTTGGCTTCTACCCACGTATTAAGGGTTCCGGAGCCGCCTAAAACTGACTTAGGCAATTCTATTACAACTGACATTACGTTTGTTCCTGCGAAAGTATCTGTTCCTTTAGCGTCAAACATGGTAGCTTTTCCACCTAGAATATCTGTGAACTTACCGAAATCAAAGAAAAATGGATCATCACGTGGGCCAGCGAAAACTGTCATGCCATTGGCAGTAGCCGTCTTAGCTGTGCTTCCGTAGGCTGTAATATCTACAGAGGCCATTGGAGATGTACTTATAATAGTGCTGCTTACTCCTGATGCCGAAGGTTTAACAGGGCCAAAGAAATACATTTTACCATCTCTTGGGATAGCTTGTATCACTAAATCTTCTACATTGTCGCCAGTGTTATCAATGTTAAATTCTATCATAACATTTTCATCAAATTTAGCAGAACTTGTAGCACCAGGGCTTAATAGACCTTGAAGGTTGGCTACGAAAACCAAGTTGCTAGTGTTTTTGCCTTGGAATGCATAATAATCTGTGATGTCGGCAGAAGTACCTGCCACTGCTGGAGCGTCAATATGGTCTGCTGCTACAAGTCCGATTCCCACGGTTAGTAGAGCTAACATGCTCCATAATTTGTTTGAATTTTTCATAATTTGCTTTGTTTTTTGTTTGAAATATTAAATTCCCCTCATGTACGGGGTAGCAAAAAGTTTGGATCATAAGTTTATTAGAAAGATTCTAATTTGTTATATTTAACTAATAATAAGTTACTTAAAGTTATATACGTTTTATTTAACAGACCCGCTAAATATTCCTTGTCTTCAAAACCTGCTTTATCAGGCTAGAATATGGCATACCACATTTCTTTACCCTGGTATGAATTACTAAAAATCGAATTCAATTATCTCTGCACCATCTCTGACTCAAAACTAAACTCGACATCCTTTGTCACATTTTTTATATGGCTTGGAGAGCAGCAACAAAAAATCCGCCAAAACGAAACATTCCTTATAGTCGATTTGCAAAGGGCTATGCACTAAGCTATTCATACCTCACCCTCAATTTTACTGCTCACAAAACACACCTTTTGGCTCGCTAAGCACTAAGCTATTCATGCCTCACCCTTTCAGATCTTTTCTATTCTTCGTTTGAATTGTAACCTCAATTTATTTTTACTGCAGTAATGTTTACCCATGATGGATAAATAATATGATTAAGCAAAAAGTGCTCAAAATATAAAATCCCTTAGGGAACATCTTACTGGCAAAAAAAATGCCACCCACCTTAAGCAAAACCCTGTTGGGGTTTAACAATTCGATACTTATAGGGATTAGCCAAAAATCTCATTCGCCAGTTATTAATATTTGCATTCACAAAAGTTAAAGTCTACATGAAAACTTGACATTTTCAGTAAAACCTAATCACCATAAAACACCAAAAGCCCCAAAGGGGCTTATAAGGTGTTGGACAAACGATATCCGGCTACATTCTTTATACGTTTCCTATTACATATAGTTGCTCTAAAGTGGGGCTAGGTACACCGCCTTCTTTTTCTAAGGTAATGGCAAAGGCAGATGGTTTTCCATTGACAGATTTCATTGAGAGCAGTCTCCCTTTAAAATCATTGTCAAGCATTCCCATATCTTCTGGGCCATTTTCTCCTATAATCCAAAGCTGATATTGTTTACCCGCTTCTGGAACTGGCAGATTATTAACCATGAGCTCCACAGAATTATCTTCCTGATTCCACATCACGGTTACTGCCGCATCTGGTTTACCTTCTGTGCCTACTAGTTTCACAATTTTGTTTGCTGGATTATTAAATTCAGCCAAAAGCAAATTGCTATCCATATAAGAACCTTCCAATATTTCCACTCGTTGGCTTAATTCTGCCGACGAAGTCTTTAGCTGATTATTCTCGTTGTACTGCCAGGCCGTAATGGCTGCTAAAAGCACAGATGCAGCTAAAGCCATTTTGCTCCATAATGGAATCACCTTGGCACTTGTTTCCGCTTCTTCATTTGCTTCTGGAAGAAGGTCTTCTTCGTCTTCGGCAAAAGTCATTTGGGAGAAAATCTGCTCCTTTAGAAATGCAGGGGGTACTTTCTCATAGACCGCCATGTATTTTCCTAGTGATTGATTTAACACTTCTATTTCTTGTTTTATTTCGGGATAAGTCTGTGCTAGACATTCAATGCCTGCAGCCTCTTTTCCTGGAAGGTGTCCTAAAACATATTCCTCCAGCATCCCAGATGTTTCTATATATTCTTTAATGTTCATGCTGCATAATAGAGTTTAAGATCCTGTAAAGCTGTCCTAATTCTTGATTTGGCGGTACCTAAAGGAATATCTAGTTTTTCCGCAGCTTCTTGTTGCGTAAAACCTTGTAGGTAAACCAAGTCCAGCAAAATTTTCCGCTCTGGCTTTAGTTTGTCCACTATACTTCGCAAATCTAGTGTATCCACCGAAATTTGCTCCTGATTATTGTCATCAATAACTCCTACCTCATTATCAATATCCACATGATATTTGTTCTTTTCTTTTCTGTAGAGGTCTATTGAAGTATTACGTGCAATGTTCATCATCCAAGTGTAGAGCTTAGCTTTGCCAGGCTCATAGTCACCTATTTTTTTCCAAATTTTCAGAAAAACGTCTTGTAATAAATCTGCTGCCTTTTCTTCATCTGGAATTATTCTGGATATCACTCCAAAGAGTGCTGAAGAATAATTGTCGTATAAATACTCAAATGCAAGCCGTTGATTTTTTTTCAACGAAATCACTAGTTCGTCTTCTGAATACCTTATTGTTTTTGTAGCCAAAATGTTATTCAGTTTTGAAGTTTATTAAAAGTAGTTGTTTAGTAACTAATTCCCAATTCTAATTTGTGTAGAGTAGGTTTTTCAATGAAAGATGATAGTACAAAACTCCCGGCTTATCGTATCACCGGGAGCCCTTTAATTTTCCCTTAGCTCGGCAATAATACCTTGTCTATAGAGTGAATAACGCCATTACTTTGATATACATCATACACACTAATGTTAGCCGCTGCCCCTTTTTCATCTATCACTTGAATGTTGTTTCCTCCATTCATTTTAAAGGTGAGGGTAGCTCCAGATAATGCTTTTAAAGTGGCCGTGCCATTTCCTTTCTTTATTAATTTCATGAGTTCTTTGGCATCAATCCTTCCTGCAAGCACATGATACGTTAGAATGGATGTTAGCATTGTCTTATTTTCTGGCTTCAATAATGTTGCCACAGTACCTTCTGGAAGAGCATCAAAAGCAGAATTAACAGGAGCAAAAACTGTCATTGGACCATCAGACATTAAGGCATCTACCAATCCAGCTGCTTTAACTGCTGCTACGAGTGTAGTATGATCGTTAGATTTTATGGCGTTTTCCACAATATTTTTCTGTGGATACATGGCCTCTCCACCTACCATAACAGTCTGAGCGTTTACTAAGGTACTGGCGGCCATTCCAGCTAATATCAAGGCCAAGGTTTTAATTTGCTTTTTCATAATTTGTATTTTTAAAATTGTACGGCTCATGTACGCTAAACTGTTTTTTTTAGATCAAAACTTTAAAAAAATCATGGACTCTTATCTAGACTTCAAAAAACTTTAGGTTGTAATAAGAAATACTTTTATTTCTAAATGAACAATTGTGACGCCGATCCGTCCATGTGCTCTTGGAAATGTAATTTTAAACAGAATAAACGATAAAGAAGAAAAGCTTCATATCACAATGTAGTGCAATAGATTCAAGTGAAACTCAAAGTTTTTTGGATCAAATTTTAAGTACACCATTATTACCATTAGAAAAGCACATCATATTCAAGACTACTCTATTTCGTAGATTATGAGAAGTAGATCGAAAATCCTATTTTTACCCCATTATATAATTAAACCAATGAAATGTTTACTTTTTTTATTAACTCTTTCTTGCACTTCCAGCCTTGCCCAGAAGTATAACACGGTTTTTGTCGAGGCAGAAAGTTTTAAAGAAAAAGGAGGATGGTCTGTAGACCAACAATTCATGGATGTAATGGGCTCATCATTTCTAATGGCTCATGGTATGGGAATACCCGTTAAGGATGCTAACACTACTATTTCTTTTTCTCAAAAAGGAAAATTTAAGGTTTATGTTAGAACTAGAAATTGGAATGCTCAATGGTCTACAGTGGAGGCTGCCGGTCAATTTCAGTTGAAAGTGAATAATAAAATTCTTCCTAAAGTCTTTGGCAAGGATAATTCAGAATGGGCTTGGTCTTATGGCGGTGAGGTTGATATTTTAGAGGAAACCAATCTAATTACGTTGCATGACCTTACAGGTTTTAACGGTAGATGTGACGCCATCATTTTCACTAACGATCCTAATTTTGAACCTATAAGTGATATTCAAAAACTAGGTGATTATAGAAATGACTATTTCGGCTATGATCGCCATCCAAAAGATGCCGGAAATTTTGATTTTGTTGTCATTGGTGGTGGAATGGCAGGAACATGTGCGGCAATTTCAGCAGCAAGAAATGGAGTTAAAGTAGCTTTAATTCAAAATAGACCTGTTTTAGGTGGGAATAATAGCTCTGAGGTGAGAGTGCATTTAGGAGGTAGAATCAACCTTGAGCCATACCCAGCATTAGGAAACTTGGTCAATGAGATTGGCCCAGAAGAAGGTGGTAATGCTCAGCCAAAAGCCTATTATGAGGATGACAAAAAACTCAACGCAGCTCTAAACGAACCTAATATTTCTCTATTCTTAAATTATCATGCTAATAAGGTAGAAGTAGAAAATCAAACAATCAAAAGAATTTACGCTGTAAATATTGAAACAGGCGAAAAAGTTTTTTTCGAAGCTCCCCTTTTTGCTGACTGCACGGGTGATGGAACAATAGGATTTTTGGCTGGTGCTGAATACATGACAGGAAGAGAAAGCAAAGCCGTTTTTGGAGAACAAACAGCTCCTGAAACTGCTGATAAGATGACAATGGGAGCATCAGTACAGTGGTTTTCTGAAAAGAGTAAAGAAGTCGTAAATTTCTCTGAGATCAAATGGGCAATGCCTTGGAACCAAGAAAAAGCCGAAGAAATTACCAAAGGAGACTGGGAATGGGAAACTGGAATGGGCTTAGATATGAACCTCGATTTTGAGCAAATAAGAGATTATGGAATGTTGGCGGTTTATTCCAATTGGACTTATTTGAAAAATAGTCCAAATACCAAAAATAAATTCGCAAACGAGTCTTTAAAGTGGGTAGCTTATGTGGCAGGAAAAAGAGAGTCAAGAAGACTAACCGGAGATTATGTGCTCATCGAACAGGATTTAATGGAGAATCGTGTTTATTCAGATGGAACAGCATCTACCTCTTGGACAATAGATTTACATTACCCCGATCCAAAAAATTCAAAGCTTTTCCCCGGCGGAGCCTTTAAATCAATAGCGAAACATATCAAGATTTATCCATATCCTATTCCGTATAGGTGTTTGTATTCAAAAAACATCAAAAACCTAATGATGGCAGGAAGAGATATAAGTGTTTCCCATGTGGCTTTAGGAACTACGCGGCTCATGAGAACCTGTGGTATGATGGGTGAAGTGCTTGGTATGGCAGCTTCTATCTGTAAAGAAGAAAAAACTAATCCAAGAGGATTGTATCAAAATCACTTCCCAAAGCTTGAAATATTAATGCAGAAAGGCGTAGGTGACGCAAGTTTGCCCGCTGTTCAAGACTACAACCTAGGTGGTACTCTGATGGAGCTTGATAAATGAAAACCGTAGGTTTACTAATCGCTTTAACAGTTGGTTTCTCTTCACTTTTAGTGGGAGAAAATGAAGGGAAATTTAAAGTATTAATGCAAAATGGTGGTGAATTTCAGGTTGACGAAGAATTAGACATTAACGGATTTTTAACGGCTTATCGCTCCAATATCATGGTACCGGTATGCGAAAAAGGAGTATGTTATAATGTAAATATAATTTTTCACTGGAATATCATAGGAGAATTTGAAAAGTATGAGACCATGGATGGCTTTCCACTTACAAAGCTCGATCACGTTCTATTTGAACCTACAGACTATAAAAAACTTCAAAACATTCTAAGAAGCCAGGACCTCAGGTTTACAGGAATGACTGCAAGTGAATTGGTGAAAAATGAAAAATTAGATGGGTTGTCTGGTGCTACGTTGGAAGCAATAAAAAGCGAAGTAATTGAAGGAGCATTATTTACTTGCCATACATTATGGCAAGTTGCCAATGGTGCAGTAGTGGATTCGATTCATGCATCAACATCTCAACAACTTGACAACACATTGATACAAAGAATTGCAGCTTTATGCTCGAATAAAGCTTATTATTTTATTATCAATAACTTATCTTCCTCTCAATTTAGAGAAAACCTTACTACTATTGCAGGAATGATAAAAGATGGAAAGGGCTACTTTCCTAAACATGCATTTGAAAAGATCCCTAAAGAGTTATTTAACGATGAAGCGTTTCAGAAATTTATCATTAATGAGTATTCTAACTTTTCCTATTATACTCAATTAGCTGTTTTAAAAAAACTAACTGGTGCCGCTCTAAGTCTTAGCACTCAAAATATGCTTTTAGGTCAGATTGATAATCTTTCTAATTCGCAAAATATTATGCTATTGAATCTGTTAATAGCTTCAGGTGAAAAAGAAATTCTTTTGAAACTGACAAAGCTAGTAGCTAGTAAAATAGTAAAATTAAGCCCAGTGCAGAAACAAGAATTGAGTTCAAAAACCACTATACTAAACCCTTAATTATTCCTTCCTAATATATAGTGTCTGCAAAAAAACTATTTACCATATTGAACTTTATATCAATATATCACTTTGAATCTTTTTAGTTTTCATTTGGCATTATAAGTTAAAA
>Ga0105055_10009505_pt1 | contig 12407 bp, 7 predicted proteins | sample BON03_FD_78090 | JGI IMG/M metagenome (GOLD analysis project Ga0105055, IMG submission 78090) | Freshwater microbial communities from Lake Bonney liftoff mats and glacier meltwater in Antarctica - BON-03 | ecosystem: Environmental > Aquatic > Freshwater > Ice > Glacier meltwater | place: Lake...
AAGACATGGTTCTATAAGTTGCCAGTGAGTTTATTGATCCCATCTTTATTGCTTTATATTTTTCAGTTTATTTGCTATTATATGCTATTAGCATATCCGAAATTGCAGGAGGATGATATAACGTACTTTGAAACCCGGTTTCCAATTTTACTTCTCTTTCTGGTCGCTTGGGTAGCAGGTCATTGTCGTGCTGTTAGCTCCGTTACTGTCAATACGAGCAGCCCATCTATCAAGCAAATTCAAAGGTTTGATTCCAACAGCACCTTAGTATCTGCCTTTCACGAAGAAGACTCGTCCGATGATGATGACAATGACTTCGATGATGAAACAGGAGAGGAGTCTGAAGTATATGAAAGTGAAGCAGACCATCGGCGTCGTCCCAAGAGTACACCCGGAAGGTTGAGCTCCTCAAAGATCCACAGATTGCCAGTTGAAAACTCAAATTCGGTCGCAATTCGCGCAGTGATGTGGACCGGATCTGTTCTTCAAAAGGAGGTTATGCAAGTATCTGATATTCGAAAAAAGATTAATTCTAAAGTAGAAGCAGCGAATAATGATGGATCCTACACCCTTCTTGCACAGAGTTTTGCAGTCGTATTGGCTTGCATTCCTCTGCTCTTCCGATTCGTACATATTTTCAAGCCAATCTTGTGCGGTTCTATTCTCATGAGTGATGCTAGCTGGATGCTCAATTTCGTTGAATATAATAGACTTTGTGCTATGGACACGTGTGATCTATGCGAACCCTCTGATTGGAATTGTGCTACTGGTGTCATGAGGGTAAATTTTGATGACCCTTTGGTCCTATTGAAAATGAGTCTTACAGTCGTTTCCATGCTTTCAACTATGTTATTAGCGGGTATATTGTTTCATCATGCTGCTTGTGCAGAAGATGCATTTCGTAGGAGACTTTCTTATGTCAAGTACTTCAGCAAACTAACCTCGTACAAAAGGGCCAAGAAAATTGGTTTGCCTCACTTCCGGTTGAACAAGGTTAAACACATACGTGGTTGGCTGGAGTTGAGGCATGACACAAGCAGCGAGTCTAATTCGCGAGTGAGATTTGGTGATGGAGCCGCTACTGTTCTGCAGATGGTAACCATGTCGGTTTTGGGGTACAGTTGTATACGGTTGTTCACGAATCTGTGGGATCCCTCTAACGTTCAAGACTGGGTAATTATGTTTTGGGCAGTATTCATGAGCGTGTTCCTTTTCCGACTTATGGACCTTGCTGGAAAAACAAACAAAAAGTTTAAAACCAACAAGATTCTCTACACCGAGCAGCTCAATATGTACATTCGAATCTTCTCGAATCCTAGTAATCGCGAGGAGCTGATGGCATGCAATAATATGATCAAAATTGCTATCAAGTTGATAAAAGAGGTAGACGGAGGTGGAGGCAAAGACAAGGTGCAGGCGTTGTTGTTAAACCCGGTAGTGTATAATTTATTCCGCATAACCATCCTCTCTGCCATTGGAACCGCGTCATCCGACCTATTCGGGTTCAAAGTCCGATTGTGGAAACTCTAAATATATTTTATAATAAGAATAATTATTTTGAAATCCAAATGGAATACAACGCGCTGGCAGACGACATTGCACCGACAATTCCAATCACATTATCTTGAAGTTTAACACCAAAAGCATTCAAGAACAATTCGGAACTATTGGAGTAAGTAACGAAGTCGAGAACATTCTTCACCATGCCGACTGACTTTGCCCCGTATGCTTCTTCCGCCTTTACTCTCGCATCCGATCCAATCGGCTCCTTCTGGGCCTTCTTTTCAGCTGCTTGAATATCCATGACACCAATAATACTCTGGAGTACACATGCCAACAACCGAAATCGATAAGCTTTCATCTTTAATGAATCTTTATCGAGTTTCAACACCTTGAGCGTGGTCAACCAAACCAAGTTATCGAACACCGAAAAAACACCCATAACCGCGTTCAAAAGCAAGTTCAAGGTTTTCTTGGTATCATCTTTGGCATTTTCAAGAACATCAAGAAACTTATGGTACTGAGTCAGGAAATCTCCCACTTTAAAAGCCTTTCTATGGAGACCTATTCCACTGGACAATAACTTGATTCGATTCCCCAAATCGTTTTTCGGGTCCGTTTCAAGGAGCGAGTGTGCAGCAAATTTGCCAAGATACTGAACAAAACGCATTACCTTATCTCGAAACTTCATGTCACCCAACGCCTTTGTGGTGTTCTGAAGATTCAACGGCTTTATACCCTTGGGCACGAGTTGCATGGACATCCTGCTCGACGATAACTTTATGTTTTAGAAAAGTTCCTTGTTTGGTATTATAGGACACACTTCTTGATCACTCAGCAACTATACAAGACACCGTGTATCCTAAATCGGTCCGATCTTTAAAAAAAATTCACGAGCATTCAAAACAATATTTTGGTTTTTTAAACTTTAAATTACTTGCACACAGCATCACGCATGTCTTTGAGTGACTTTTCAAGATGATGAGCAAACTCATCGGAACCAAGTTTATAAGTCGCAATGGCAGTCCGAGCAGCATTATCTTCAATTCCGTAAGCTAATGCAAAACACTCATCATTAACCGGACCAAATCCACCTGCATAAAGAGCATCACTGCTGAGAGTGCTAGTGGAAAGAATGATCTTACTTAGCACCTGGTAGGATTTATCAGTGTAAAGTTCTGGAAGCGCCCTAGCATTCTTTTGAGCAAGATTTTTTAACGCAAACAAATGTCGGTCCATCCCTTTGCCCATCAGACCATCCTTCGTCAGGCTTCCATGATTTTTTATTGCCTTCAAAAGTAATGCAGCACGATCTTCCTTAGACACACTAGAATCACAAAACGCTAATGCAAATTGTTTTGCTTCGGGAGTGGCAGACCTTATTGTTTCCGTTCTGCCATGCTTGAAAGCTGCGGTACTCGCAGATTCGTATGTTGAAGGAGTGTACCCTTTCATTCGTTGATGCGCTAATTGGAAAGCCATCTGCATAAAACCATCAGCTCCGATTTTTTTTTTTTTAAGTAACTCTTTCCCAACAATATCGGTTTCCATTGTTGCAAGCTCGAGGGAGCTAACAACAGAGTCAAAATCGTTACCAGCCTTTTCGATGGTGCTTCGGATATTGGAATCAAGTTCAAAGCCTAAACGCACGGGTACTCCAGCAGAAGAAGGAGAGGAAGAAATAGCTGGAATACGGTCAGTGACCTTATCCCGAGGAGCTACAGCTTTAGAGTCCTTGTAAACCTCGTTAAAGTATCTCAGAACTGCGACACCATCCCCCCAGGCGTGCTCAAAGTTCACAGCAGACGTGCCGTTACCTGCAACAATTAACTGAAAGCTCTTGTCAAACCATCTGTTACGGCCATTTCCATGAAGCATAGATGATGAGATATCTTGGTACGTAACTGGTGAATCGCCCTCCAAACATACTGCGAATAGGGCGGTGTCAATGGCTTCCAGGGACGCTTTATTCAACGGGGATTGTTCCATTTGATCACGGGTACGCGCCCATGCATCACGTTCCATACCAGAAAGAAGCCCAACTGGCTCGCTTTTTGAAGATTCTGAATCTTGCAAAATGGACCTGAATGCTCGTTCGATCGCGTCTGCAGGAATGGGAGACAAATCATCGTTAAGAACCTGCACCGTGTAGAACGAAGTATCACGTTGAACAACGATATGCTTTGACTGTTGTGGAGTGGCTTTGCGTAACTCGTCCTTTCCTGGGTGTGGAATTCTAGTGGATGAAAACAGTCCTTGATATTGACTCATATCTAAAGGATACGCCCCAAAAAAATAGGAAGTGTAAAAAGCAAATTTCCGTGGAGAAAATCTGCAAAGATTTTCATAAAGCGGAGTCTCACTTTTCTTCGGCTCTGTGTGGAAAATGTCAGGGATCAATTTCTCATCTAAAAGAGTACGATAAAACCGAAGCGAGCTACTAACAAGATTCGTTGCTCTAACCGCTTGCTCATTCTTGCTTTCGTTTTCATCCATTTTGAATGTCAATTGGGGGTTGAAGTTCAACGGAAGTGGAGCACGACTTTCCAAATACATGTCGAACCACATGGCGTTATAAAAACTTGAATATCTTTGTTTATCCAACGCAATCAGTTCTTCCTGCAATTTAGGACCTTCTCCATTAAGAAAAGATGCAATTGCTTTCTTCGTAACTTGTAGCTCTTCAGCAGAAACAAGAGGCGAGGCAGAATATTCGTATTTCTTTAAAGTGTCTTCTAGCTTTGGAATGCCAAGCTTTGGCAACGAATCTTGAAAATGATAAGTTGGAATCTTTGTTTCGTGCAAGTAAATACTGGAGAACACTCGTACGTGCTTTGAAGCATGAATAGTCGTCCGTCTAGCCAACATTGTGTTTCAACAATAAAAGCACGAAGATCGGCTTTAGCAAAAAGACTAATAGAAATACTATGTGCATGGGGACCGTACCGCGAATGGGGTCACCTAACGACCAAATTTGAAATTTGTTCAACATAACTGCAAAAGATGCAACAACCTCAGCGACCGGCGTTGGCGCCAATGACAAGTTCTCGAATGAACTCAGTCCGATCTCCTGGTGAGACTTCCAAGAAGAGTAGAATGTCACTTGGACCTGGGACTGTAGTGAACCGGAAGTCCCTTGGCGGAAAGAGTGCCCGATTGTCGATGTTACCTTCTATCGGCCGAAGACAGTCAATCGCATCGACTACATCCAGGAGGAAATCAATGGCTCCTGGGAATTTAAAGAATGATCCCAGACCTCTTGCTGACAAACAATTTGTTCGGAACAACATCGAGACCGTCATCAGGTACCTTTCCGAGCATAACTACGACCAGGCAATATCTCCCAAGATCCTGCATCGACCTACTGGCAAAGATTTCGAAAACATTCTCATGTTCTTGTTTAGACAAGTAGACCCTAACTGGGAATCATCTGGAAAATTCGCAGATGATGTCATTCAATGTTTCAAAGCTTTACGATATCCTTTCAATATCAGCAAGACTGCGTTGGCGGCAGTTGGCAGCCCTCACACGTGGCCTGCTCTTTTAGCCTCTCTGTCATGGCTAGTGGAGATCCTTGACTTTGGTGAAGTTACAGGACTTTGTCATAGCGAAATGGAATCTGCTGAAGAGTATGATTTAGCTAAATGGCCATTTTTCTCGTACTTTCGACAGGCATACAAATATTTTTTGTGTGGCGATGATGAGAGATCAAATGTGTTACATGAAGAATTCATGGCTTCATTTGAAGGTCGACATAAAATAGTGGAGGAACAGTTTCTTCAATCGGAAGGGATCATGAAAGATTTAAAATCGCAGTTAGAAGGCGAAGCTGGAGTAGAGAGTCGCATTCCTGAATTGGAGCTTCGCAAGCGAGATTTTCAAAGCGACAAAGTTAAGTGGGAACAGTTCATCAAACAATGTGAGCGAAACAAAGAAGTTTTGGAGGCTAAACTCAAAGAAAAGGATTTGGAATATCGTGCTCGCGAAGAGGATCTTGAAGAGGCTGAAATGAAAAAAGCCAAAATTCAAAAAATACTCGACAACCAAGAAGTAAATCCAGTTGAAGCAGATAGAATGAATCAAGAACGGCGACAATTGGAAGAATCCCATAATCGACTGCTGGAGCATAAAGATGAAATTCAAAAATCTATTTGGGAAACCGATATGCAGGTCTCAAAACTGGTACAAGAAATCGAGCAAGTTATTACCGGTTATAATCATACTGCGAAGCAACTTCGTCTGACCCAATCCGATAAAGATGGGATCGCTTTTAATCTGAAACTGGATGTATTCAATGGGGCCATTCTTGGTTGTTCCAATACTGGAGCAACGCAAATGGCGGATGTAGACACTATCAAGGAAGCTCTTGAAAGCCTAAACGAGGTGGCTGTCCAAAAAACTCAACAAATCCAAACTGAAAATATTGAGATAAAACTGAAAGCTGATGAAAACGGTGAGGAGAAGGATGCCATTGAGAGTGAAATTTTCTTTTTAGAGCAGAAACTTACTCAAGTGGAGAGCAAATACCAAGAAGATAAACGGCGCCTGGAAGCTGAACTATCTAACAGAGCAACAGAAACAGAGTTGATAGAGGAAGAAATCCATCGCTTACAAACGCAAATTACAAGTTTAAAACTCCCGGTATTTGAGAGCGAGCAGCGACTGATTAGACTTGAATTGGAATTTGAGAATTGCGTTTCTAGCCATGCTCAGTATTTACAGGAGACTGATGAAGACATCCACAATCGCGTTGAGGAATTTGTTTCCTACAAGGAAGAGGTTGGCCAAACCTTAGAGTCGATGGAAAAGTATTTGAAATCGAGAATTGAAGAAATTGGAGAAACCTATCAAGAGGCATTGACATCTTTTGCATTGTAGTACTAGTTATTTTTTATTTGTTCCGACCATGTTTATAAAATAGAGAGAATCATTAAATTATTAGGCCAAATATTTGTAAAAGTTGCTGCGCTCCGTGTCCCGTTCGAGATATTCTCGATCAATGAGATGCTCAATCCTCTTCTTCACAACTCTTGGTTCAGGTTTAAAAAAGTGCAATTGAGACAACACTTCTGAAATCAACTGCTGATGCGCCATATGCTTTCTAGTTTTCATAATTCGAACAATAGCAGCTTCGATTGCAATAGAACGATCCTCCTCGACCCGTTTTGGATTATGAGATTCATCAAGAGACGCCATGGGAATTCTGAACTTTCTAGTTGGGGATTGAAAACTTTCGTTCACTTTGAATCTGTCGGTACGGCTAATACCTTTACTGACAGGATCTTTGGTCAGGACTTTATACTTTGCACATGACAGTGAATGGAGTATCCGCTTACAGACCTCCTCATCAGTGTGAAGTCTTTCCACAATTTCTTCGAATGAGAGCCATTCGGTTATGTCATTGAAGGTCAGTAACGCAACTGCTTGCAACGTAGTCACCTGTAGATCATATGGTCGCTTGTAGGTCGCCTTTATTGTGGCGTTACCCAACGAGTGCACCCACTTCAAACATCGATGTTGGGTTAGACCATCAAAAAATTTTTGGTACACTTGCATACATTCAGTCATCGTTTCGGGTAGAGCCACGTCAACCATTTTGTAGGTGGGCCAATGACCAGTAGTCAAAACTTCAACGGAGAAGTCAATATCTGCAATAAGGGCACCCTCGGCTTGCACACCACCAGATCCCTTGAACTGCTCCTTGAATGCACGCTTCAGGTCATCTCCAGTTAACAAGTCTTTTACCATTCCTTCCATCTTGACAGTGAATTGAGCACCGCATCTCAATTTCAATTTCGCAATCATCGACCTCTCGGCGTCGTCACTAGCGGACCTGTTTCCCAGAAGACGTTTCGACAAATGATTTCGATATATTTCACTGAACAAATCCTTTTCGCTGAGGTAGCTGAACAGCTGCACAGTGCTTTCCAAGTTGCTCTCCATTTCTGAATCACTCAATTTAGCACCACCTGTCTTGAGAATTCTGTCACAGAATGTGCTCAAAAGTTCGGCATTGCTCACTTTTCCAACATCATGGTTAATAAAAACTTCAAATGCTTCTTTAAGAGCCTTTTGAAACAAGCTGTGTCCTTGAAACTCGGTGTTCACTAGTGACTGAAATTCTGCGTGGAGATCGAGAAGTGACTGAACAAAAGAAGGATCCATTGGGTCCACTTTGTCTTTTGGATTTTTCGTTTCCTGGAAACGATCCAAAACCGTTTCACGTTTGCCGACGATATCTTCTCCCATTTTGATGATATGTTCTCTCACAATATTCGCTACAGGTTTCAAGCCGTCAGGTATATCTTGATAGAGTCGGAATAGCCGAGATAGGTCAGCACTCTTCTTGTCTTGAAGCAAACAACGACACCCGGTTCCTTCCTTTTCTAGTAAGGTTGTCTCATACTTCATCAACAGTTCTGCCTGCACCACCTCGACCACTTTGGGTTTCGTCCAAGCCACGAGGTAATTGTCCACACGTTCGCGTTCAGCATTCAAGGCGGCTTCAGATTTGATCAAGTAAGATTGAAGAGTTTCTTGGTTGATCCAATCCTGAGCTTTCGCTGCGTAAAACGCACGAGAGCTAGCGAGCAAAGGCGTTTCAAGCATCTCCCGATATATTTCCGATTTCTCTTTCATGGATTCAAATACTGCAACAGAATCCTTTAATAAGTGACGATCAACAACTTCCCCCTCGCGTTCCTTGTTAATAATCGATAAAACGGCAGCCACAAAATTGTGACAAACAGGGAGGAATACTTTCGTTCTGAACTTCTCCAAACTTGATTCTTTCAAAAGAGGATGACTATGGTGCTTGACATAATACCTATCGAGATACATAAAGAATTTTCTCATCCATTTATCCATGATCTCGTGCTGTTTCCACCGCTTCACCATCTCCACCAAAACGTATTCATCGTGCTTCTCCAACAGAGCAGGAAGGACTTTATCATCTAGATACTGGGCAATCGTCTCACCATGCGCCTGATACAACTTCTCAGACCAATTATTTGGGCTTCGTTGAGTGCACATATTATAGCAGACGGTGTATACCTTCACATACTCGGCCTTAGTGAACCCCTTGATGTCATCACTATCAAGCATTGACTGCAGCTTAGTTATCGTTTCTTTGATCTCCTTCCATCCTTCGTCATATTGAATAATCACACTGTCCGCCATATCCAACGTATACCAATTTCCTTATCTTCCCTTCGCTTCCTTCTCCTGTAGATTTATATAGGATAAAGCCCCTTATTATAAACCATCAAACTGGTAGACACTTGAAGCGGCTCCGAGAAATGAAGTAATTGCGTGCAGCGACAGATCCATAACATTTTTCGCGTGGAGGCCCGAAACGGCGGTTTTGTCGAAAATGTTTGATCGATGTGTTGAGAAGAAATAACAAATACCAATCTGGAAGTGTAGATTCCATATGTATGCAAGTGAGGATTTTGAATTGGAATCATTTATTGTATGATTGTATGTCAGGCCGAGAATAATCCACCGATTCTTTACAGTAAAATAGTTTAGAACGAAAGCTGGTTGGCACGAGGGGATTGATTGATAGCAAGGTGTGTTTTGAAGGGTTGACCGTATCGTTATTGGTAGATTATCAGAAGTAAATTGACTTCGCTGCTAGTAGAGAGTGGATCGCAAGAAACACAGAAGAAGATGTTGCAGATTTTGCTCGTCGAGTTTTAGATGATGCCACCTTCTCTGCATAGCGAAATTATAGTTTTTTTACAGCTAAAAATCCGACTATCTTGTGATGGATCCATTTATTATATGTACAAGGGAAAATCTTTGAATCAGAATCCAACAGTTCTACCATTCCGAGAAACCTCTAACGATAATATCAATGTGTTAGATGGAAATCACATTGTTGCGTTCGACCCGAAGAAGCCCATGACATACACTTGGTTTCATGCCAGTATTTTAGTTAACTATTCTTAGAATATATATTTTAGTAGAAAATAAGTCGACTTCATCAGCTCTATTTCAAACTTGTCTCGCAATGAAACAAGTTAATACGAAGATCGATGAAAATGAACACATTTCCACGAAACCTTTTTATGCCAAACACGAGTTTCCATAGATTGCTGGGTGTCTCCTCCATTCTGCTGCAATCGAACATAAGCAATAACCGCTACATCCTCTCCATAGAAGGTGACAACAGGGTGAGAGACATGTTGTCGCTTGTTACCCTTGGTAGCACCAAAAGTATCAAAATAATACTCTTAAAAAAATGAACACAAGAAAAGATGAATAGGAAACCTACTTACTGTGGAAAGCCAGACCTTCAACCAACTGTCCTGGAGCTTCAGGTTCAAAGCACTTGAGTCTTTCGTCACATAGCTCTTCATACGTTGCCCAGTCCCATACCCCAACACAGTCTAGCAGTCTTTGCGTCAATTCAATAATCTGTTGTTCTCCCATCTTGTAAAGAGTCACGAAAAAATGAATGATTGAAAGACGCACGAAGGGTCGTCGAATGGTAGACCATGGTCGGACTGAGCTGGATATGAGATGAATTGAAATCAAAACAGGAATGGAGACTGAAAGGAATTCCTCCTCGTTCGATAAGAATGAAGTTTCGTCATGGTGGCTAGGAAGCCATGAGCTTGTACAAGCAAAAATACGGATATCAGCGGCTCTTGAAATGGACCCAGACTTCAACAAAATTGGTCCATTTCATGAGATTTATCGTCTGAGCAAGCATGAACGATATGTGAAAGCGAGTGAGCGGTTTTCAATGGTGCGTCAAAAGATGGCCAATGGCTCTCTTAGAAAACCTCCTTATAGCATTCGAAACTCGCGGGAGTATGTAGTGTTTCAAACGCTTGCACTTGGTCCTGATACACACACGCTTGCCATTCAGCACATGATGTTCATTCCGACGTTGAAGAATCAAACTAGCTCTGAACAGAGGGATAGTTGGTTACCTGCAGCTGAAGCTATGGCAATCTTTGGATGCTATGGACAAACTGAGATGGCTCATGGGAGTGATGTGAAAGGGTTGGAAACTGAAGCTCGCTACGACCCCGTGAGTCAAACATTTGATCTTCATTCGCCAACTGTAGGAAGCACTAAATGGTGGCCAGCAGCTTTAGGAAGAACTGCAACACATGGAATCATTCATGCTAGATTGCTACTCCCAGAAAATTCAAAATTCCGAGATTTCGGGGTGAAGCCTTTTTTTGTGCAATTGAGAGACCTGAAAACCCATAAAAATCTGGATGGAATTGAAAGTGGAGATATAGGACCGACTATGGGTCTTATTGGATGCGAGGAAGGATGGTGTCGTTTCGAGCATGTAAAAATCCCACTTGTTGCCTTGCTTGCTCGCTATGGTCATGTGAACCCACAAGGCGATTGGATCCCTCCTACTAAATTAGGGAGTAAACGTTCTTATGCAACAATGCTATTAGTTCGAGCTCGTTTTGTTGCTATTTCAAGCGATTTTCTTGGGAAAGCTGCTTCGATTGCTGTTAGGTATTGTGCGGTGAGAAGGCAGTTCAAAGACAATAATGGGAGGGAGAAACAGGTACTAGACTACCAGCAAGTCCAAATGAGGACACTCCCATGGGTAGGATTGTCGTATGCTCTGAAAGCTACAGGTGTCACAATGATGACGATGCACCGTGAGATGGAAGCCCGAGTAGAATTGCACGGCGACATTATTGCGTTGGCTATGGAAAAGGAAGTCCACATCGTGGGGTCATGCTTGAAAGCCGTGTGTACAACATTCGCGGTGGATGGTATCGAGGAACTGCGTCGAGTCTGCGGAGGTTACGGATATTCGGTCTTTTCAGGGTTTCAAGACTTGTATGGTAATGCCATGGTTAATTTCACAGGCGAAGGTGAAAATTACATGATTATTCAACAAGCTTCTTCGGCATTACTTAAAGTTTACAAATCTATGATAGAAACAGGAATTCACCAAGTCCCTTCACCTAACTTTGCTTTCATAAAACCACTTGCCCATCTGCCAAAGTTTAAAACCGGTTCGGATTTCATGACGATGTCTCTAGAGGATTTTGTTGCCGTGTTTGAATTTCGAACAGTGTGTTTGTTGGCCCATAATGTTGAGGAGAATTCTCAATGGGATGGAATTCAAGCCGCCTGGGCGTTTGGTGAGCTACTTATTGTTCGAAGTTTCGCTCTCCATGTTCAAAGAAGCGATCCGAAGATAATACCCATTCTCACGGTTCTATGCAGATTAGTTGCAATGTATCTGATGAATATGCATATGAATGACTATTTGCTTTATGGGTATATGCAACCGGCTGATGGCATTGCGATCAGTATGGGGTTGAAGAAGCTTTTGCTTGTAGTTAGACCTGAGGCTGTGAGTTTGGTGGATTGTTTTGGTTTTACTGATAGAGAACTCAATAGTGCTCTTGGAAACTATGATGGCAATGTCTACGAAACTCTTTTAGAATGGGCTAAGTTGGATCCAATGAATCAAACACCTGTCGTGGAAGGATTCGATGAATTTTACGGCAAGGTTCTACATGAAGGAAGAGGAGCTCTACAAAAGATGGGAAAAGATATTGAAAAAATCGATGGAATTATTCAAAGGCGTGCAAATTTATAATTTAATAAAAAATCCCCCTTCCCGCATTTTTAATTTTTACCTTTTTGTCCGTACACATTTAACTAACTTTTCCCAACAAATGTTTCAAAAATGGTCGATTTGCTCGATATTTTTTTTCAGGAGTTTCCATTTTTACGCACCAAATGTAAATGGAACAAGATTTTAAACCCAATTACACACTATTTCAAATAAAACTTACTTTTCTTACAATTCCTAGGTTACGTTTAAACCGTCAAAAAACATTTTTTTTTTTTTGACGGTTTAAAAAGCATATTTGAAATGAAGAAACGAAAGCGGAAGCTGGAGGAGC
>Ga0105055_10009507_pt1 | contig 12405 bp, 23 predicted proteins | sample BON03_FD_78090 | JGI IMG/M metagenome (GOLD analysis project Ga0105055, IMG submission 78090) | Freshwater microbial communities from Lake Bonney liftoff mats and glacier meltwater in Antarctica - BON-03 | ecosystem: Environmental > Aquatic > Freshwater > Ice > Glacier meltwater | place: Lake...
CAAAGACCACCTCGACGCCCTCAACCCCCACCCCCCCCCAGCCCCCCCAAACCCCACACCCCCCCCCGCTCCCCCCCCCCCACCACCACTCCCACTTCGATGCAGCTGTAGCTGGGGGAGGGCAAAGCCACCGTGCTGCTGCTGCTGGTAAAGGTGCTGCTGCTGCTGTTGCTGGTAGTAGTGCGCTTGAGGGACGTAGGGTTGAGCGTGAGGTTGGTATTGGGGGTGGAGGGAGGGCGAGGAATGCAACATGGCCGTCTTAGCCGCTGCTGCTGCTGCTGCTCCCAGGTGGTGGTTGGGGTGCTGGTGGATGTGAGCGTGGTGGTACTGCTGCTGCTGCTGCTGCTGCTGCTGCTGCTTCGGCTCCATGCTTAGGACCCCTCCTGAGTGGTGGTGATGCCCCAGGCCATCCTCATCCTCCTCGTCGTCGTCATCGTCACCACCTAGGCAAGAAGAAGCGACTTGAGCCGAGAGATTATCGAGGGAGAAGGGGTCGTCGTCGTCGAGTCTGGGGAGGTGATAATGGGGGGGAGGCTCTTGCTGGTAGTGTTTCGGGACAAAGACTCGCGAAGACGAAGAGAGGAGAGAAGGGGAGGCAGTGGGCGAGGTAGAGGAAGAAGGAGAGGAGGCCGCGCCGATGGACGTGGCCGAAACGAAGGAGGAGGCCCGGAGGACAAAGGAGGGGGAGAGGGAGTGGGCGTTGAAGAGGGGGGAGGAGGCAGAGGAGGAGGGGGAGGGGGCAACGGACACGGGGAGGAGATGCGGGTGGGCGTGGTACAGCATCAAGTCTTGGCAAAAGACGTTCCACTGTGTATGTGTGGGTGGAGGGTTGGTCGTGCGAACCGATGTGATTATTTGGGGAAGTGAGAGGTGATTGGATGTTTATGATCGAAGAACGAAGCGGCAGGGGGAGGAGTGCTAGTTAGGGCAGGCGGGCATATTCCCATGTTTCTCAACGTACCTGCTGCTCCTGCTGCGGCGGACAGAGAGAAGCCAAGGTCGCCTCCACATTGCCGTCTTGCCCGCTTCCCCCCTCGGCCACCTCGGTCAGCAGCGCGTGAATGTAGGGGGCAAAGACGGCGTCATCTAGCCCGAGCGTTCTCAACTCGGAGGCAAGCCAGCGTTGGAGTGGCGGGGCCTCCATGCCACAAACCACCGCCGCCCTCGCAAAGGCAGGCAATTCGAGTCCCAACCGCAGCACCTGGCTGGCCTGTAGTAGTGTGTGTGGGTGTGTAGGCAGGCGTGAGAATGTGTGACGAGGGCAATGCGACTTGATGCACTTGCTTGCCGCAAGAAAGGCGCGAGCTTTCGAGATGTGCCGCTTCGAAAATTTGGGGGAGAGGAGGTCGACGCCTCTCCCGAGTCCGTTTTGCAGCCACAGCCACGACAAATACGCTGAAGTCAAGCGTGGGTTAGTCTTGCACATTCCCATGCCTCGATGGGGCGTTTGGGTTTGCAGTTTTCAAAGTACGTGCTTCCCAAGACCTGACAGGTAAATGGGCCTGTACACGACGCCACCAGCTTCGACACCTCTCCAGCTTGGGCCAGACTGAGTGGATGCCGCCGTCTATTGGTGCAAAAGTGCATAAAAGTAAAGGGAAATTAGAAACTGAGCTTGTTGTCGCAAGTTGTTCATCCCCTTCTTGTAAGGAAAACCACACAACCCCTCCACCATGCTAGTCTACCACCCTGACACAACAAAAGCAAAACAAAATAAAGATGCACGCGTATAGCTCTTAATAGCCATTTCTTGATCAGTGTCTATACATTTCCTACCAGTCTTTTACAATCCTCCTCCCCCCTTCATTCCCCTCCTCCTTTCTTCCCCCATCCGGCCGGTCCACCCGGAACGTCAACCGCGCCGAGACATGCAAGTGATCCGACGGGATGCACGACTGGTCCTCAATCGCCGGCAATGGCAACCCATACACTGCCTTGGTCGCCTCCTCGTCGCGACTTACCAAAAAAATGTTTCCACTGTCCGCCCCGGCCAGTCGCACTTGCAACGCTGGGGTGACCTCGATCTTTTCCAGCACCACCTTGTTCCACCCTCCTTCCTTTCCTCCACTCACACATTCTTCTCCTCTGCCCTCCACTCCTCCCCCTTTTTCGCCCACCTTTGCCCATATGTAATCGATGCGATAACGTCTTTTCAAGGTGGCGCTCGTCGGGCCGTAATCCTCCCCCAAACAATCCACGTACCCCAACTCCTGCGTCATGGCCCGGTACATGGGAGTGTACGCCTTCCCTCCCTCCCTCCCTCCCTCGCACCCTTTCTGCCCTTCCGCTCCCGCACTTGTACGGTACGGTCCATAGCACGACAAATGCGGGGTGTCATTCCCATCCATCATGATCAGCGTCGGAACAGTATGCTCCTCCCTCCCTTCCTCGTCCTCCCCCTCCTTCCCCACCAACCACGCCCTTCGAATCTCCCGCAATGCTCGGTCCAATTGCCGTACCTGCGCCGCCCTCACTGCTTCCGCCGCCGGTTTATCTTGGGAGTGCGCGAGGTGCGTGGAGGCCGCCAGCAGCAGCTGTCCAGTCGCTCGGTGTTGCAGCAAAGCCACCACCGCTACCCTCTCATCCCACTTCTCCTGATGGCTCCGACGCAAGGTCTCAGGTGCCGTAAAAGACCACAGGTCGATCTCTTCCTTTTTGTTTGCGGCCGCTCTGTCAGATCCTTCCACCCTCCCTCCCTCTGCCTGTCCCTCCTCTGGTGTTTCTTCTTCATCTTGTTCTTCGCAGCCCACAATGCCTCCCGTCATTAGCAGCCGCGACCGAAACAAGGGCAAAACTTCCCTTTCTGCTTTTCCTATACCCGCCCTACTGGTTGCTGCTTGCTTGGCCTGCTGCCGTTGCTGCTGCTGGGCCTCTCTTTCACCGCTGTACCGCACCACGGCCACAGCCGGTGGCCCTTCTGCTTCCCCCTCCTCCTCCTCCTCCTTTCCCTCTCCTCCCACCCATCCTCCCTCTCCCCGCAACCGACACAAACGCAACACCTTCGGATTATAAAACAAGGCACACCCATCATCATAAGGCCTGACCTTCCGATGCTTAGACACCGCCAACCTCAATCCTCCCTCCCTACTTCCCTCCCCTCCTCCACCTCGCAACAACTTCTCCCTCAGATCATCCACGCGATCCACCTCCTCCAAGCCCAGCACATCGGCCTGCATCCCCTCTATCTCCTTCACAATACACTCACCCCTCACCCTCCACTCCATCTCATGCTGATACTTTAAAAGCCTCCGTAAGTCCGCGTCATTCAAGCTCAAAAACGTCGCCATCTCCAAAGCCACTTCGTAAAACTCCTCCTCCATCCTCTCCTCCGACAGCTCAAAATGCTCCAACACCCCCTTATGGTGTGTATGCCTTCGCCGCAACACCAACGTCCGACGCAACCACGCATTAAACCCATCCACCGCTTCCGCACACTCCGTCGAATCTGGACAAGTCTTCTGAATCCCCTCCCTCAAGACCTCGGCCTTCTTCCATTCCTCCTCCGTGAGCGCATACCCCAACGGCAGCAACAACCCTTTTTCCAGTATTTGATAATCATGACTATTTCGATCGAATAAATGGTACGCCAAATCCTTATCACCGTGCGCGTGATTCGTGGTATTACGATGGAAGAAATCAAACGTCGCGGACTTCAACAAACACTTCAACGCCACCGCCGGGCCTTCAGCATGCAGACTCTCCTGTGGTCCTGCGTGGGCCAAGGCGTCAATCCGATAAGGGTAAGACGGCTCGTGGTCGAAGAGGCGCAAGTAAGTCTTGGCCACGCACCACAAGTCGACAAAGAGCTTGCTGCGTCCCACACCAAAAGTCTGGAGGCGGGCCTCGTCAAAGGCGTCGCCTGTGTAGTGGGGCACTGTGGGTTGCACTCCGCGAAAGCCGTACCAAAACCATGGCTGTGCGGGTGGTTGGGGAAAGGGGAAGGAGAGAGGAGGGAGTAAAGGGGGGGAGAGGATGAGTGGGAGAGGCTAGAGATTGGTTTCTTTTCCTCCCCAACTATCATTCAACGCACCACGCAGGCAGGTCTTCCTAGATCATGACGTCACGACACACATCCCGGCAAAGCAGCTGCGTTCTTCCCTTCCTTCTTGCCACAAGCACCCGAGCCCCGGCTCCATACCTTGAGGTTGTTGGCCAGATCGGCGGCGAGCACGTTGTACTGGGAGACGTGCAGCGTAAGGAAGAAGCTTTTGGCAGCCGATGCCAACAAAGGCGAAGGCAGCATGGTCGTTGGGATATCTGGAAGGAATGTGTGGGAGGAGACGGGCATGAGCTTAAGTATGAGCACAAGAGCACGAGACCACAATAAATGGTTCGCGTAGCGAACTGGCCCCTCGAGACGCTCCCTTGGGGCTCTTGGCGCCTCGCTCGGCCTCGGCCTCACGAGCGCCTGCGACCCCCCGCGGGAGGGAAATTGGATGGCATGGGATCGTGTGTAGGGATGGAGGGATGAGGAAATGGTCGTCAGGAAATGGCTTCAACGTGTGGGGAAGGCGGGAGGGAAAGAGCTCGAGATCAGGAAATGGCGTGGAATCGTGTGTAGGAAGACGAGTAATCAGGAAATGTCTTCAGATCGTGTAGAAACAAGGAAGTCAGCAATCGCCACTCGCTAAGCCACACACAGACAGACAGACAGACAGACAGACAGACAGACAGACAGACAGACAGACAGACAACAAAATCGCCATGGACCCGAGACTCTGTCTCTCGGGGACAAACTACATACCATCATCAGCAGCCGCCGCCACTCGAAGGCTCGTGCTCTCATCCTGCTGCTCCTGCCTGGTCGCCGTGTCGCTGCTCGTCGTGTTTGGGAGGCCAGGCATTTTCCTCGGGTCGCGTCCGGCTGGGGTGCTTCGTTGTCGCCGACACTTCTCTGGCGAGTCTTCTGGGTGTGGGAGGGTACAGACAGGGAAAAGGCTGCCCGTGTGACCTGGTCAGAGGGAGAGAAAGTGTGCCATGGGCAAAATGTGAGTGGTTAGAAGGCAGTGGCAAGATGAAAAGAGGAGAACGGCACGCAAGGAGAAGATGAAAAGGTGGGGCAACGAAGGGGGGGTGGGGAGGTTGGAAAAAGGGCTTGGCCTCGGTTACTTTTTGGTTCTCGTGAAACTGAAGCCATTAAAGCTCAAGCCAATTAAAATCTCAGGTTGTAGTTTCCTTTAGGCGGCGCTGACATCTGTCAGTCAATTCAAAATTGTCCTCTGTCTCTGTGTCCCCCCTCAAGGCGTCACCTCTACACCCTCGCCTGCCTCCCTCGTTCCTCCCCGCCTCCCTTCCCCGTCTTTGTGTAAACACTCATTCACGTTCGTTTTACTTTATTATTCATTTCCTATTTCTATTTAACATCCATGAAATACGTCCCGCTCGTCAACGTGGAGCCCTCGTGTTGTAGCTCCCCCGTCAGCACGACGACGCGGTCTCCCTTCGCTGCGAAACCGAGCCGCTTGGCGTGGTCGAGGACCACGTCTTTGTTGGCTTGCCACAGGTGGCCGTCAGGGATGACGATGGGGTGGAGGCCTCGATGGATGATGAGCTGCCTGGCCACTTTTTGGGAGTTGGTGAAGCACATTGCCGGGACGAAGGGGGAGTATTTTGCGACGGTCCGCGCTAATGAGCCATCCTCCGTATGCACAATAATGACTTTGGCCTTCAATCGGAACGCCGCCTGCACCGCCGAACTGGCCGCGGCCTCAAAGAAGCTCGCGGGTTGATCGGTCAAGGACTCGTGCTTCTCAATGTTACGCAAGATGAGCTTGCCTTGGTGGACGGGGTTGCGGTCGATCCAGGTTTCTGTTTTGGAGAGAAAGGGAGGGTGGTGAGTACGTGGGTTGTAGAGCTATGAGAAGCGCACCAACTACAGCATTTCCCACCCTCCATCCCTCCCTCCCTTCTTCTTGAAATACATACCGGCGGCGTCGATGATGGTGCGCATGGTGGCGATGGATTCGATGGGGTACTTCCCTTGGGCACTCTCGCCTGAGAGCATCACACAGTCCGCGCCGTCGTAGACAGCGTTCTGTTTTTGGACAAAGGAGGGAAGAGGTGATTGTGGTTAGTGGATGGGTTGCTGACCATGGAAGGCAGAGAAATATGACTGTGGCGCATCGATACAGGGCCTCTTCCTCCCTCCCTCCTTCCCTCCTCAAACACGGACCGTGACATCCGAGACCTCAGCGCGGGTCGGGCGAGGATTAACCTGCATGGACTCGAGCATTTGAGTGGCGACGATGACGGGCTTTCCCACGCTGCGACACCGACGGACCATCATCTTCTGCATGTTCGTCACGTCGGCCTGGTCGATTTCCACCTGGAGGAAGGAGGGAGAGAGAAAGGGAGGGAGAGAGGGCATTTTGTGAGTACAATGTACGGATTACAACAACAAAAAAACATCACCGTCGTACCCCTCCCTCCCCTTCCCTCCTTCTTCTACGTACCCCCAAATCCCCTCGCGCCACCATAATCCCATCCGCCGCCTCCATGATCTCCTCGTAGTTCTGGATCGCTTCCGTACTCTCAATTTTCGCAATGATCTTAGGAGGCAGGTGGGTAGCAGGCCAGAACTTGGTCATTTCTTGGGAGAGATACGCGCGGATATCGTGGATGTCTTGGGCCTTGCGGACGAAGGAAGCAGCGACGAAATCAATGTCGTTTTGGACGCCGAAGGAAAGGTCGGCTTTGTCTTTGGTGGTGAGGGCGGGGAGGTCCACCTTGGGGAGGGAGGGAGGGAGAAAGGAAGAGAAGGGTGAATTGTTTGAACAAATATGTTATTGGCCCGTCATAGCTGCCTCCTAATACAACCCTTCCCTCCCTCCTCCCTCCCATCCACCTACCTTGCTGTTTGGCACGTTCACGCCTCGGCGGTTCTTGATCTTCCCCGAGTTGAGCGCCTTGCAAATGACGCCATGCCCGTCCCCCACGTGGCCCGTCACTTCAAGGACAATGTTCCCGTCGTCGATCAAAACGGGGTCGCCTTCCTTAGTGGAGCCGTAGAGGGGCTAAGAGGAGGGAGGGAGGGAGGGCGGGATGGTGAGTGAATGAGTGTGGGAGGCAGTAATTTTCCCGTTCATCCCTCCGTCCCTCTTTTCCTTCTTTTCTCACCGCGTAGTCCACATAAAACTGCTTCTCGTCCCCCGTCTTCTTCACGCTCTCGTCCGTCGTCAAGATGTACTCCTTGCCTTGCTCCAGCAGGATGCTCCCCTCTTTGAACGAGCCCGTGCGGATTTTGGGGCCTTGGATGTCCAGAAGGATGGCTCGCAAGTTAAAAGTGGAGCCCATGGCCGTCGTGTGGACGCCGTGAGATTTGCGGAGGTTGTTAATACGGAGGGTGGCCTCCTCGTACGTGGCGTGGGAGAAGTTCAGGCGCATGATTCGCATGCCGCTTTTCACGCAGGCCTGAAGCTCGGGAAATTGCTCTGAGGCGGGACCAATGGTAGCGACGATTTTCGTCAGGCTCTTGCGGGACTCGACAAAGGAAGGGATATAATCCACCTTTTGCCGCCGCGGCACGGCCAGGGGAGACGGGGCAAGGAGGCGGGTGCAGCTGCTCTGGAGGAGGCAGCGGCGGCTGGCGGCCCGACGTAGGAGGAGCATGATTTGCTTGGGCTTGGGCTGGGGTGGGTGGTCGGACGGAGAGGATGCGGCCGAGGCGAAAGATTCACGCGCTGTGCTTTGGTGCTTCCCTGTAGGAATGTGCGAAGTAGGTTTGATTAGTAAGAGAGCGTGTTGTGTTGGGGGCGCAAGCAAGCAAGCGGATCAAATGGGGGCGTTGCAGCAGGAGATCGCCCTTGTTTTCCGAGTCCTGGAAAACCAAGGCGAGCTTTAAGGCTGCCTGTCTCTGCGGCCTGAGGCGCTTGTACACCTAGTCATGCTAAATGTGGATGAGAAAGGCACAAGCGGACGGCATTTCTTGCGCCCCGCACGCGCCGCACACTTCTCCACGCCGGAGTATCCCATGGTCCATTGTAAGCAGTCGGCGAGAGGCGTCCGCCCAAACGATCTTGTTTCAATGCATGCCTCGCAGCATTGCTGCATGCGTTTCGTGGTTGCCTTGCTGCTGCTGCTTATAATGGAGGTGGTGGGACTGACTCTGCGTGTCTGTGACTTGTGTTTTTTTTAATTCTAACTTGAACCCATTGACCTCCCACCCCACGCCAACAGTCGACCGTGTTGCCGTAGCCGATGACTCACAACAGCACACGCATGTCCTTGCTTGACCCTAGATGTCTGACTTACTCATTCACCCCCACACCAAAAACACGACGACAACAGAGACGACGACCAGCAGCGTCATGACGACGCCCACAACGACAAGGAGAAGAGGCACGGCCGTGGCCGCCATGGTTACCCTTCTCTTCACCTCCTCCTCCGCCTTCCTCCTCCCTGCCACCTCGCCGCTCTCCGCCTCCTCCTCCAGCCTCCCGGCCGCGCGCTTGCGGCAAAGGGCGGCAACCACCATGTCCTCCGTCATCACGCAACCGGTGGAGGCCATCCGTGGCTCGGACAAGGAAAAGCTCTTGGACCTGTCCGTGTTGGATCGTGCCATGTCCGGCCCTCCTGCCAGCTTGCGGGTCAAGGACAAGAACACGGAGCAGCTGCGTGTGGGCATTATTGGTGGGGGCTTGGGGGGGTTGATCACGGCGATGGATTTGGCGGAGGCGGGGCATCAGGTGGAGATTTTTGAGGCCCGGCGGTTTGCGGGCGGGAAGGTCGGGTCGTGGGTGGATAAGGATGGGAACCATATTGAGATGGGTGAGTTGAGATAGAGGAGGGGGAGGGAGGGAGGGAGGGAGGAGGGGAAGGAATAAGTCTTGACTGAATGGTGGAAATTTGTGCGAATGCATTCTATTTCTCATGATCATTTCTCGTCATCTGTACATAAACTCACCACCGCCCCTCCCACCCTCCCTTCCACCACAGGCCTGCACGTTTTCTTCGGCTGCTACTACAACCTCTTCGGGATCATGAAGCGGCTGGGTGTCTTTGAGTCCTCCCTCCGCTTGAAGGACCACACTCACTCCTTTATCAACAAGGGCGGACGCGTGGGTGAGCTCGACTTCCGCTTTGGTGGGATCGGCGCGCCTATCAATGGCCTCAAGGCCTTTGCCACCACCACTCAATTAGAACTCGGGGATAAAATTGCGAATGCTGTGGCATTGGCCACCAGTCCTGTGGTGAAGGCGTTGTTTAATTTTGATGCGGCCATGGAGGATGTGCGTGCGCTGGACGGGATTTCGTTCTCGGAGTGGTTCTTAAGGAAGGGCGGGAGCAGGGGGAGTATGACCAGGATGTGGGATCCTATCGCTTACGCCTTGGGCTTTATCGACTGTGATAACATCTCGGCCCGGTGCATGTTAACGATTTTTCAGCTCTTTGCCGTGAGGTCCGAGGCGTCTGTTTTGCGGATGTGTGAGGGCTCTCCCAACACCTACCTCCACGAGCCCATCCTCGCTTACCTAAAGGCCCGAGGGGTGAAATTACACTTAAATTCTCGTATCCAAGACCTTGTGTATGACACGGATGCCTCTACGGGGAAACCGACGCGTGTGAAGGGTTTTACCTTGTCTGGGAAGGCTAACACGGAGGATGGGAAGGAGGCAGGGGCCGCGGGAGGGGTGGGGGTCGCGGGGGAGGAAAGGCTGTTCGATTGCGTGGTGGCGGCGTGTGATGTGCCGGGCATCCAGAAGCTGCTGCCGGAGAGCTTTAGGAAGATTCAGGAGTTTGATAATATTTATAAGCTGACTGCCGTGCCGGTGACGACGGTAAGAAAGGAAGGAGGGAGGGAGGGAGGGAGGGAGGGAGGGAGGGGAGGTGGCATGTGTTGGGAAAGTTGACAGACAAATCTAAAGCACGCGGTGTCCTTACTCACCACCCCTCCCTCCCTCCCTCCCTCCCTCCCTCCCTTCTTGTTCAGGTGCAACTTCGATTTAACGGCTGGGTGACCGAGCTGAAGGACATGGAGAAGATGAAAGAACTCACGGGCGACAAGTCTAACGGCAAGGCGCCCGGGATCGATAACCTCCTATATTCCGCTGATGCTGAATTCTCGTGCTTCGCCGACTTGGCCTTGACGAGCCCGGCGGAGTATTACAAGGAGGGAGAGGGCACGCTGTTGCAGTGTGTGTTGACCCCAGGCGATAAGTGGATGCCTGTTTCCACGGAGAAAATCGCGGAGGCCACCTTAAAGCAAGTTCTTGATCTTTTCCCCTCTGCGCGAGGGTTGGAGTGCACGTGGACGAATGTTGTGAAGTTGGGTCAGTCGCTTTATAGGGAAGCGCCGGGGATGGATGTGTTTAGGCCGAAGCAGAAGAGCCCGGTGGAGAATTTTTATTTGGCCGGCTCGTACACTTATCAGGATTATATCGACTCGATGGAGGGGGCGACGAAGAGCGGGTTGTTGTGTGCGGATGTGGTCTTGAAGGACGCGAAGGAGATCAAGGCGAGGGCGGGGTCCCAGGGAGTGGGCGCCGGGAAGCAGGCGGTCATGTCGGCGTAAGGAGGGAGGGAGTGAGTGAGGGAGGGAGGGAGGGAGGGAAGGGGGATTTACAGTAGGTGTAGTAGACGGTTGAGGATGTGTGGGAGAGAGTATGTGAGAGGGGAGAGAGTGAGAGAAGGGTGTGTAGGACGGGTAAAAGCTCGCCACACATGCATAGAAAACGATTGAAATAGAAAACGACGAGGACGAAAGAAAAAAGAGAACAAAAACTGTTTTCGTTTGTCTCTCTGGTCCTGTTTTATTCTTCTTTAATACCACTACGTCTCCAAGCTGGGATCAAAGAGAGGAGACAGCTCTCGTTCTTATATGCAAAGCACACAGCGTAAAGCCATGCGCAGAACAAAAAATACGACGACACTGCCCTTACTTCCCTCCCCATTCTCAGACAAGGACACACCAAATTCTCCCACGCACACGTATGAATCTGACATATGACAAAATCGGTGGCTCTTCTTTTTCTCTTTTTCTCTTTTTGCTTTGCTGTTTGCTGATATTGTTGTTGTCGCTACTGCTGCTTCTGCCACCATTGTCTTCCACGGGGCACCCATATTCACACATCACCCCACCCCTCTACTCCTCTACTCTCCATTCTTTTCCATCTTCTTCTTTTCTGAGCTAACACCCTTCTCTCTCTCACACACAAAACTGTCTCCCTCCCTCCCCACTCACTACCTACCCAGCACTCTACGGCAAGTCGTTGAGGGCATCGTACAGGGGCTTGGCGGCACGGGGCTTGCTGATCTTCCCATGGAGCAGGTCCGACGGATCCACTTCACGGCCGTAGAACTTCTTGTTGATGCCACTACGGGTACAGAGGTAGCCAGCCGTGGCCGCCGCGCCGGCGAAGAATCCCTTGCTTGCCGCCCAGCCCATGGCCATGCCGGTTCGCTTCCCAATGTGGAGCTCAGCCGTGCCGTGACGCCCCATCCAAAAGGTCGCGCCCACGTCGCCGCCCAAGACCAACTGGTTGTTGCCCGCAAAGGAGTCCACGGCTTGGCGCTTGAGGATGATCACGTAGTCCGTCACGTCCGCACCGCCCTGCAAGCCCATGCCCGAGCCCAGGTAGAAGACGGCCGAGGGCGCCGACCAGGACCCATCCGCATTGCGCGCCACCACCAGGCCAGACCCGACGTGGCCCGTCATGAAGATGCCGGCACGGGCGTTGGTCAGGAACACCACCGCATCGGCCTGCTTGATCTGGGATGAGACCAGAGAGCCGTCGAGGTAGGCGGGGAAGTCCTTGAGGTTCTTGCAGATGTTTCGGGCCTTGCGGATCTCTTGCTCCATGCTGAACCCAAAGGGCATGTTCAGGTAGCGCCCAATAATGGCCTGGCCTTCGTCCACCGTATGCTCCATGTCCGAGGGCACCAATTGCTTCAGGCCACGCTCCGCGTACTGTCCCATCTGTCCCATCGTCTGCTGAATATTGCTGGTCATTCCGCTAGCCATTTCTTCGTCGTTGCTGCCGGTGTTGATGCGTTGAGGGCGGTGGCGTCGATAGCCAAAAGAAAGCTGAATATTGCTGTGGTTTGGGAAAGGGAAGAGCGTACGCAAGGACAAGCGGTGAGAAAAGACAAGCGCACCGCAGGAAGCCCGTGATGTAGGGAGTGAGCAGGCAAGGGAGGCAAGGAAAAGCGGGTGGCAAATGTGCCTGCCTTAGCCTCCCCACCCTCGCAACGAAATAGAAGGGCAAAGGCACACAAAACGTAAAGCACACGACCATATTCTGTTCCAGCTCGTTCCTCTGCAGCACCTAAATGAACACCCGCACGTACTTTTGAGCCAAATTTCTCTTTTCCAGAACCTTCTTGTGCGCACATGCCCTCCAGGAAAAGGAGCGGAACAGGAAACGAAAAAGAAGTGCATGCGTCACACTGCTCGCCAGAGCCGTTGAA
>Ga0105055_10009509_pt1 | contig 12405 bp, 9 predicted proteins | sample BON03_FD_78090 | JGI IMG/M metagenome (GOLD analysis project Ga0105055, IMG submission 78090) | Freshwater microbial communities from Lake Bonney liftoff mats and glacier meltwater in Antarctica - BON-03 | ecosystem: Environmental > Aquatic > Freshwater > Ice > Glacier meltwater | place: Lake...
AAACATTTCTCAGTAGCTTTTCGCGTAGAAAAGTTGCTAGTAAAGTTACCGTTGATGCCACCCTCAACGGCTATGTTTTTAATTGCATTCACAAATCGTATTGACTGGCGATGACCGAGCAACAATCCAGGCGTAACCTTGAAGTAGCTTCCAAGCTTCGAATCATTAGTAGCATGTATGACCAGAAACGAAAAGACCTTTTTGAAAGTCTGCAGTCGAAACATGAACAAAAGTGTTCCTTTAAACCAAATCGTCATAAAACAAGAAACTCTAAGTCATATCAATCTACTCCTTTAGAAAATAGACGAGTTTCCGAGGACCAAGAGGAGAAGGAAGATGTATCGGCTCCGAATACTTTCGAAAAACCTAAATGTCGCCCCCAAGTATACGAACGTCTATTTCAAAAGTCAGAACATGCGAGAAAGATCAAGTCCCAAGGGTTGGTGAAAAAACAAGTATTACGTGATTTAGAGCAAAATGTTCAAAATGATGACATAAAAAAGAGGGTTAAAATAGTGAGATCTAAATATCATAGTGAAGTAGTTCATCGGGAACCTCTATACAAACCGGAATTCTTGATTCAGAGGGACAAGAAAAGAAGCGAGGAAAAAGAAAAATCCCAAGAACAATGCAGCTTCAGTCCTGCAATCAATACTAAAAGCAGGAAAATGGCCAGTAGACTTTCAGAATGCACAGAGCTACCAAGAGATGTTCACTGTCGACTTTTCGCCATTGCAGCCATTAATAAGGCCATAGTTCCAACAGTTACAAGTCCTCGAGAAGTTAAGATAGAATTGGATCTTGAATCTCTTCTGGCTGAAGAAGAGCTAAATGAAGAGAAATCAGAATTATCAGATATTGCCAACAGCGTTTCAGAAATAGACATGTCGTTGCCGCATGAACCAGCGGAAATTGTCAATTTAGATAAAGGAAACCAACAAGATGCAGAGATTTTTGATTTAGAATCAACAAATCCTGTGGATGAAAGTTGTGACGATACACAGCAATTAATTGAGTTTAAGGTAGAAGATTACTTGGTGTATGGTGTTCCTGTGAAGAAACATGGAAGAAGGGGTAAGCCGCATACATGCAGTTTGCGAGCAGATATATATTCTTTATTTTGGACATCAAAAGACGGGGAATGGAACCGTTTTTCGTGGGAGAAGATTCTATACATTGCCTCTGGAAATCCAGGTCGTAGAAGCAGTTTTGACGCCATGTTAAAACGACGACTCTCTTCAGAAACATCTATCCCAGAAGTTGCTGCTTTTTTGACAGTTTCTACTGACGAGAAAGATTTGGTTTTGGAATTGGATGATATCTGCTTGAGGGACAAAGTGGTGAATGATTTATCAGCTATTTCTGACAACTATTTCGAAAATCTTCAAATGGCGCCAAAAGGCGAAAATCTTTCTGTTGTTTCCGATAACGACTCTATTTCTCAAAAATTGGCAGAGATTGAGCAAGTACTCGGATGTGCAAAAGTGTAGAGATATATTAAAACAAGCTATATTTAGAATTGGTGAGATATTATGAAAATAACGAGTCAGAATCCATTATATTGCTGAGGGTGCTGTTAGGCTCCTTGCTTGCTTTGGAGGAATAAGTTGATTGCGAGAACATTGAAAATTTTGAATCTTTCCTCGTGGCTTTCGTTTCGTATGTTTCATTTGAAGATCTAGTGCCGATAAAGGAGTTTTTAATGGAGGCCAATATGCAACCAAAACACCCTTGTTGAAAATTTAGTTCTGCAGCGCTAATTGGTGGTGCAACATCGACTGGATACGGCTGCTCCTTTACACTCTCGTATAAATCTTTGTAGGTTTTCAAGTTTGGATAATTTCGACGAATGCATCTGTCCCAATCCTTCTGCGCCTCTTGCGCACTTTCATAAGATATGGTCAAACTTTTTGATGTTTTCGTATCGCGAGTATCCATGTAGAAGTTATGAGTGACAGTATACTGGATACTCATTTTGGTGGGCTCAATATGCTTTAAAATTTTGGATTTAGTGGATGGATCGACGTCAACATCCATAAAGCAAGCAATATCGTCCACTACGGCACCAGGATTGGTCACAATATCCTCCCAAAACACAATAAGAACATTGTCCTTGTCCTTCAATTTGAACCAATCATTCAAATTCTGTTCATAGAACATCCTCGTAGTATCGTAACTAGAAACAAACGTTGCAGGTACATTCGCGAAATCATCTGGAGAGTACCTAGATGAGAAAAATGGAATACTTGGATTCCCAGATCTGTTGTATTCGTAGTATCTCTCGATATATCTATACCATGCGGCTTTATATGAAACAGGATCCCGAAAAACAGCTATGTATTTACCATTACCGTTAACCCGAGTCCCAATTGCTCGGCAGCTCTGCAGAGTCTTAAATGTCTGAAAATTACCGGACTCAGCTTGTTTTAATATTTCCGGTTTCTTATCAAATTTTTTGCTTTCAATCCACTTAACATGAGGTTTTGCAGTTATGCGATTTCCTGAGTCATCTAAGTTATTCCCGTTGACCGCCAACAACGACAAGATGCAAAGCACGACATTCTCGCCGCTCCTTTGAGGCCCACACACCACAACATCAAAAGGCCCAGGATGAAAGTTCAAAGAACGCAAACAGCCATCAACGCTAAACATATCGTTTTCAATGATAGAAACCAGCTTCCTGTAAAATATTACTAACTTGATGACAAAAGATGGTAAACTTACGCTGCAGGGGTGAGCTTCACATCAACCCCATGAAGCAAATTGTCCCCTTGAATAGTTTTCTTTCGAGGAGCAACGACTCTGAACCTGCTCTCCGGTACTTCTTCTTCCTTGCCCATGTTTATTCCAACAAACTTCAGTACTTAAACTTGTTTTCTTCGCCAGTTCGATATATATTGTGTGTACTCATCGAACCTTCTCCGGCTTTTAGTAGTAAACAGTAGGAGTTTCTACTCCCGAAATTTGGAATACCAGTAACTGAACTGAATATCATGTGGGCGTGGTGTGGTGTGTGGGAGACACATAATGGAATTGCCCGATGTAAGGATCTGGTGGAAACCAATTGAAATCACGAAAACAGATAAAAGATATTTTTGATGAGAAAGAAATTCGAGGCGAGGGTGAGGAATGGCGCCACAATGTTAGAGTTCAAGTGAACTTGGGAAAGGCTAAAAGTCTTCGACGTGAATAGGCATTCGCAAAACAATGTCAATTATACTTAAATTTTAAGTTCTAATCCTCAGAAACTCTTTATTAAAGCAATGTATCCTGATCTCGCATCAAGTACGGTTCCTTGATCTATCATACACAGGTTTCGAAATTTATTTCTTGTGTTCTTAGCATTTTAAGTGGACGAATTCATTCAAAAATCATATTTCCAAAGAGATATGATTTGTATCTCAGCATTCGTTACTGACTTTGGGTTCCATCTTCTGGCTTCTGCTTTCGCTACTTCATCTTCCTTCCGAGAACAAATCTTAGTTCCAAGCCGTCATCTTTTTGAGTTGTGAATTCAATATGTCGAAGATCCTGGTACCATCTCACTTGTTGGGAGCGTACGAACCAAGCAAGTTACATGCACTGGTTCTCGATTCGCAAGCGACTTTCCTTAATTAAATCAATGAGATTAGAAATGACTTAATTAAATTTAAAAAAGGGTCATGGTCGTGTTTTGGTTCCCTTTATCATTGGTGTTGATGCTGGATGAGGTCTAGATACTAAGATTCTTGTCTGTTACGGGAAATGGGGCTATCCGCAGACCCGGTGTGTACTTTTGAGGGCCAGTTTGGTGTCGAATAACGATGGATGCATTTTCGTTGATAGGGGTTAAGATGGAGGTCATGGAAGAGTTTGCCAAGGAGCTTGGAAGAGGTCCAACTACAGCAGACATGTGCGTGGTTATGAAAGAAAAATGCGCAGATCATCAGGCTTCCTACGTAGATTATTTGAAGGCAACAGATCACGAAGACCAAGTGTCGACTGCCACTCATTTTATTAGCCATGCATGGTCATATGACTTTGCTACAGTTGTAGATGCACTGAAAGCATGTCCGTTGATTACAGAACAAAGCTATATTTGGTTCGATACGATACGTGTGAACCAACACAAAGCTCCAGTATACAATTCTGATTTCTATTCCAGAACATTTGTAAATGCGATTAAAACTATCGGGACAGTGGTTCTGATATTAATGCCGTGGGACGATCCAAGACCGATACAACGTGCTTGGTGTCTTTGGGAGATTTTGGCATCGATCAAAAGTGGAGCGACGTTCACTGTGACAATGCCTGAATCTGAAAGTGCGCGGCTTGAAAAATCCCTTTCTGAAGGATGGAAAGCAACTCAGGATAGTCTGTCAAATATTGACGCTAGAACAGCAGAAGCGTTTATGGAGCATGATCTCGTTATGATCCGAAATGCTATTGAAAAGTCGATAGGCTATAATGAGCTCAATCTAGTTGTAAAAGAACAAATGCGTCGATGGTTTGAATCAGCTTTGATGAAATTGGTTCGCTCTTGTGAAGATGAAGGTCCTTCTCTAAGACTAGCGGATTTGTACGAAACTGCCGCTATGATATTCGAACAACATGGCAATGCAACCAAGAGCCTTGCATTATATGAAGAAGCTTTGCGAATTAACAAAGAGCATTTCAGTCATGATGTAACTAGAGTGCCAACATCGTTATTGAATTATGGTGCTGGTTTACATGTAGCCCAACAAGAGGCTGAAGCCCATCAAATCTTGCAAGAATGTATCGAAACGTGCAATCAGTTATTGAAGGAAGGTCCAGATGAAAACGACACCAGGCAGTTGAATCTTGTGCTTTCAGCGGCACACCAATCTCTTGGTGCATCTCTTACCCTGCCTTCTAGTCAGTGGGAAAAGCGAGCCACCCAATACAAGCTTGCAATGAAATATTGGGAGAAAGCAGGAGGGGAAGATCCCGATGCCTATTTGAGTCTCGAAAGCAATCTTGCGAGAACTTTAATCGAAGGAGTAGAATGTAAGCAAGAAGGCTTCCAAATGCTTGAAGATGTTATCTTGAAGCGAAAGAAGTTGAAAGGACCGAAACACTCGGATGTCTTACTATCGGAGCTGTCGCTAGGGGCATTTCTGTTGAAGGAAAAGGGTTTTGATTTTGAAAAAGTTCGTGAATTGCTGGAAACCGTTTCTATTGGATTAACGGAGGTGCTGGGTCCGGGATCCTCTCCTTCTATGGATGCCTACTGCTTGCTAGGTAGCACATACCTTGCCCATGGTAACGCAGAGAAAGCATTGAAGCTCTATGACTCGATGCTTCCTTCGTTTACCGACATTCGTTATATTAATTCTTGTATGTTGGTTCTACTAGATTATAAACAAAACCCAGAGCGATACTTCGTGTATTTGGATTTACTGGCGACCAACGAGCCTGTACTGCGATCACAGGTCATCGCAATGAAAGCGATGGTCTATCTACGACAAAACAGGCTGGCCCTGGCTCTTCAGTGCTATGAGGCATACTTTGCAGAGTTCAAAGATCCTTCTGGATTGATATTCGATTGCTACGCACAGGTTCTATGTGCACATGGTAGGGGAAAAGAAGCAAATGATTTGCTTGGGTATTGCAATGGAAAACACCAACAAGGTCCTGGTATGCAAACGATATCTGTTATGAAAGTGCTCTTTCACTCCGGGAGATACGACGAAGCCATTGACTACGTACTTTCTAGCACATTAATCCCCGAACCGAACTATTGGCTTGTAAGGTTGTATGGATTGACTGACAACTACACTCAAATGCGAGATTATATTCGAGATGCAGGTACTACGTTTCGATGGGAAGCCTCGCTTGGAGAATCTTTTCACGGTAGCTCTGAAACATCTGCCGAAAAATCCAAAGTGCAGAAATTGATTTTGAAAATTCAACAAGAACTCCATGATCCAAATTTTCATCTTCAAGATGATAAAAAGGAACCATCTGACGAAGAATTTGTCAAAAAGAGAAATGTTTCGGTACCTCTTTCTGTGGCTGATGAAAAAGTGCAATCTTCGGAAACTAGATTTAGCGGGAGCTCAAAGGTTTTATGTCGTCCTAAAAAGTTAGAGTGTCACATTTCTTAATTAATAAAAATTCTCTGTTCAATTAATTTGGATAAACTATGATAACAGGGCTTGTTTGATTCTCGCTATCTCTTTCCGAAGGCTCAGCACTTGAAGAGATGCAACTGTGAGAATCTAGAGGATATTAAGGATCCATTTCTATAATTAGTTCTATTTCAGAGAAAAGTTGGAGATATTGAATAAAGACGGCCGTAAAAGAGACCCCCATCATCCATCAAAGAGAAGTGCTTGATATTTTGATGGAAATGGATCATAAAAAAATCGTAACGGGCAAATGGTCACGAAACTTGCGTTCGATGAACTTTTGCGGTTTGAAGAAGCCCGAGATGCAGATATTCAACATATGTACCATATCATGAAAAGTCAAAATAGGAACTACAAAGAAAGTGAACTCATGGAACATAACAAAAATGAAGCCTCGTTGCAACGACGACAACAATGGCGACTCAAACGTGAAAAGGAACTGATTTCATTGTTTCAAAACACCGAAATAGAAACACTGGATAGAATTCGAGATTATTGTGCTGATAAAAAGCGATCAAATTTGGGTGACTATTTTTGTTTGCATTCTTGGGGTAAGCATGAATACAATATTGAACACCTGTGGGACATGTCGATAGCGTATTATGAGCAAGTGTTTGCAAGCTTTGTTGAAAAACCTATTGCTTCAACAAGACCACCAGGACAAGTAATTAAAGAAGAGATTCAACGAATTAATACTATAGAAGAGAGAGACACGAAAGCCGCTGTGATCCAGTCGGTGGTGCGGGGGTGGCTGGCGCGACGATTGTTTGTGATGACCGTTGCTGGTGTTAAAGTCAGTCGATGGTATCGCAAGCACAGACCTAGATACATTCGATGGATTAAACTGCGTCAAAGCTCATTCATTCGAAAGATTTTTAGGTTTCTAAAATGGTGTAGATTGCGTCGACTTTCCTACGGCGATATCGTATTCGAGGAAAAGAATCTCTCACTACTCGTCATAATCCAAATTGTAAGAATTCAAAATGTGGCTCGCACATGGCAAGCTGTACGCCGTTACCGATGGAAACAATATCAAAATAAGCTACGCGTAGAGTCCCGGAATAGAAAACTGTGGCAACGAGATCGAGTGTGTTGGTTCGAGATACCTCATCAAGACTTAACTTCCTTGTGCAAGGATCGAGTGCAGTTGGAAAAGGACCGGATTGAGATGGAACTGCTGCGTACCTTGGAGATTCAAAGGTGCAAAAAACAGTACCACGCGTTTGTCTCAGGTGTGAACAAGCAACTGGCGAGCCAGAAGAAGCTCCCTGCTGGTTGGGTATTACATGAAGCAGAACTGGAAAACGATGCTTCACGCGTTGATAAGTACACACTCGTTGAAGAGGGAACTAAATATCTTAATTTGAAGACAGGTAGAGTGACCAGTCGTCATCCACAGCAGTCTCTAGTTGAAGAAAATACACAACGCCAAAGAGCTAAGGCTGAAACCGTTCTCGCTGACACACTGAATACGATGCAAGATAATAGAATGCGAATGGAAGCTGCTTTTGACTATTCCAAGCGACAATACATGAGCAGAATTTCTTTTAGATTAAATTCTAGCTATACGACAGTCACAAGAAACGATCATTAAAATAATAAACAAGGCAAGCCATCCGGATAGCTGATAAAAAAGTCTCAAAGTTCAAATCCCCCCCCTCTAAGTTCTTCGGAGGGAGGTTCCGTTTGTACAGATTCAGCGCCGCTACGGGATAGCGTCATTCTCAGCGTGACACAGCATTCCGTGACAACCGCTGCCACAACAAGCAGTCCAGAAACCGTCTTAGAAATACATCCTTTGCAACAGTCTTCTACGCTGAAGCCACCGGATGAAGGTTCTCTTGTTTCCACTATGGCGTTATCCACTCTTGCAAGAAGTTCCCGGTAGTACTGGTCTTCTCTCTCCCCCGAAGCAGAGCCCATGTTGTTAAATGTCTTTTCCAAGTACACTGTATCAGTGTATGTATTTCAAAGAAAAGATTGTATTAAAAACAAAGAAAAAAGTGTACAACCTGGAACCATAGAAATATGTCGTGGGATGATGATGATGATTGGGAGAGCAACACAAATTTAGTAGCGCCGCCATCTGCCCCTGTGGAGAGCGAAGAGGATGAGGAGGTAGTGAGCTCAGATGACGAAACTGCGTTGGAATCCTCCAAGCCCAAAAAAGCTACCGATCCGAATAAAGTAAAGGCTAAAGCTGTGAGCAAGGCCAAGCAGAAGGAACTGGAAACGAAACTGTTACAGGAACAAGAGGCGGCCAAGTCCCAAAAGTCTATGACTAAGGAGGAGCGCATTTCAGAAAAACTTAGACTGCAAAAGCTCGTGGAGGAATCTGATATGGCCATTGCTGATGATCTTTTCAACCTAAAGAAAGAGGCAGGTGTTTTCGACAGCGCTTCAATGCAGACTCTTCTACAAACGGTTCCTCTAGATACAGAAGATCATTACAAGGACTTTGCTTCTGCGATAGGTACCCGTATTGAAATTGAAGACAATGCGCTTTTCGCTAAAGAGTTTCTCAAGGAAATTGGGCGGGCTGTTGGACGTGCAATATCCGGTGGTGATTTGGCCGAAGTTATTTCGGTACTCGGTGTAGTTAAAAACGAAAAAGTTAAACAGAAGCTGGGCAAAAAAAAGAAGAAAACCGGTAAAGCGTTTGCGAATGTAGCCAGGAACGATGATTTCGATATGGAGAGTGCTAAAAACGGCGCTTACGGTGGCGGTGGAATGTATGATGATCTTGATGGTGATTTTATGTGATAAAAAAAGTTTATTAAGCTAAAACAGCCAGTTAAGAGAAATTGAAAAGCCATCAGTTTTTTTTTAAAGTAGAAGCTCCAGAATTTTCGCTGGCAATTCTTCGCGCGAAATTTCGGTTTCTTCGCGTGTTGCAATATCTCTGATCTTGACAATCCCTTGCTGAATTTCACCCGAGCCAATAATCACGGCAAATTTGATCAGTTCTTTTTCACAAAGTTGAATTTGTGTCATCAACTTAGCATTCGTTTTGTGGGCCGTCTCACAGGATATTCCATTGGCCCACAATACATTGCATAGTTTTAGTCGTTCGGCAAATATTTGATCCTTATCATCTTTGCCAGTTGCACCTATTATGAGAACTTGAGTAGGCCTTGAAGGAACAGCCCCTTGGATATTTTTCTCCACGATGGTGAACAAACGCTCTAGCCCAAGACTGACCCCTACACAAGGAATTGATTTACCTTTCTTGGTAAACATACCAACCAGCGTATCATAACGTCCTCCTCCTGCAACAGACCCTACGTCTTGTCCTACAAGTACACACTCATAAATAACCCCTGTGTAATAATCCAATCCGCGAGCGAGACTCAAGTCAAACGACACCCTTCCTGGAGGAACACCAAACAGATCGCAAAAGAGAAACATTTTCTTCATTGCCTCTAAACCTTCTTTTGCCAATTCATTCGAGCACAAAAGTTCATCTTGTAGAAGTTCCAATACCAATTCCACTCCACCTTTTTTCTGAGAATAGGACCAAATAGTTTCAGCAATTTCTGAAGAAATGCCTTTTTGGAGCATCTCGGCTTTCACCTCAGCCCATTCAGATTTATCGAGTTTATCAACAGCAGAGCAAATTGATCTAAACAACTCCGCTGGGACACCGGCAACTGCAAAGATACCGTCAAGTATTTTGCGGTGGTTCACTTTCAGCACAAAATCGCCAATGCGAAGTTCCTCTAAAATCTCTGTTACGATTTTAATACATTCTGCATCAGGGACCATGCTTTCGAAATCACCCGCAATATCAAAGTCACATTGATAAAATTCTCGATACCTGCCTTTGGCCATGGCCGGTCGATCGCGACGGTACACTCTAGATATGTGGTATCGCTTGATCGTATCAATACCATGCTCTGCACAAAAGCGCGCAAACGGAACTGTCAAATCATATCGCAGAGCCAAAATCTCACCACCTTGGTCAGCCAAGTCATAGATCAACTTACTATCTTCACCGTATTTACCAGTAAGCGTTTCTTTGAGCTCACAAACAGGTGTTTCAATGGTAACAGCACCATGTCTCTTGAAAACTCGTTTTACTACATCAACCACTTGTTCTCGAATAGCCTACTGCGAGGTTAGAAGATCAAGGCCAGTCAAAATTACTGAAACGTACCATTTCATTAGGCATATAGTCACGCATTCCCAACGGCGTCTTGGCAACAAATCCTCCCTTTTTGCGGCTTTTCGTGGGGACGGTGCTAATCTGGCCTTCCAGCTCTGCTACGCGTCTTCTCAGCACTTCTATTTCATCCTCCATCCTATTTTTTATGGTTCTCGATACGCAAGTTGTCAACAAAATCTTTTTTTTATTTAAGTTTTTAGAACCCAAGTTCTGATATTTGGATAAATGGCTTGCAGTTCTAACATCACTGTATTGTGTTGTTCGAAATGATAGTCAATTGTTTTTGTATTTTGGAGGGCAGCAGTAGAGGAACCAAGTATCTGATCTAACGTTTTTGAGATAGTGAAACTGGATTAAAAATCCCCCTCGAATTCAGCAATATCCGTATTCAACAAAGGCTGTCTTTCTTTTCCGTCGTTTTTCGAAGGTAGATAATCCTTCTCTCTCTGCTTGAGATTCACCAAAGCTCTTCTTATGTAAATTGTGACTGCGACTAGAGTATATATCATACCATATACGATCACCTCCGTCAAAATAACCAAATAAGTGAATTTTTGTCCAGGTCTCACTTGGTTTCGGGTTTCAAATGTGTTTCTATATATTCCCAGACTTCCCAGGTAAATGCAAAGCGAGGAAAGGACAACGGAGACTCCTATTATTGCATGAGTCGAAACCTTCTCAATGGCAGTAATGGCTCCCTGAGTTCTTGAACTTATCGATTCAGATTGGTCAGAAAAATTTTCCATAGATGCTGGCCTTTCTGGAGAATCGTCAAGAGAGCTATTGTACTGTGATAATGTTCGAATTGATTTTCGCAATACAAACACGAGTTTCATGCGTCCCAATATGAATGCAAAAATAAGAAGAGCGAAAAAGGGGACGGACAAGAATGCTGATAAGTCCCAAAATCCTATGATTGTAGGAGTTCCGACTGCGACCACAAATAGAAGCTCCAGAAAGGCCACCAAAGCCCATGCAATCTCCACGTGATGATGCAACACCCCCAATACTGAAGTATGGTTGTATGCCAATTCAATCCAAACTCCGCAAATTTGCAAACATGCAATTACCGTGAATATTTGCCCCATAAGGAAAAACGGCCGAGTAACTGAGGTGAACCTTCCATGCTTGAACTCCTGGCTATCCTTGCTTGACAAACGAAAGTCCAGGGGATAGAAAAAGTCCAATCCAGCTAACAACCTCGATACGGTCAGCATTGTAAATGCAACGCTAGTAGCTAGTAAAGAAATAGTAAGAGCATTGTTTCCTATTTTCAATTGTCTCGTAGCAACAATCGCCGAGATCACGTCGGTCCACACTACAATAGCACACACTAGACAAACAAAACAAGTGACGAATCTTGAAGCGGATCCATAATATGCTATTGGTCCTAGGGTGGTGCATGAGAGAGTGACAGGATCACGAAGCCATCCTGATACTCCATCGCAGTCGCAGAAATTGACTTCTCCTTTTTCCATCCAAGTCTGATTCGAGTAGCAAACTTCAGCTTCTTTGCAATCAGTGTCATGAATGCAACTTGAGGCTGCTGTTTTGCAAATCAGTACGCCGAACAGCAACGATGGTCTCATGTTCTACTTCAAGTTCCGTGAGTTTTCAAATAGCGTACCGATTCAATTCAAACTATTACTTACGAGAAACACTAATAGGTATTACAGTCCCTGCATATCTGTGGTACATTTCGATTGTCAAACTTGTGGTACTAAAAAAAGCGACGGTTCAATAGACTGTCAATCACGTTTAACGTTGACTCATCTTTCAAAACCCAACTTTAAGAGCTCTCCGTTTTCGATGATTGCAGGATATTTATGCAACTCGTTTTATCCCATGGTGGTCTTGATGATTACTCGGTTCACCTTTTGGATAATTCTCATGAACTTTGTGTTTTTGAATGGCTATCAAGGTTTTTGTCCGGTCTTTTGGAAATACTTTGCCAACCACGTTTAATGTTGACTCATTTCTCAAAAAACAATTATAAGAGATCTTCGTTTTCGATGGTTGCAAGGTATTTCAGGGACAGCACGATTATCTATGATAGTATTGAATTTCACTTTCAGGTGCTTATGGATGATATACGCGAACTTCACGTTC
>Ga0105055_10009511_pt1 | contig 12402 bp, 10 predicted proteins | sample BON03_FD_78090 | JGI IMG/M metagenome (GOLD analysis project Ga0105055, IMG submission 78090) | Freshwater microbial communities from Lake Bonney liftoff mats and glacier meltwater in Antarctica - BON-03 | ecosystem: Environmental > Aquatic > Freshwater > Ice > Glacier meltwater | place: Lake...
AGCTGATAGCTGATTGCTTCCCTCCAACCATGAATCTCCAACCCCAGAAAAAGCGAATCGGCGAAGCGCTGCTTGAAGATGGCGCATTGTCAGCACCCCAGCTCGACAAGGCGCTGGCGGACCAGCGCGCCAGTGGCCGCATGCTCGGTGAGATGCTCGTCGAACAAGGCGTCATCACGTCGGCAGTGCTGGTCAATTCACTGGCGAAATGTCTGGGCGTCAAAGGTGTCACGCTGCGTCACGGCCTGATCGATCCCGCGCTGGTTAAGTTGATCGGCGAAGATGAACTCGCCAAGCTCTGCGTCATCCCCATGTTCAAAGTGCGCAACACCTTGACCGTCGCGATGGCGGAGCCGCAGTCGCTGCCAACCATCGATCGCCTGCGGCGACTAACCAACTGCAAGATTCAACCCGTCCTCGCAATGGATCAGAACATCCGCGAGTACCTCAAGAAATATGCTTCAGGCGATGTTGATGTCGATGCATTTCTCACCTCGCTTGTGGAAAGCGATGTCGAAGTCATCGAGCGCGAAACTGTCGATGAAGGGCCTGCGACCGACCTGGACAAAATGGTCGAGGGCAGCCCGATCATCAACCTCGTCAACGTGGCGCTGCTCACTTCGATCAAGGATGGTGCCAGTGATATTCACATTGAGCCGGACAGGAAAGGCACGCGCGTGCGCTATCGCATCGATGGTGTGCTGCGCGATCTGATGAAGCCGCCGCCGGGTATGCACGCTGCGATTGTGTCGCGTGTGAAAGTCATCGGGAAGATGGATATTGCCGAGAAGCGCATGCCGCAGGAAGGCCGTGTGCGCATCGTGGCGGAAGGCCGCGACATCGATCTGCGCGTGTCGAGTATGCCTACATTACTGGGCGAAAAGCTCTGTATTCGCATTCTCGATAAAGCCAATCTGCGCGTCCGCCTCGAAGACCTGGGCTTCCGCAATGATGCGATGGAATCCTTCGTGCGCGTCCTCAAACAACCGCACGGCCTGGTCCTTGTCACCGGCCCAACAGGCAGCGGTAAGACCACCACGCTCTACTCCGCTCTTGATCTGATTCGCAGTCCCGAGCTGAACATTCTCACCGTCGAAGACCCGGTCGAATATCAACTCGATGGCATCAACCAGATCAACGTTCAAGAATCCATCGGCTTCAACTTCGCCCGCTGTCTCCGCTCCATTCTGCGCCAAGATCCTGATGTGATCATGGTCGGCGAAATCCGCGATGAAGAAACCGCCCGCGTCGCTGTGCAAGCAGCGCTCACCGGCCACCTCGTCCTCGCCACGCTGCATACCAATGATGCGCCCGGTGCCATCGCGCGTCTTCTGGACATGGGCATCGAATCGTATCTACTCAGCAGCGCGATCAATGGTGTCGTCGCGCAGCGACTGGCGCGGAAAGTATGTACCGCATGTGCAACGAAGTATTACCCCGAAGCTGGCGTGCTCGAAGACGCCGGGCTGACCGAGCGTGGTCAAGGCCGCAGCTTCCGCAAGGGTGCTGGTTGCCCGCAGTGTCACAACAGTGGTTTCAAGGGTCGCGTCGGTGTGTATGAAATGATGGAAGTCACCGATGACATTCGTCGTCTGATTCACCGCGGCGCTGCGACGCATGATCTGCGCGACAAGCTTCAGGAGCGTGGCGATCTTTCGCTGCGTGATGAAGGTGTGCTACTGGCGCTGGAAGGCCAGACGAGCCTGGAAGAAATTCTGCGCGTGACGCGCATTGATGACATAGGCAGTGAGCCGATCAAACCTGAAGTGCCCAAGGCCAAGGAGGTCGCATGAGACTGGCCTACCGAGCATGGGACAACGCGGGCAAGATGATCGCTGATGTGATCGATGCTTCTGATTTTGCCGAGGCACGCGAGCAGCTTCGAAGGCAGGGGCTGCACGTCACTGAACTGAGCGAGAACAGCGGCGCCGTCGGTTCATCGATGGGGCAGCGCCGCCGAAGGCGCGCCGGCAGCGGCACGCGCCTCAAGCAGCTCTCGACATTCTGCAAACAGCTTTACGTGCTCATCAAAACAGGCACGCCCATCGTGCAAGCCCTGGAAGCTTCGGAGCGACAGACGCGCGAGCCCAACTTTAAGCGGGTCGTGTCTGATGTGCGTGCGAAGGTGGAAGAAGGCGTGCCGCTCTCCGATGCGATGCAGACGCACCCGGAATATTTCGACGTCGTGACGCGCAGTCTGATTGCGGCTGGTGAATCGGCAGGGCGCCTGCCGATGATGCTCGAACGCATCGGTTCGCTGACCCGAAAACAGGTGCAGGTTCGTGCCAATATCGTCGGCGCGATGATCTATCCTTCGCTACTCATCTGTGTGGCGCTGAGTGTGCTCATGCTGATGATGACCTTCGTTTTGCCTCGATTTGCAGGCCTTTTTGAGCAGCTCGACACGCCGCTGCCCGGCTCCACCGCGATACTGATGGATATCAGTTACGTGCTGCGAAATTTCTGGTGGGCGATTATCGGCGGCATCGCGCTATTCGTAGGCGGCTTTGTCATGTGGCAGAAAAGTCCCGGCGGCAAGCGCGTGCGCGATACGTTCGTACTCCGCGCTCCGATTCTGGGCCCGATCTTCCGCAACTTCGCCACGGCCAAAATCGCAAGGCTGATGGGCATTCTGCTCGACAGCTATCTCCCGCTGCTCGATGTGCTGAGCCTGGTGAAACAGGCATCGAACAACCAGCACTATGAAAAAATGCTCGCACGCGCGGAGAAAGCCGTGACGCATGGCGAGCCGATGAGCTCGGCATTCTCCGATGAAAGGCTGATCAACTCATCGGTGTACGAAGCGCTGCGCAATGGTGAGTCCAGCGGACAGATCGCGCCGCTGATGCTGACGGTGGCGGACTTCATGGATGAGGAAAACGAAACGGTGGTGCGCTCACTCACGAGTATCCTCGAACCGGTGATCCTGATGCTGCTGGGTCTGGTGATCGGGTTCGTTGCGATCAGCATGTTCCTGCCGCTGTTCGATCTGACTGCATCGGCATCGAACCATTGAACCAGGATTGCGACGGGTAATAGGAAAAACTCATCCACTTCTGTGAATGGGTTTGGACGAGAAGGAAAGTCACATGAGATGGTCAGGAAAAAAATCAGTGGGTCCCATCGGCGTGGACATCGGCAGTCGCTTCATCAAAGCGGTGCAGGTGGCTGGTCGTGGCAACAAGGCGAAGGTCATTGCGGCTTCGGTGGTGCCGCGCGCTAAAGTCGGCGCAGCACTTGAGCGCGAAGAAATCGCAAGCCTAGGCGAAGTGCTTTTTCGTCAGGGATTTCAAGGGCATCGCGTTGTGCTTGCTGCTCCGGGTGAGTCGCTGATTGTGGGTGCGCTCAGCTTGCCGCCGCGCCAGTCGGGTGCGCCAGTGGATGAAATTGCACGCATGGAACTGGCGCGAATGCACAAGCAGGATCCATGGGGTTTTGAGCTGGTGCACTGGGAATTGCCAGCGGCCGCCGGTGTCGGCGGTGGTGCCAAAGCGGGGTCGTGTGCAGTGATGGCGGCGGCTTGTCCCCACACCGATTCGAATGTTCTCGTCGATCTCTTTGATGCAGCTTCGCTGGAAGTGGTGGGAATTGATGTGCCGTGGCTCGCGCTGGCGCGGGCCTGTGCGCCGCTGATTCAGGGTGATAAGGCGACAGCATCGTCGGGTGCGACGATGACAGCGATCCTCGATCTGGGCTGGACGTCGGCCCGTGTCATCGTGCTGCGCCAAGATGTGATCGTGTTCGAGCGCGTGCTCACCGATGGTGGTCAGAAGAAGCTCAGTGCGAAGCTGCGCGACAAGCTGCAACTCGATGAAGCCTCTGCTGATCTGATCCTGCGCGAGGTCGGATGTGCGGTGGGCACACAGCAGACAAGCGATGAATCCGGCGAGCAGAAGGAAGTGGATGCAGCGCAGAATTCATCGGATGAACAGGATCACAAGCGCGCGAGTGATTTTCAGAACAGCAGTGTGGAGGATGGATTCAAGGAGCCTCGCCGCATCATCAGCGCGCACTTTGCAGATGTGATGGAAGAGTTGAAAGTGTCGCTCAACTATGCGCTTGCGCAGTATCGAAGCGAAAGCATCGATCAACTGATCCTTGCAGGTGGCGGTGCGGTGCCCGGGCTTGCGCAGCAGTGGAGCGAGGCGATGCAGATCAATGTAGTCACAGCGGAGCTTGGCGCGCTCTCACCTGGAGATACGAATCTGGGTCGCTTTGCGACATCTCCGATGCTCGCGGCAGCGATGGGACTGGGACGATACGAAGTGTGAAAGGACAGAGGCTTGCGAGGTCGAGTGTCGTTCGAAGTGTAAAACAGAAATGACGGGAATACACCATGATGCAGGCCAATCTCGTACCGATTCCCCGTCGCATGGCGCGGCAAAGGCAGCATCGCATCCGCCTGTGGATGTCCGTCTGCACCGCTTACTGCGTCCTGCTTGTCATCACCTATGGCACCCTTAATGCCATGTGGGGCCATGGCGATCAGGTCATCGTGAATGATGTCAGCAAACTGACCGAAGAGATCGCACAAACTGATAAAGAGATGAAAGCGGTGGCTCCGCGATTGAATGATTCCCGCCTCACCCTTGCTGCAAGTATGGCGGTGGGTGGTCAGCCTGATTGGAGCATTCTGCTCGCGCTGCTCGCTCAGGAAATGCGGGAGCATGATGATGCAGCGCAGTCGCTTCGCCGGGCGCTGCTGGATACCGACACGATCACGATTGGCGAACCTGACGCTGAACGCATCGTGTTGGAAGTGAAATCGATCGAAGATGATCGGCAAGTGGTGCTGTCGCATTGCGAACTCAAGCCGGTATCTGAAATGATCGCCGCTGCGACGGCTCTGGCCGGGGCCAATGGTGGCGCATTGCCCGGCGCATCGCCATCGATCACGCAGCCGCGCTACACCCTCGCGCTCACCGGCATGGGCAAGACGCAGGCTGCGATTTCGCAGTATGTCCTTCGCCTGGAGAACACGGGCCTATTCAGTCGCGTCACCTTGATTGAATCGAGACTGGCTCCGTTTGGCAGCGGAGAAGCGGTGAATTTTCGCATTGGTTGTACGCTCGGTGAAGTGACTAAGTGATAAGCGGGATTGCAAGAACCTCGGCCAGAGAATGGCCCCAGTGATTCGAGAAATGACATGAATCAAAGCACAAATAAACATCCATGGCTAAGGCTTGATGCGGCAGGCGTCGGCATCTGCCTGGCGCTGACCGCGGTGGTTTATGCGCTGGGTATTCATCCCATCGTTACTCAGCAGAGCGAGCAGGTGCAGCGTCAGCGTGATCTGGAAGAGCGTCGCAAGGAAGCGGGCGACGGTGCTGTCGCGCTGACGAACCTTCGCCGTGAACTGGCGGTGGTGGAGCAGGCGCTGGTGGAAAGTCCACTGCGTCTGCATGCGGTGAGTGCGGTGAATCAGCGATTGGCACTCATCACCACGCTTGCCTCGCAGCAGCAGCTTCAGCTCAACGAGATTCAGCCGGGCCAGCCCACGCAAGGCACGCACTACGACACGGTGCCCATCGCCATCGCAGGCACCGGGCGCTATGGCACGATTGCTGCGTTTTTACATCTGCTTCACACCACGTTCCCCGACACCGGCATCTCCGCATTCACCATCACCGGCAGCCCGGCTCAGCCTGATGCGCCCGCCACTTTCCGCTTCACTCTGGCGTGGTACGCGGCACCCATTGAGCGGAATCCATCTCGCTAAGGGGCGGCGGTGAAAGATGGCGCTCCAGCGCCAGTGACAGACTCGCCTTGACCTGCTCCATCGAAGGCGTGCTATCGCCCAGCAGTTGCTGCATGCTGGTAACAGATCGATCGAGCAGGCCGCACGGAACGATCGTATTAAAGTGCGAAAGGTTCGTCGTCACATTCAGTGCAAGCCCATGCATAGAAACATTGCGGGAAAGTCGCACGCCCAGCGCTGCGATCTTCGCCGTGCTCTTGATGTGACACGTCTGACTCCCCTTCCTCTGAGGGAGGGGCTGGGGGAGGGTTGGATCAGCGTCAACATGTTGCTCACGCTCATCACGCTGTTGCAATTTTCGCTCGTGTTTTCGCAGTAATTCCGACTCATCCGCGCCTGCGCCATTGTGCATTGCATTCAAATTCACCCACACGCCCGTCGCACATTCATCGCGCTCTCCCGTGATGCCAAAGGGTGCGATGGCATCGGTGATGATCTGTTCGAGCAGTCGCATGTACCTGCTGACGTTCAGTTGCAGCGGCGCGAAACGAATGATGGGGTAAGCCACGAGTTGCCCCGGGCCGTGGTAGGTGACATCGCCGCCGCGATCAGTTTCCTGAACATCGATGCCAAGCTTTGCGAGCTGATCGCGCGAGGCGAGCAGATGCTGCGTTGCTGTCTTGCGCCGACTGATGGTGATCACCGGATCATGCTCAACCAGCAGCACGGTCTGCGGCAATTCATCAGCAACCACCTGCGCATGAATCTCGCGCTGCATGGCAAGGCAACTGGCATATGGCATGCGTCCAAGGTCGAGGATGCGCAGTGATGAGGGCGTCAACATGGTGAATTGCTTATGCGTGAACTAAGGGCGCGGAGCGCACAAAATGCAAAGCTCACTTTCTTCATGGTGCCGATACCTTCGCATCTTGCATCATGTCTAAGCGATTCCCAATGGTACGCTCGACGTCGAGGTCATTCATCGATGGGAACTGCTTTCGTAACACCACCCTCATTCGTTCCACTTCACGCTTGAACAGTTCATATCCCGCAAAGAATTTCTCATCCATCGTCATCCTCATCGTGATGGCGAATCGATCGGCTTCGTCAGCCTCGAAGAGTTCATCGAATATGGTGGGATATTTCATGGTTCGATTGTAGCGTTAGCAATCAGGATCGTGCGGTTACAATCCGTGCCATGTCCACTTCGCTATGTACCAACGGCGGCTATTATCTCGATATCTTGCCCAAGCCTAGTTGCCCCGAGTGTGGCAAAGCGTTTGCCCCGATGATCCAGCGACGTTCCATGTTGACCAGCCAGGCGATCCCAACGAACGTATCCTTGATTGGTTTATATTCATTGGAGTGGCCGTCATAGTCCTGATTCTCGCTATGTCCTGATCGGAATCTACTTGTTCTGGCGTGACCCGATGGCCTGGAAGTAACCAGCGGGATCGATCCGGCAATGGCCAATGACGGTTTGTTCCACGCTTTTCGTCTATTCGCTTTTTTTAGGATGCACCTCATGCTTCGATCTCAACTGGTTCTGTTTTTCTTCTTGTCAATCGCCTCTTCCCCTGCCTTCGCCCAGATCAATCGCACACCGTCGCCTGGCGATTACATGAAGCCAGCGCAGACGATTGAGAACATGATTCTGCCCGAAGGTTTTGCGGTGAAGGTGTTCGCTGCCGAGCCGGACATCGTGCAGCCCATCGCTTACGCGCAGGATGCACGAGGCAGGCTCTGGGTCATTGAAAATCTCTCTTATCCCAACTGGAAAAAGGAAGGCAGCGATCGCATCGTCATCCTCGAAGATGTTGATGGCGATGGAAAGTTCGACACCAAAAAGCTCTTCTGGGACAAAGGCAATTTCGCCACGGGTATTGCCGTCGGCTTTGGCGGTGTCTATGTCGGTACGCCGCCCAATCTGCTTTTTATTCCTGATAAAGATGGCGATGACAAACCTGATGGTGAGCCGGTGGTGCTGCTCGATGGCTGGGGTGCGCACGACACGCACGAAACGCTCAACAGTTTCATCTGGGGCCCCGATGGCTGGCTCTATGGATGCCAGGGCGTTTTCACGCACTCGAAAGTCGGCAAGCCTGGCACCGCAGACAAAGATCGCGTCGGCCTCAACGCAGGCGTCTGGCGCTATCATCCGACCAAACATATTTTCGAGATTTTCGCAGAAGGTGGCTCCAATCAGTGGGGTGTCGATTTCAACGATCACGGCCAAGCCTTCATCACCGCCTGTGTCATCCCGCACATCTATCACGTCGCACAAGGCGGTCGCTACAAGCGGCAGGCAGGCAGCCACTTCAACCCCAATACCTACGCAGATATTCAAACCATTCGCACGCACAGTCACTTTGCCTCGGCCTTTGCAGGCTGCATGGTTTATCTGGGCGATAATTTTCCAGCCGAGTATCGCAATCAGATTTTCATGAACAACATCCACGCCAACAAAATTCACGTGGACTGGATCGAGCGCAAAGGCTCCGGCTTCACCGCGAAATTCGGCCCAAGCGATCGCGCACCCAAGGATGGCGATCGTGGCGCTGGTTGGATGAACAGCAAAGATCAGTGGTATCGCGGCTTGAATCTTCAGGTGGCCCCCGATGGTGGCGTGTTTGTCTGCGACTGGTATGACAAGCTTCCCTGTCATCAGGTCAAGCCACACGATCAGACGACCGGCTTTGGCACGGGGCGCATCTATAAGTTTCACTATGTGAAGAATGGTGCGCCTGAGGCGGTGAAAGACATCGATCTCGCCAAATTGTCTGATGCCCAGCTCGTGAAGCTGCAACTGCACAAGAACGACTGGTGGGTGCGCCAGGCCAGGCTGATAATGCAGGAGCGCGCTGCGGCTGGCAAGAGTACGGATGCACTCAAGCAAGGACTGCTCGCAATTCTGCGTGATAACGAAGATGAAACGCGTCAGCTTCGTGCCCTCTGGGCATTGCACGCCATCGGCGATATCGATGAAGCACTCACGCTCGAACTGCTGGCCAGCAAACACGAACACGTGCGAGGCTGGGCGATGCAGTGCGAGATGGAAGATTTCAAAGTCTCCGAAGCTGTCGCTGCGAAGATGGCACAACTGGCAAAGGATGATGCATCGCCGGTGGTGCGTCTGTATCTGGCTTCCGCCGCGATTCGCATGGACACCAATCAGCGCTGGGCGATCGTGGAAGAGCTGATCAAGCATGAGGAAGACAAGGCGGATCAGAACCTGCCATTGATGTATTGGTATGCGATTGAGCCCCTCGTTGCTGCGGATAAGACGCGGGCCTTGAAGCTGGCGGCGGTGAGCAAGGTGCCGGTGGTGCGTGAATACATTGCACGCAGAGTGGCGACGGTGAAGTGATTGACCTTCTGGGTCAGCATGCGAAGAATCGTATGATACAGCCAGCGGCCAAGTAAGGACTCTGCGTCATGACGATGTCCAACATGATGAATGAGATCAGGCGTTTGCCTCGTGAAGACTTGATGCTTCTGATGCAAGCCATTCTTGATGAGATGTCATCCCAATCCCTGACGTTGACAGACGAGCAGAAGGAAGAGCTCGATCGTCGTATTGCCGATGACGATGCTCGCCCCGACGAAGGCGAGGCTTGGGATGATGTCCTTCGTGATGCTCGTGCGAGGCATGGACGATGACGTGGTCACATCTCTTTAAGCCTGCGGCCAAGCGTGATTTTGACGCTGCTTTCGATTGGTACGAGCAGCAAGAGACAGGTCGTGGCGATCTGTTTGCAGCAGAGGTGGCACGTGCCGTCGCCCTGATCTGCCGTCGCCCGATTTGCATCCGGCGATTCATCGCGATGTTCGCGCAAAGCGACTTCGCGTGTATCCCTACAGCATTCTTTATCGCATTCGTTCTGTGAAGGTCGTGATTCTCGCTGTGCATCATGATCGACAGAATCCGGAACATTGGCGGCGGCGCACTTGATAATTTCCACGCGGAGTCTCCATGATGTTTTTTCGTTCATGCGCCATTGTCATGCTCTTTCTCGTGTGCAACGCGGGCCAGGTTTCTGCTCAGGATGCGGGCGCTGACGACGGCATCGCCGCGCTGGTGGAAGTGCTCGGCGCTTCCGACGACGCATCCTTTCATCTGGACATTCTCAAGGGCATCAATGATGCGCTCAAAGGGCGGCGCAAGATTGATATGCCCAAGGCCTGGCCGGAGGTTTATAAGCTGCTGAAGCAGAGCAAGGATGCTCAAGTGCGCGAACTGGCGCAGTCACTGGCCATCGTCTTCGGTGATGCCTCGGCCTTTGATGCGCACAAGAAAACCATGATGGATGGCGCAGCCGATGCTGCTGCCCGCAAGCGTTCGCTCGATTCGCTCCTGAGCGCCAAAGCCGCTGATCTTGCCCCGCTTCTTCACGCCCTCATCAGCGACAAAGCGCTGCGCTCCGATGCGATAAAAGCGCTGGCGGCTTATGACGATGCCAAGACGCCCGCCGTTCTTATCGAGAATTACAAGACTTTTTCGCTGCCCGAAAAGCAGGCGGCCCTGAGCACGCTCGCTTCCCGCGCTGCCTACGCACACGCATTGATTGCGGCCATCAGCAGCAGCGCGATTCCGCGCGGCGATGTTCCCGCTGACACCGTGCGTCAGCTTCGCCTGATCAAGGATGACAAAATTCAAGCCGCCATCATGAATCTCTGGGGCAAGGTCAACGACACGCCAGCCGACAAGCAGAAGCGCATCGTCGAACTGACGGCAATGCTCGGCAAGGCTTCAACCTACGAGCCTGATTTGCCGCGTGGACGGGCGATCTTCGCGCAGACCTGTGCGCAGTGTCACATGCTCTTTGGCACCGGCGGCAAGGTCGGCCCTGATATCACCGGCTCCAACCGCAACAACCTCGACTACCTTCTCCAGAACGTCGTCGATCCCAACGCACTCATCGGCAAGGATTACCAGGCCACCGAAATTCGCACCGAAGATGATCAGATCATCGTCGGCATCCTCGAACGCGAAGACGATTCCGCCGTCACACTCAAGACCACCGGTGGCTCCATCATCACTCCTAAAAACGAAATCAGTTCGCGCAGACTCAGCGACAATTCCATGATGCCTCAAGGGCTGATCGATCACCTCAAGGAGCCGGAGCTGCGCGACTTCGTCGCTTACATGGCCAGCACTTCGCAGACGCCGCTGCTCGCCACCGCCAACAACGCGCTGGGTCTTTTCAACGGTCAGGACCTTTCGAATTGGGTGGGCGATGATGCGTATTGGAAAGTTGAGCGAGGCGAAATCGTCGGAAAATCCAGCGGCCTCAAGGAATATCGCTACCTCGTCAGCCAGATGGTCGTCACCGATTTTCATCTCAAGCTCAAAGTGAAACTCACCAGCGACGCAGGCAACAGCGGCATCTTCTTCCGCGCTGCCATGAAAGACGATCGCCACGTCAGCGGTCCGCAGGCAGACATCGGCCAGGCGTGGTGGGGCAAGCTCGTCGAGTCCGAAGGACGCGGCACCTTGTGGGATAAATCAGGCGAAGCATACGTGAAGAAAAATGAGTGGAACGATTACGAAATTCGCGCCGTCGGCTCTCGTGTGCAGACGTGGATCAATGGCCAACTGTGCGCCGATTTGACCGATGCAAAACTCGCCAGACGCGGCCACCTCGCGCTGCAACTGCACATCGGCGATGCGATGGAAGTGCGCTTCAAGGATGTGGAACTTGAAGTGGTTGAAGGCAAGTGAATATCTCACGACTGCCTTTTCAGAGCCGGGTTTTGCAAACCCGGTCGGTTCGCCGCTGCGTAAGCAAGGCGAACCGCTTCGCGCAGAAGTCGTCGAAATTTTATCTTGCGTGCAAGGCGCGACAGTCACGCTCAGCCTGCGGACAGGCTTCGCGTGACTGACCGGACTCACAGAGTCCGGCTCGAATAAGGCAAGACAAACGGCATCTGTAATCCTTATGATTCCCGCATGTTCTCCAGCCTTCCCCGATTAACCAAGCCCGGCCTATTCATCACCGCAACCGACACAGGTGTCGGCAAGACCGTTGCCACCTGCGCCATTGCCGCAGCATTGCGCAAGCAAGGCGCACGTCGCGTGGGTGTCTGCAAACCTTTTGCTTCGGGCTGCCGCAAAGAGCGCGAAGGATTGGTGAGTGAGGATGCCGAAGCGCTGGCGCATTTTGCGGACTGCCGGGCGATGCTCGATGTGATCAATCCGATTCGTTATGCGAAGCCGCTGGCCCCGGCGGTGGCGGCGGAGCTTGCGGGGCAGCCGCCCGATGTAGAGGAACTGGGGCGATGTCTTTCGCTGCTTGATCGCGAGCATGATGTGATGCTCATCGAAGGCGTGGGCGGATTGCTCGTGCCGCTCTCGCCAAGTAAACCGAAGGTGACGGTGCTCGATTTGATTAAGGCGATTGGGTATCCGGTGGTCATTGTCACCCGTGCCGGGCTGGGTACGCTCAATCACACTGCAATGACGGTGCGGCTGCTGCGCGAAGCAGGCTGCGATGTCGCGGGCCTTGTCGTCAATGGTTATGTGCCTGATCCTGGCGATCCGATGATGGTGAATCTCAGTGCGGCGGATGTGAAACATCTGCGATTAAGTGCAACGCACAAGCAGCCGGAAGGATCATCATCACTTTCTCCCAGCGACACACTGCGTGCTGATCCGCAGGATGAATCGATGATGACCAATCGCCGCTGGCTTCATCGCATGAACA
>Ga0105055_10009513_pt1 | contig 12398 bp, 5 predicted proteins | sample BON03_FD_78090 | JGI IMG/M metagenome (GOLD analysis project Ga0105055, IMG submission 78090) | Freshwater microbial communities from Lake Bonney liftoff mats and glacier meltwater in Antarctica - BON-03 | ecosystem: Environmental > Aquatic > Freshwater > Ice > Glacier meltwater | place: Lake...
GCCATCAGGCTCTTTTCTTTCAACAAGATACTCTTGTTTATTAAGAAATTAGCATTTGATGGCTTTTATCCACTACTAGTAGTTTTAAAAAAATCGATTTTTGTTGTTGTTTAAAATATATCCGTTTCATAAAGATGGAGACGTTGGTGGACGAATTTGTGAAGTTAGCGACAACAAAAGCATTGGGAAATTTAAATAGAGGAATCATTATCAACAAACATTGTGAATTGGAAACAGAAGATGATGAATGTTCTCTGAATAGCGGAGAATCTATTGATAAGCAAAATGAACCCGAAGCAAAAGCTGAAGAATGCTTGGTTGGCATATTGAATGCAGAGTGTCCTATGTTTAGTGCCGATGAATTCCATTCAACACCTCTATCCAGCTGCTGTGATTTGTTTGAGGACTCCAGCAGTTTTTCTTCCGGTGAAGAGGAGTTAGTTGAACAAGACGTTATTCAACCAGCTACAATTGATTTACGTCCTGAAGCAGCTGAAAAACCAATAATGGTGTCGAGTGGAGATATATTTCCTTGTCGTTCCAATCTATTAAGGGACACAGTGGTTTTTGGAGGGGTTCCGGAAGTCACACCTCCAGATGACCTGCCAAAAAGAAATACGAAATTGAAACCTATTTTGAAATCATCAAGAGGGAAACAACAAATGAAAGTTAACAACCCCGAAGATAAGGGGGGGTTTCCAGGTTGTATTCCTGTCCCAGGATTGAAAATATTTGGCGGAGTCCCCGAAGAATATTCTTCAGATGAAGAAGATCGCGAAACAAAATGTCACGAAAATATAAAATTGCCTTCTTTATCTCGCTCGAAAATAACCACCAGAAAGTCGAATAAGCTTCAGATCAAGTCATTGGAGCCAGTTCGAACATCCAAATATCGAAAATTGTAATTGCTAATTTCAAAATAAAATTGAATCTATCAAATACTTTCGCTATGAATCCGATGGACATGCTGCATAATAGAGAGTTGAAGTTCCGAATCATCACAGTTATTGTGAATTAGCTGTAAAGTGGTCAGATCTTTCAATTGAACAGCTAATCCAATGGCACTATCCCATGACTTGGTTTTCAAAAATGCTTCCAATCTATCTTCTTCGTCTTTCACTAATAAAGCAAAGTAGCGAGCTTCTTGTAAATTACCAGCTTCCATACAAGCTTCCGCGAAAACTAAGAAACTAACGGGTAGGCGTTTTTCGGTAGCTAAAATCCTCAGCTTACTCCAATCGCCGCGCTGCGTCAAGGCCTTTATTTTAATATGGTAAAACATAGACTCGGAACCCTTGAATTCATCTTTCAATAATAGTGCTTTCTTATCTAATTCCAAAATCAGGCAATTGAATATCGTATCAAATAATGAATTGTCCACGAAACACTTCCTGCCAGTGGTAGATTCTAATTCTTTCTGGTGCTGGAGAAGTCGAATTTGATCGACTGTGATATTCGCATAAAAAGAGGCTTGTGAATCGCTATTGTACATAGAAGTAGCAGCCCCTAATTTAGCTACCCTTTTCTCCATGGTGTCCGAGTCATAGGCTTCTTCTACTAGAAGTCTTGCAATATGTAACGGCTTTCTTAAATGATCTAAGAAGGCTCTTAATGTTCCTCGATTCTTAGTCGCTTGACAATACCTAACAAGAGTATCTCTAGCTATCGGAAACTTGGCAACTGTTTGAAAAAAAGTAGCCTGTAGCTGAATCAATGTATCTTTTTCTGCCGTTGTAGCACATGGGGTGGTTATTGCACCTGATGAATAAGGGGAGTTGGGCCACATGTAGAGAATACAGAATAGAATTAAATTTCCATCGTGAGAGTGAATTGAATAAGCAAGCGCGTTGATATCCTCTCTCAAAACAAGAAGACGCAAGATACGTCGTAGCGATACAGGCTCTGCATGGGCTAGCAAACTCGCAAGGTGTTTCTTCCCTGACGATAACGCGAGTATTGAAAGTTTATCGTATTTCATCCCAGGTACCGGAGACAATTTCGTCTGAATCGCATTAAAAGTATACTGCTCTTCTACATTAGCATCACTTTGAACCTTGCAGCTTGCCCAGTGTGTGAGGATGTACTGCTTGCAACTTAAAGGGAGTCGCAAATATGTTGAAATTTTCAATGCGAGCAAATGCATACGTTGTGACAGCAATCTGTTCACCAGGCCTTTAGGAGTCAGCTCCCGGAATTGATTGATGGTGAGCAGAAACGCCACTGAATGATGACGCACCACATTGAGTGTTCTTAATGCGTTGCAGGCTAGAAGAAATGCAGTTCCACATTCACGTTTATCTCGGTCTTTGTCACAGAAAGTCTTTCCCACCGAAGCTGCTTTCAATAAACTTTTCTGGCGAGTCAAATCAAATTCTGCTGCGGCAGCTCGAATGCATGTCAAAACACCTTGTGCTAAAACTCCATCTTCCTTGATAGTCCGCAGGTTCTCATCAGCTCGAGGGTCATGACACGCAATGGCATCCACAACATCGAACAGCATAGCCGCAGGGGAGAACGAACCTATTCGGAAAACTGCTTCGGTACTTGGATCAATTCGTTGCAGTAGTTCCACTTGCGTGGGCGAGATGATACGAAGGGAATCGACTTCTTGAATCACATGCACTGGGCAATTGTAGGTAAACTTGATCCAATCACCATAGGGCCCAACCATCAGTATACCTAATTGTCTCCATTGTAGCACCACAGCGTCTTCACCGCACCAACACAATTGGAGAGGCTCCACGCCTGCCTTTGTGTCAAATTCTAAAACAGTTTTATCAAAATGCCGACTTAAAACAGTGAGCATCCCACTCGCTCCAAAGCACGCAAGGAATCTACCATTTGGAGAACAAGCCATTTTTTGCACTGGCACATTGGATGTACCCACCACTCTTTTCGTGGCGAATTCATTCGATACATCAAGAACAATACCAGATTTAAGCGATATAATGACACTAAAATTCTCAGATGAATTACCTGCTAAAATAAATGAAACAACACTGTGCTCATCCACACCATTCAATGGATTTCCAGAATTCAAACTTATTAAGGTGCCAGTCGCCCGTAACACGAAGACTTTACTGCTGCTCAGAATGAACACGATGCAATCTTCAAAAATTCGAGAAAAAAGAACAAAGGTATCTGAAAATTCAGGCAATAACGAATACACTTTGGATGAAAAACTGCCGGCGACCACTTTGAAGGATCCGATACCGACCAGTGGGGCCTTGCCACACGGGGTCACTGCATGCACGGCACCTGATCTGTAAACTGAGACAAGAAGCAGCTCCTTGGTGTCAAGCCAACCAAATCCTACAAGTCCAGCTCCTTCAGTGGGTATTGATCCGATCTCATTGCCATTCATGGAGCAAATTCGTCCTGCCGCTCCCAAGCCATTCATGGACATGAGAACTGTGCGAGGCAGCAATGCCAGTGGACCGCCAAAACATGCAGCTTCACAAATAGCTGTTTCAAAATCTTCATTTGAAATATTCCACACAGGTTCGTAAGCAGTCCATTTATGATAATTAACTTCACCCAACGCTTGCCATTCCGCCTCCATCTTTCACAAAAAAAGAACAAGAAAGTAAAAATATTGATGCGGGGGGCGCTGTATGTCCTCCATACATTGAACGATAGATTGAATTGATGGGTAAAGGCAAGAAATCGAACAAGGCGTCCTTTTTAGCGAGTCTGAATGAATCAGCTTCTGGTTCGGGAGACGCACAAGAAGAAGGAGCTCCTACTCTCTCACGGAAGCAGAAGCGAGAAGAAAAACTGGCAAAGAAAGCAGACAATGGTCTCGATGCAAATCCTCCTCCTTCTCCTCCGGTAGAAAATATAGAGGAGGAGGAAGAAGAAGATGCGGAAGAGGAAGAAGAGCAATTTTTAGCTTCGAACGTTGGATCTTTAGCTGTGGATGATAGTGACGACGATGCTTCGTCGAAGAAGAAAAAGGGTAAAAAGGATGCTCAACCTGTTTATTATGGGGAAGCAGACGAATACGAGGGAGATAAACCATCGGCATTAGAAAACGCATTTATGGATTCTAATGGTAAGAAAAAGAAGTTGAGCAACAAAGAACGCCGTAAACTACAAGCGGAGCACGAGGCTGAACTGAATGAGATTCAATACAAGGCACTTTCCACCAAGGCCACTGAATTTGCGGTATCTTCTACAGCTGGAGTAGGCGGAGAAGCATGGGAAAATGCTACTGATATCAACATCCCTAATTTCACGATATCTGCCTATGGTAAAACTCTCTTTTACAACGCCGAGTTGAAGATCACCCATGGACGGAGATATGGATTAGTAGGTCCTAATGGAATGGGTAAAACTACCATTTTAAAACAACTAGCTAATGGGGAGTTGAAAATCCCGCCTAACATTGATTGCTTGTATGTGGAGCAGGAAGTAGTTGCTGATGATACACCTGCTGTAGACATGGTTTTACAGGCGGATGTTAAGCGAACCAAGTTACTTGATCGCGAACAAGAGCTCATGACGCTATTAGAGAGCGAAGAGATGGACGAAGTTTCGTTTGAGAAACAAGAGAGTTTGCACGCGGAGCTAAAGTCTATCAGTGATGAATTGCGTGCCAGTGGTAGTGACAGCGCAGAAGCGAGAGCCTTGTCTTTACTTAATGGTTTGGGATTCACTGAAGATATGCAGCGTGCACCTACAAAGTCGTTCTCTGGTGGGTGGCGCATGAGAGTGTCTCTGGCACGTGCATTGTTTATGGCACCCACATTGATGCTGCTTGATGAACCAACGAATCATCTTGATCTTAATGCAGTTATTTGGCTGGATGATTATCTCCAAAAGTGGAAAAATACTTTATTGGTGGTGTCCCATGATCAGGATTTTCTAGACTCCGTGTGTACCGATGTTATCCACTTGGACCAACAACGACTGTTCTACTACCGCGGAAATTATACTCAGTTCAAAGATCAATATGAATTGACAAAATTAAAGAACCAGAAAGATTTTGAAAAGCAAGAAAAGGAATTACGAGCCATGAAGAAAAAGGGTAAAACCATTGAAAAGGCAAAGGAACAAATGGCAGCAAAGTCCAAACGAGAAGGAGGGGGGGCTCGCAAGAAAGGCAAGAACGTGGAGGACACTCAGCAAAATACGGGAACCAACTTGGTAGACAGGCAGCTGCTTCAAAAGCCTAAGGAATATGTTGTAAACTTCGCGTTCCCGCCAGTGGATAAAATGACCACACCAATTATCCAAGTAGATAATGTGGCATTTGCTTACCCTGAAAGAAAACCGCTATTCAAAAAATTGACTTTTGGTATTGATTTGCAATCACGAATCACCATCGTAGGAGCAAATGGAATCGGAAAATCTACTTTGCTGAAGGTAATCACTCATGAGTTGGAGCCCACTGACGGCGAAGTGAAGATCAATAGAAAATTGAGGGTGGCGAGATACCATCAACATTTCTTAGATATCCTTCCTATGGGTCTAACTCCAGTGGAATTCTTAAGGGAAAAACACACAGAGTTAACCTACCAGGAAGCCCGAAACCGACTTGGGCGGTTTGGTTTGGAGGGTCATGCACATACTATCAAAATGCTCAATTTGTCCGGAGGCCAGAAGTCGCGAGTCGTGTTTGCTAGCATTTCATTTGAACATCCTCATATCTTGATCTTTGATGAGCCTACTAATAATCTGGATCTGGAATCCATTGATGCACTTTGTGAAGCCATCAACGAATTTGAAGGGGGTGTCGTATTAGTGAGTCATGATGCCAGACTTATCACAGCGACTGATTGTAGATTATGGGTTTTGAGCAAAAAGAAAATCACTGAAATGCCTGGAGGCTTCGAAGCTTACAAGGAAAGTTTGCTGGAAGATCTTCGAAAAATAGAAGCAGAACAAAAGCAAAAGCAGGATGCCAAACAAGCTATTGCAATTGCAGAGCGAGAAAAGAAAATGAAATCCTTAGCGGAAAAGCGCGAAGCAAAATTGAAAAGGCAGCAGAACCATTAATTTTTCTTCATTTATTACTAGATCATTTTTACGTCCAACATATTCCGTCTTCTACGAAGCCAGGAACGCAAGTGGCATTGTAAAATATAGCTTAGAGTGTCGATTGGGTCATGGGTAAAGAATGGTTTATCATTCTTAGCTCGTTGCCCCAAAAGTTAATATTTAATGAGTATGTGGATCCTATTTGAGCGTTCGAATGAAGGTTTGCTGAAGGGATATTTCCCAATTACACGCTCGGGTACTGCAACTATTCGGCGATCCTGTTGAACCTCCGTTTCAGTGGCTATATATTCTTTGCTGAATAATAGATCAGCCTCGTTGTAATTTTACATCTCGGTAAGATATTTGTATCGTGAATTCAAATTTTCTTACTTTCGTCCTAGAAACTCGGGAGATTTAAAACATATTGAATACTCAGGATGAAATCTGAAACTAAAAAGTAAAATAGAGGACTTTCTCAAAATAGACAACTTCAAATCATAATATTGAACAAAGCAAGAAGAACATTCGTGTTGCACGTCCAAACATTCAAAATTTAGTATTGGATCTGTTGGGAGGCGGTACGGTCCCCTGTCTAGTTGTTATGGCGTAAATTGGAAAAACTTGATCTGAATTACATATGGATGCATTGCTTCTCAGAATGAGGAATTCACCTCGAAGCGAGGCAGTTCAAACAGAGGCATGTCGCTCCTTGGGGTCCCAAATAAACAGCGATAACATTTCTACGCTGATAGACCGAGGTGCGGATGACCTAGTATTGAAAGCGATGATGGCATTTGATCGTAGTCCCAAGATTCAAACTCACTGCTGCGGTATCATTCGGAAAATGGCTGGTTTTGATGCAAGCGGAGATGGATTGATGGAAAAGGGTATTGATGAAGTTCTAGTGAAAGTCATCAGAAGATTTCCTGCTGATCCGGTAATTCTGGAGCTCGCAACTGGTACGTTGGTCTCGATGGCCTTCCGACATGAAATCGTGGACAAATTGATGAGTAACGGTGCAGATGATCTTGTTCTCCTTGCCATGAAGAATTTTCCTAAGAATACTTCACTTCAATTATCGATGTGCGGGGCCTTGGCGATGTTCACTGGGCGGGGTACTTACCACGCGAAGATGATGACCAAGCATGCAGATGATCGTGTATTGAAAGCCATGAAGAGGCATGCTAAAAATGTAGACGTTGCGACCTATGGATGTAGTGTGTTGTACAATTTGGCGCAACATAATGTTCACTTATTGGAGCACAAAGGTCTACTTGATCAGATCCTGTTTGCTATGAAGAAGCATCCTGAATGTCGTGACGTCGCAGTTTATGGATGTGGTGTTTTAAGTATTTTGTCGGAGATTGATATTTACACGCAAAAAATGATAAGTAGACATGCGTACGACCAATTACTGTACGCGATGAAGGCGTTCGAGCTCCGTTCAGATATTCAGGTTACCTGCTGTGGCACTTTACGTAAAATGGCACTTTTTGGCGACTCAGAAATGATCTTAAATAAAGCGGGCGCAAGTCAACTGGTGTTGAAAACGATAAGTAATTTCCTAGACAAGGCTGAAGTGCTGGAACATGCCTTTCGTGCTTTAACTTCGTTGGCATTTCGTACAGATCCCCAAGTTACATTAATGAGCAAAGGGGTAGACGATCAAATCTTGAATTCTATGCGGAATTTTCCTAAGATTTTTTTGCTGCAGGAAGCGGCTTGCAGCGCCTTGATGCTTTTTATCGCTGGTGATCTTGATAGCATAACGACCCTGATGAAGAAAGGTGCAGACGATCTTGTCTTGGATGCTATGAAGAACTTTCCTTTGGAACCTTATATCCACATGTCCACATCATCATTGGTAGTTAGCTTTGCGGTTACTGATAGCTTCACGATATCCTTGTTGACCAAAGGTGCCGACGATATCATTCTGGGATCCATGAGAAATTTTCCATCCAATAAAATGATACTTGTAAACGGATGCTCTTTATTATTGCGTTTTGCATCGATGGAAGTTGATCACCGAAAGTCTTTGCTGAGTAAGGGTGCAGACGTTGAAATATTGACAGCCATGAGATCGTTTCCTAGCAATGACAATCTCCGAAGGGACGGATTATCTGCTCTTCGGTGCTTAAGGACTAACTCGGATATTTTAAATGATTCCAATACTGGATCAATTCAAATTCTAAAGTCCATGAAGCAGTTCCCTGACGATACCGATGTTCAAGTAAAGGGCTGTACCATGTTGAAGAAATGGATGGCTTCAGGCGCTTCAGTGGCATTTGATTTCGTGATCGCTAGCGAAATAATTATTGCTGCCATGAGGCGATTCCCTGACGATGAAATAGTTCAAGAAAGTTCTTCTGGCATGCTTGCTTTCTTAATTGCTCATGATGGTGGTGCTCATGATGGTGGTGCTCATGGGGCATTCGCTGGCAATGACCTGACTGATGATATTATCAGGCCGATGAGGCAATTTACTAACAATAGGGAACTTCAACTGAATGCATGTTGTGTACTGTCGCATTTGACAATGGACAATACATCCGACGTCGATTTAGGGGGGAAAGGTGCAGTAATTCTAGTTTTGGAAGCGATGAGAAACTTTCCTGATGATTTACAAGTGCAAACCAAAGCTTGTAGTTTCTTTTGTAATCTCGCACCGAATGCAGAGAACAATAAGGTGTTGTTGAGGCATGCTGCTAAAATCGATATCTTGAAAGCCGCTCTTTCGTTTCCAGGAGATGAGAATTTGCAAAAGATGGTCTTTGCGTCATTACTCAACTTGATGGATAAAGAAAACGACAGTACTGGCGTTAGCCGTGAGAATTTAGAGACTGTAATTTTATCTGCGATGAAGACATTCCCCGAAAGTGTAGAGCTTCAAAAAAGGGCACTTTTTGTTGTTGACATTGTCTCAATGTGGGGTGTAGGTGTAAAACAATGGGAGCATGCATTCAAGCACTCAGTATTAAAAACCATGAAGTCGTTTTCCACCCATGAGAGTATTCAAGTATATGCCTTAAGGACATTACGTCGCTTTTTTCGGGATCATTCAGATACATTCTCACCAGGAGATGTTTCCTGTGAGTTGATCACGCACGCCATGACAGCGTTTCCTAAAAGCAAGTTGATTCACCTAAATGCATTTCGATTGATTTGTAAAATGACCAAGGATCTCGATGATCGTGATGAGGGACATGTCTACTTTGCGAATATGTTAATGAGAAAAGGAATCGATGATCTAATGCTTGATTCCATGAAAATCTTAATTAATCAATCAGGATCAATATTTCCTGTATGTGAGGTCGTTCGTTTCTTGCTGGTGAACAGTGAAAATGGTGCAATATTGGCACACAAGGGTTTTTCTATTGAATTACTCAAGGTGATTAGAAGTTTCCCTCTAGATCGCGGTATTCAGTTGAGCTCTTTGGTTTCATTGGTAAAACTAGTTAGAAGTAGGCAGGAACAGGTGACTTTTTTGCTGGGCCAAGGTATGAACGAACTTATTATCAGTGCTTTGTTCAATTTTCCCCCAGACATTGGTATTTCTATTGCATCTTTCGATATGCTTGCGATGTTGTCACGGAGCGATGATGCTAGATTGAAATTAATGAGAAGGGGCGTTGATGACATTGCATTAAATACAATGAGACTACACGCTGGAATCGAAGCTATCCAAGTATCGGCTTGTGAACTTGTGAGAAATCTAGCCGTTGGGAGCAAAGTGATTCTGGCAAGCAAGGATGCTGCTGTTCCAATACTGAATGCAATGAGGAATTTTCCTGGTAATGAAATGATTCAAATAAGTGCATGTGATGCAATTTCCTACTTGGCTTTGGAAGATGAATACCGAGCTATTTTGCCCTCTCGAGGCGCTTGTGAATGCATCATCACGACAATGGAAATGCACGAAGGGAATTTGAAAATTCAAAACGTTGCATGTGACGCTCTGATCTGTTTAGCATTGAATACTGACAATCAGGTGATATTGATGCGCTCCGGATTATACGATATATTGGCACAAGCCGTAAGAAATTTCCCTGATGAGTGCGCTCTTCATGCAAATGTATGTGGGCTTTTGTGGCATTTGGCTTTTAACCGAGTCAATCTAGAGTTGCTGATGGAGAAATTCGCTGATGATTTAATACTGAAGTCCATGAAAAAGTTTGTGGACAATTCAGATATGCAAATTAGCGGCTGCGGCGCGCTTCGGGCTTTAGGCACGAGTGACAAGAATTCAATAACATTGATGAGAAAAGGTGCAGGCGATCTTTTGTTGGATGTTTTGAAAACATTTAATGAAGTTGAAGAAGTTAGATTTCATGCCAAGGGAGCATTAAGTAATTTAGTATTATACAACCCTGAAAACTTGGCAGCACTGAGGAAGAAAGGCGCTGATGATCAGATACTTGTTGAACCGATAATTTAATACTCGTGACATTAATGATTAAATTTGTTAAATGAGATCTGTGATTCGATTTCTTTTCGAATGTTTTGTAACATGCTTCCTTGCATAGCATATGTTTGATCTCGACTAGAGACCAGCAAATCCACCCCCTGATTTCTCCCTGCTTGTTTCAGAAATTCTTTTAAAATAACTGGTTCGTAATTCTGTACCTCTCCGTTGAAAAGCTTCATAGCGGTAAAATCAAAAGAATCCTCCTCAAAATAACACATGTTGTGCAGCGTAACAGCTGACTCGAGGTTCCTGTTTTTGAACAACGAATTCGCTTCCATTTCAGATATCAAAAGAATGGACCCATCAGGGAATCGAATAAAGTTGTCCAGGATTCGCAGCCGGGTTTCATTCATCTCTTGATTAACACTGTCGAAGAAGTTAGATGTGCACGATATGCTAGAGGACAATGCTGCTACATCAGGTGAAAGACACTCGGATGCAATATCTTTCAAACTCAACGATTCCTGTAAATCATTCGCTGTTTTTGCATCCCATACATCATTTATAGCTGTCCAAGGCACCTCTTCTCTAGGTGTTGCATTTTCGATTTGAATTTCTTTCTCTTCCTGAGACTCTGAAATGAATTCTGATTCTCGTTCACTTTCTCCGTTCGCATTTGACCCCGCACCACGAATTGACAACCCCTTTCCTAGCTCCGTCCCTTGTTGTAAAATGAAGTTTTTATCAGAGGACTCGTTCTTCATACCTGCGAAATACGTTGGCAGATCCGTTATCTCAAGTTTAGACCCATATAAATCTGCAAGTTTTTCTTTACACTGGTAAACGGAATAACCCTTCTCATTTTGAGTTTCAAACTCGGTTCCTCTAGCAACCCAGATTGGAAGGGCGTCTTCCAGCTGCTTTATAGAGTTCTCCGTGCAATTTTTTATCACATCAATCACTTGATCACATGCTGGAAAACTAGGAGATATCAAAATTCGTAACCTTTGTGATCTCTCGAACTGTCTGAGACGTCCAGCGCCTTGAATAACTTTGTCGAGGGCTGTATCTTGAGAGCATGTCAATAAACCTACAGCATCATCGCGAAGTACTAGGTCAGAACCACGACATCGAATATCGTCATAGTAAGCGAAGCATTCCGATGCTTGAATAGGAGAAGAACTTGCTGGCTTGCATTCGCCGGAACGACTAAGAATAACCCATTCGTCTTCATAGAAAATGACTCCTCGATACTTTGAATATGTTGCCATCAGAACAAGACACTCTTCGGCTGCTTTACGATTACTAGCTACCCCAGTCATTAAAGCACCAGTATCAATGAGAGCATTCACTTCGAGACGGAAGCATTGATGGAGTACCTGCTTCCAGTATACGCCATCTTTCTCTATTGACAAGATCACTGGGTCAGTGTTTTTCAAAAGCAGACATAACATGCGGCCATCAGTACTCCCTATGCGTGGCTCATCAGGAAGTTCAAGCACCTGTGTAACTGACGTAGGATTCAGCTGGTGAGAGAATGTCGTACCTGAAAATCCTATGGTTTTACCTGACCTAGTAATATCCCATGGAGTTCTTCTGATCTCGGAAGTGTAGTGTGAGACATCTGGCTCGAAGACAAAATGCTTCAGCCAAAAGCCAATTGTGCGCATGTTGAATTTGAAACTATGAACCAGAGTATTGACTTGAGTGCGATTCGACAAATCCAACTGAAGTATGTTTTTAATAGGCGACGAAGGCGACATATGCAACCATCGCTGAAATTCCAATTCTCGATCTCCACATTGGTTGAGACTGTGGTGATCCTGTGGTTTTTATTTTCAAGAATATTTGAATCGGAGAATAGATCCGCTGAAATAAAAAAGAGAGTCTTTGGTACTTCCTAAGTGCACACCCCCTTTACCTGGAAATTAAATACTGGGCACACTTCTTAAATACTGGGCACACGTCCGGGATTTGAAGAGGATGTCTTTCTGAATGTGTATTTATCAAA
>Ga0105055_10009520_pt1 | contig 12394 bp, 11 predicted proteins | sample BON03_FD_78090 | JGI IMG/M metagenome (GOLD analysis project Ga0105055, IMG submission 78090) | Freshwater microbial communities from Lake Bonney liftoff mats and glacier meltwater in Antarctica - BON-03 | ecosystem: Environmental > Aquatic > Freshwater > Ice > Glacier meltwater | place: Lake...
ATTATAGTTTTACTGAATAGCTTTGGGCCATGGGTCCAGAAGGTAAGAAATAGCGCTTTGGAGCGGTGGGCTTTATCTTCTTGCACAATATAACGACCGAGAATTTCACCACTATTTAGGGGGGTGATAAAAGCAAGGCCATAACATTTTATGTTTTGCCAGATTGCTTGTTTAAGGCTGATGTGACTAATTAAAGCTTGAATTTTTTGCCAAGCTAAAGCATCAAAAGTGATGTTTAAAAACCAAAAGGCACTAAAAATTAAGAGACTAAGAAGGCTGCGGCTAGTGTTAAAGTCTAAATCGAAATCAGCAAACTGAGAATCATCTAGCTTGAGCGCTAAAAGGTAAATAGCTACTAAGACTAAGCTGATCTTAACTACATGGAAAAGCCATTTTTTACCAGATATTGATTTCCTCACTTTTTTCTAGTTTAAAGTAGCGACGAATAAGATAAACCAAAGGATAGATTAAAACAGTATCTGCCGCGGCAAAAATAACTTTAAACATCCAGCCATCTTTAACCAATCCGCCAATAAAGGCGAAACTTTCTACCCCAATAAACAATACGGTAGTCACCAGAATCGTATCTATTAACTGCGAAAATATAGTGGAAGTATTATTACGCAGCCACAAATGTTTCCCTTTTGTTTTCTTTTTAATAGCATGAAAAATACGCACGTCAATAAATTGTGCAACCAAATATGCGATCATAGAAGCAAGGATTACCCGACTAGAGCTTTGGAATACTTGATCGAACTGTTCATTGCTAACAGGGCTATTACTGATAGCAGGAAAAATATGACCTAAGTAAAGGATCAGCAAAACTAAAAGGGAGGCAAATAAACCAGCGAATACTACCCGGTTAGTGTTTTTCCGGCCATAAATTTCGGAGAGAATATCGGTTATTAAAAAGGTGAGCGGATAGGGGATTACACCGGCAGAGACAATAAAAGTTTTAAAGCCTAGGTTTATGCTTACAAACTTATTGGCAATTAAATTACAGGTAATTAAAGCGGCAATAAACAAAGCAGCCAGAATCAAATACATGACTCCGGCTTGCTTCTGTTTAAGGATATTTGTTTCGTTCAAATTAGTCAATTACCAGATCATATTCCATCCGCATTTGCAGTCCTTTACGACTTTGAGCTTGCTCGAGTAACTCTAAGTATTGGCCGAATTCTCCTAGTTCGGCCTTAATACTAGCGCCTCCCATCTGATCGGTAAATTCTTTAATTAGGGCTCGTAAAGGATCTTCCAACTCTGGATAAGTTACCACCGAATAACCTTCTTCTAAGCCCGCTTTTTGGGCAGCGATATTTATGGCGTCACTCAGTCCGCCAATTATATCAACTAAACCAAGTTCCTTGGCTTTTAGTCCGGAGTATACTCTTCCTTGTCCTATGCTATCAACAAATGCGAGGTCTAATCCGCGGCCAGTGGCCACACGTTTTTTAAATGTGTCGTAGATATTATCAACTTGGCGAATTAAAATCCTACGTTCGGCCGGACTTAAATCGCGATCGAGGGTACCGATGTCAGAGTATTTGTTGGTTTTTACCGTTTCAATATTTATTCCCAATTTCTCATTCATAAGATCTTGAGCAGTAAAAAATAATCCGAAGGCACCAATACTGCCGGTAACGGTATTAGGCTGGGCTAAAATTGTATCCGCAAAACAGGCGATGTAATAACCACCACTAGCCGCCACATCACCCATAGAGGCAATTACTGGTTTTTCGGCACGAGCTAAGTCGATTTCGCGCCAAATCACTTCGGAGGCGAGGGCACTACCACCGGGGCTATTTACGCGTAAAACGATAGCTTTTACTTTATCATTTAATCTTGCTTGACGCACCGCCTCGGCAATACGATCAGAGCCAATTACGTATTCACTGCCTTCGCCACCGCGAATTTCGCCTTGGGCAATAATCACCGCTACTCTTTCATCGCTGTAATCACTATTGCCATTTAAATCAAGTTGTTTGGCATATTTAGAGGCACTAATAAAGTTAACGGAGCTAAATTTTTCACTGGCGCTGGCACTCATAAGTAGTGCTCGTATCTCATCATAATAGGCCAATCCATCTACCAGTCCTAATTCAGCGGCCTTGCTAACATTGGTCATAAGGCTATCGGCCGTTAGGTTGAGTTTGGCGATACTAATTCCTTTCGATTCTGCTATGTCGCTGAGATACGTTCCCCAAAATGAATTTAGCAGCTCGGTAAGTTGCATCCGGTTTGAGCTAGACATCTCATCCAAGAGGAAAGGCTCAACCGCGCTTTTAAACTTATTACCCGTTGCTCTTAATACTACTGGTTTTACTCCGAGTTTTTCGAGAGCTTTTCGGTAATATGCTACTGATGCGCTGAGGCCAGAGAACTCCATAATACCTTCCGGGTTTAAAAAAAAGCTGTCGGCTACAGAGCTAAGGTAAAGGCCTTTTTGGGTAAGTATTTCACTGTAACCGTAGATAAATTTTCCGGATGATTTGAAGTCAATCAGAGCATTGCGGATTTCTTTTAGTGTGGCATTTCCCGCCAAGGGTACGCCACCATCCAGATAGATGCCAATAATTTTTGGATCATTTTGAGCGGCTTTTAAGGCACTGATTAAACTGACTAAGCCATTCGCTCTTTCTGGGCTGCCTGAAAGAGGGTCAAATTGTGCAAAAGGATTGTCTTGGGCACGATCTACAAAAGTGGCATTAAGGTCGATACGGATAATGCTGTTATCTTTTACCTCTAACTCTGGACTGCTGATAGAAGCAATTGAGGCAAAGAGAAGGAATATCAAAAATAGTAAGATACCGCCACCAATAACGGAAGCTAGTAGCATTTTAAGGAAGGATTTCATGTGAATATATTTAGTTTTGCAATAATAAAGCAATATTAAGTATTTGTTCAATTTGGAAGAGACAAAAACAGAAGCACATTTGCTGCTTGGGGGAAATTTAGGGGATGTAGCCAGTATTTTTAAAAAGGCAGAAGCAATTTTGTCTCATTCATTTAGTATTTTATGCAAATCCAGCTTATACGAAAGTGAGCCTTGGGAAATGGATAGTAAAAATCTTTTTCTTAATCAGGTTTGGAAGATAGAAACTGCCTTAAGCCCTGTATTATTGTTAGAGAAAATATTAGCCACGGAGCGTGAGCTGGGGAGGGCGAGATTAGAGTTTTCGCGTGCCGGTCATTATCAAGATAGGACGCTAGATATTGATATTCTGTTTGTAGGCGATTTAATTTTAAATTCAGATAAATTGGTGCTACCTCACCCGAGATTACATTTACGTGCCTTTACTTTGCAAGCGCTAGTTGAGGTTGATCCGAATTTTTTACACCCCATTTTGGTTAAAACCATGAGCGATCTTTTAGAAAACTGCACAGATAATGTTAAAGCGCGCAAGCTTGTTGGAGGATAAATATATTGCCATTGAGGGAAATATAGGATCGGGTAAAACGACTTTAGCCACGCTATTGGCAGAAAAACTCAGTGCGCGTTTGGTTTTGGAAGAATTTGAGGAAAACCCTTTCTTAGGTCGGTTTTACCAAGATAAAGATCGTTATGCTTTTTCGGTAGAGATGTCTTTTTTGGCTGATCGCTATCATCAACTTAGCAATCTTCCTACTACACAAGATTTATTTTTACCAAATCTTGTGGCAGATTATGCGCCTTTTAAAAGCTTGATTTTCGCCCAGAATAACCTGCCTGATATCGAGTTTCAGTTGTATCGTAAATTTTGGGAAATGACCCTAGGGAAAGTTCGTCAACCTGATTTGTTAATTTTCCTGCAAAGGCCCATCAAATCATTATTGAACAATATTGATAGAAGAGGGCGTTCCTACGAAGAAAACATGAGTCATGACTACTTAATTAAGTTAAATGAAAGCTATGTGAGTTTTATCAAACAAAACTGGAGGTCAAAAATCATCTATTTAGAGGCAGATTCTTTTGATTTCATACAGTCGGAAAGCGACGTCTGGAGAGTGATTGACTTGGTCTTGGCGAAATACTGATAGCTAAAAAAAAAATATCTCCTTTTGTGAATTAGAATTCGCTTAAAAAATTTGCGATTCGCTCACTTTTGCTACATTTGCATAGCATTAATAAATGCTAAAATATAACCCACTTATAATTATGAAAAGAATAAATTTACTTTTCGGATTAGCTCTTTTTAGTTTCTCTGCCATTGCACAGGATCAGGAGCCAGTTATTACGGAAGCACACCAAAGTAATTTTCGCACTTGGTCTTTAGGCTTAAATGTTGGTGCCACTGCCTCCTTAGGTGATGCAGCAAGCTACTTTTTTGGAGACAAAACTGACGCAATGCCAAGTGGTGTTGGTGGTTTTGAAATTGGCGTTCGTGGCCACTTAACCAAATGGTTTTCGCCAATGATTGGTGTTTCAGGAACAGGTGGTTTCCACCAGACCTCAGGTACAGCGAGAAATTATTACTATGAAGGTAATTTCTTAGATGGCGATATCAGTCTCGCTTTTAACTTAACTAACATGTTTCTTTATGGTCGTGAATACCAAAGAAAACATGCGATGATTTTTACTGTTGGTTTAGGAGCAACATATCTAACTGCCACTGGATTCAACGAAGCAGGTACTCAAGTATCTTCTGTTGGAGGTGATAAGTTAGATGCAGTAGCAGCTTTTACCACCGTTCTGCCCTTAAAGCTCTGGTACAAGCGTCAGTTAAATGACACTTGGGATCTTGATATACTTTACCGCAATACATTTGCTCTTATTGACGGCGCTGACGCCCTTGGAAGAGGAGTTAATTCTGATTTCTTCGGTTATTTAGGGGTAGGTGCTACTTACAACTTTGGTGACAAGGAAAAGAAAAACATTATTTATTACAGCCCTTATGAAGGTCTTTTCGCTGATCTTAAAGAAATTAAGGATAATTACGGTAAATTAACCAACGATGATGATGGCGATGGTGTAAGTAACTTATTTGACGTTGATAATGCTACTCCAGAGGGTGTTAATGTTGCAGCCAATGGTGCGCCAATGGATAGTGATGGTGATGGAATTCCTGATTATATGGACTCTGATCCCTTTACTGCTAAAGGAGCGAAAGTTGATTCTGAAGGTCGTATGATCGATTCTGATGGCGATGGTGTGGGTGACTATATGGACGCTGAAGCAAATACGCCAAAAGGTACTCTTGTTAACTTCAAAGGTATTTCAGTGGCAAGTGCAGGTAATGGCGGCGGAGGCGGCGTGGGTGCTTATCTTCCTTCTGTATTCTTTAACTTTAACAGTGCTTCTGTTACCGATGCAAACTACTTAAGATTAGCAGCTGTTGCTAGTGCATTAAAAGCTAATCCTAATGTGAAAGTGGTACTAACAGGTCATAGTGATGCAATTGGAGCAGAAGAGTATAATAGAACTTTGGCTCAACGTCGAGCTGACGGAGTAGCTAAAGCTTTAACCCAAGTTTTTGGTGTTGATGCTTCTCGTATCGAAACCAAATCAAGTGGTGAAACTGAGCCTTTGGCAAGTGGCCGCAATAATATTAACCGTAGAGTTGACGTGTCTGTAAAATAAGATAAGTCTCAATACTATATTAAAAGGCTCCCCAGTGGGAGCCTTTTTTATTTTAAAATTGTTTTGGTAGTGTAACGACCTATTTTGATAGGGTTGGACCGGCAAGTGGCTTTAGAGAAGATGGGTTTGATGGTTCTATTTAATTCTGCGGGAAAGTAGCATAGAATTCGGTATATCGCCCAGTCCGTTCTTCCCATAAGATTGTTGAAGGAAGTTATTTTTTTTTGGCTACATCTTAACTTAACACATCATGATGATTAGGGTTTTAAGCGAAGCTTAGATTATAAACCTGAGTGCGATTAAAATTCTAGCTTGAGATTTTCATTTTATTGGAAACCCCCATAGATAGCTCTCTGTAAAAAGCGATCTTCTGTCTCTCTCCTCCTCAGAATAGCCAACTATTTTTTCGTCAGTTCAGCTTGAACCGTGCTATTTGCTATGGGTCTGAAGCCTAATTTAGAATCGAACTGAGCTTATAAGATTAAAACGCTGCCGTAATTTAACCCGATCGAATAGCAAGCTACTTTAAAGTTTTACGGATATAATCCCAAAGCACGATGCCCGCGCTAACCGAAATATTGAGGGAGTGCTTGGTGCCGAACTGAGGAATCTCAATGGCGCCATTGCAAAAAGCCAGTACTTCATCGCTTACCCCGCTTACTTCATTACCAAAGACAAAGATTTGTTTCTGGTCTAAATTGGGTTGCCAATCGTTAAGCATAATCGAATTAGTAGTTTGTTCCACCGCCCAAATTTGATAGCCATCTGCCTTAAGAGCGGCTAAACTACCCAAACCATTGGGCATCGCTTCCCAAGCCACCGAGTCGGTGGCACCAAGAGCAGTCTTACGCATTTCTTTTACTGGTTCGGGGCTTAAACCACCGAGATAAATTTTCTCACAACGGAAGGCGTCAGCACTGCGAAAAACGGAACCAACATTCAGAATACTGCGAATATCATCTAAGGCAATGCTAAAGGGATGTTTTTCACTTTCCTTATATTCTTGTGCGGTCATTCTATTTAGTTCGCTCATGCGTAACTTTCTCATAGCTTATAGTATTTTAGCCAAAGATCAAAAGTACTTTAATTGACTACGAAAAATAAGGAAGAGACGCCTTTAATGCGTCAGTATAACGAGATAAAGACCAAGCACCCGGATGCCTTGCTGCTATTTCGGGTAGGTGATTTTTACGAAACCTTTGGGGAAGATGCAATCAAGGCCAGTAAGATTCTTGGCATTGTTTTAACCAAGCGCGCTAATGGTGCCGCTGCAAAAATGGAGCTGGCAGGTTTTCCGCATCATTCCTTAGATACCTATCTGCCGAAACTTGTGAGAGCGGGTTTACGGGTAGCCATTTGTGATCAGCTAGAAGATCCTAAGCAAACTAAGACTATTGTAAAACGGGGAGTAACCGAACTGGTAACGCCAGGCTTAACCACTAACGATCAAGTTTTGCAAAGTGGAAGCAATAATTTTCTTTGCGCTATATATATAACCGGCGGAGTGCAAGGCATTGCCTTTTGCGATATCTCTACCGGTGAGCTAATGGTGGCGCAAGGAAGCCATGAATATATCGATAAACTTATTCAAAGTTTAAGGCCGGCAGAGATAATATATTCCCGTAGTAAGCGTGATGTTTATAATGAACTATATCAGGGTAAGCATTATTCATATTCGCTTGATGATTGGGTATTTCAAGATGATTTTGCCCAACAAAATTTACTGAATCATTTTCAGGTTGGTTCCTTGAAAGGCTATGGGGTAGAAGATTTAAAAGAAGCAATAATTGCTTGTGGTGCCGTCTTTCATTATATGAAGGAGACCCAGCATAATCGCCTGCAACATATCACGGCTATCAGCCGCATTGATCATGGTGATTATGTGTGGATGGATCGCTTTACCGTGCGAAACTTGGAGATTTTTGAGTCCAATTCACAAAATGGTAAGTCATTATACGATGTGATAAACTTCACGGTTTCGCCAATGGGGTCGCGTCTTTTGCAAAGGTGGATGGCCATGCCTTTGCTTGATTTACCGCAGATTCAAAAGCGTCAGGGTATTGTAGAAACCTATTATCGTGATATCGACCTTTTGGAAAATACGCGCGAGTATTTGGCCGAAATTAACGATTTGGAGCGTTTAGCGGTAAAGTTAAGCACTGGTAAAATACTGCCTAAGGAACTACTGCAGTTGAAAGAGGGCATTCGTCTTTCTAACGAGATTAAAGGTTTAGGCACTGCGGTAGATGGCGCCTTAAAGGAATTGTGCGAAGAACTTTGGACGGGCTTAGATTTTATAGCAACAATTACTGACCGACTGAAAGAAGAGCCTTCCAATAACTTTAATAAGGGCGAAGTGATACGTCAGGGCTTTTCAGCGGACTTGGATGAACTGCGCGAACTGGTTTATCACGGCAAAGATAAGCTCCTAGAAATACAGGGAAGAGAAAGTCAGGCCACGGGCATAACTAATCTTAAAATTGCCTTTAACAATGTTTTTGGTTACTACCTAGAAGTACGCAATAGTCAGAAAGATAAAGTCCCGGCCGAGTGGATTCGTAAACAGACTTTGGTAAACGCCGAGCGCTACATTACTCCGGAACTAAAGGAGTATGAGGTGAAGATACTGGGAGCGGAAGAGAAGATTGTTAGCTTGGAGCTATCCCTTTATGAAGATCTTTTAAACGAATGCCGCAAGTCGCTCGCTAAAATACAAATGAATGGTCGCTTGATTGCGCAAATCGATTGTCTCTCTGCTTTCGCGGAACTCGCTAAGAAGCAAGACTACCACCTACCCAACTTAAATGAAGGTACGGGCATGACAATCGAAAATGGTCGTCACCCGGTAATTGAACAAAGCTTGCCCAGCGGCCAAGAGTATATTGCGAATAGTCTCGATTTGAATCGCGATAAGCAGCAGCTTTTAATGATTACGGGTCCTAATATGTCGGGTAAATCGGCTTTACTAAGGCAAAGTGCTCTAATTTGTTTGCTTGCGCAGATGGGGTCTTTTGTGCCGGCTTCTGCTGCTGAGCTGGGATTAGTAGATAAGATATTTGTGCGCGTGGGCGCTTCCGATAATATTTCTCAGGGGGAATCTACCTTCATGGTGGAAATGAACGAAACTGCTTCTATCCTTAATAACCTTTCGGAGCGAAGCCTAGTAGTGCTAGATGAGATTGGCAGAGGAACAAGTACTTACGACGGTATAAGTATCGCTTGGAGCATTGCAGAGTTTTTACACGAGCATCCTAGTGGGGCAAAAACTTTATTTGCCACCCATTATCACGAGCTTAATGAAATGGCCAACTTATTTGAACGTATCCATAACTATAATGTGAGCGTTAAAGAAGTAGGCGATAAAATCATTTTTATGCGCAAGTTAAGGCCCGGTGGCAGTGCCCATAGCTTTGGTATTCATGTAGCAAAAATGGCCGGTATGCCAAATTTGGTATTAAATCGTGCGGAAAAAATATTAGCAGAATTAGAAAGTAGTCGCGCCAAAGGTAATAAAGCTAAGGGGTCGATTAAGCCAGCTAAAGATGATATGCAGCTGAGCTTCTTTAAGTTAGATGATCCAATTTTGGAAGATATTCGGGTGGATATTCAGAATTTGGATATCAATACCCTCACTCCGGTGGAAGCACTGATGAAGTTAAATGAAATAAAGAAAAAAATAGGCGTATAATGTTGTGTGGTTTTTAGAAATCATATTATATTTGCCGTCCCAAACGCAAGCAGGGAAGTTCTTTTTAAAAAGTCTAATTTAGAAATTAGCAAAATGCGAGAGTAGCTCAGCTGGTAGAGCACGACCTTGCCAAGGTCGGGGTCGCGGGTTCGAATCCCGTCTCCCGCTCAAAAACCCCTCTTCAGAGGGGTTTTTATTTATAATCGCCCTGGTGGTGGAATTGGTAGACACGCGGGACTTAAAATCCCGTGATCATAACGGTCGTGCGGGTTCAAGTCCCGCCTGGGGCACAATCACAAAATAAAAACCCTTGTTAGTCAATAGATTAGCAAGGGTTTTTTGGTTTTCACCGATACATTTTTTTCATCTGCTTGCATTATACTTCTCCTTTATAAATCCATTTCATTACTGAAAAAAGGTTTTCTCCTGAGTATTGACTTTTGAGGCCGCACTTGGACAGTGACTTTCATCTGTCAAGTTTTGGATTATCTTTAAGGCGCACTCCAAAAAGACTGCTTTTTACATTTTCACTTTGAAAGCAAAAAATAGCATTGACTCAGCAAAGCAGATAGTTGTTTTGCGAAGGGGGTGCCAATAGTGAAGAGGAGTAATATCGTTTGATTTTAACCTGATCGAAATATGCTTAGCAATTTATGAATGAGAAGAATGATTTTATCTTAAAAGAGTTAATTCAGTTTAGAAAGAAACTGGGCTACACACGGCAAGAACTTGGTGAACTTCTCAATATTCATGAGTCAAGTTACCGAAAGATTGAGCAAGGTCAGACCGTCCTGTCCCTACCGAGATTCTTTCAATTGTGTGATTTCTTTAAAGTTTCACCGATTCAGCTTTTTGAAGGGCTGGCAATGTATGAAGACTTTGAAGTGATTAGAGCAGATTTTATGCGTTTGAAAAGCAACGAAACCTATCTAAAGGAGGAGAATAGATTCCTGAAGGAGAAGGTTGATCAACTCATAAACGTTTTGGAGAAGAAGGGAATCTGATAAGTCTACTAGGTTTTCTTCAAGTACGAAATTATCCCATCGTTCGTACTTTTAGTGTAGGCATTGACTGATGTAAAGTAGGTACATTTGTAAAAACTATTAGTCTATAAGTTAAAATTAATTTTATGCTTAATCGCAAATTTTCACTCTTCCTTTATTCTTTTCTCTTTCCTGTTCTAATTTATTCTCAAAGCTTTTTCCCTACGGATAGTGCGGTATGGAAGGAGGCTCATTTAAGAACTTGGACTTCGTTTACTTCTCCATTCATGAGTCGTATAATTATGTATGGTGATACCATTGATAATGGCACGGCTTATAAATTTTTGGACATATCTTACAGGGTTGGCAAACATTTAATCAGGCTAGATTCCACAGAGCAAAAGGTTTTTCTTCAACCACGAGGGCAAGGTGTTGGATCTCTTCCGGTAGGAGATAACTTGTTTTATGACTTCGGGGTTACTGTAGGAGATTCGATACCGATTATAAATTTTTATTTGAGGGACACTTTGTATTGGGTCGTAATAAAGGATAGTGTTCAAGAGTTTGGTGGAAAAATGCTCAGATTTATAGATGTTTATAGGGACTATTATGGAATTGCGCAAGTAGATCGTTGGGTAGAAGGGATTGGGAGCCTCACTGGATTTTTAGCTCCATTTGAACAGCCTTCAGGGGGTGAGTTTTTTTACCAACTAGTTTGCTTTCAGGATTTTTTAGAAGGTTATCAATATGAGCCCGATTCTTTATGGTCCAATCATATCAACTGTAGTGGCTCATTATCAATTACAGAAAAGGCTCCTATTAGTCTTTCGCAATTCCCCAATCCTTTTAAGTCTTTTATAAGGATTGTGAACGATTCGGAGTCGTTTGGTTCTTTCAGACTTATTACTATCTCTGGGAGCCAAGTGTTAGCAGATCAATTACATCCTTATCAAGATTTAAAAATCACAACTGAATATCTTCCATCAGGTTTTTATGTCATTGAGCTGCGCAGTGATAGTGGCGTTTCACGAAAAAAAATCTATAAATATAAATAACCATCAACCTCAATGAAAAATTTGAAATGTTTCGCCTTGATTGTTACACTAGCCTTAGGTTATAATGTTAGAGGTCAAGAAGACTTTAATCCGTTTAATGAAGATTTCTCCGCTTATAAACAAAGAAAAATCAGTTATTATGATTCCTTGTCTCTAGTGAGGAATGGTAATTTGAAAGGCACAGGACACACATCATTTAGAAGGTGGATTCAATATTGGGATCCTATTGTAGTTAATGAGGGTGGTTTTATAAATGCTTTAGTAGCAAGAGACTCTGCCCTTAAGATACAAACAGAGAAGTACACAAATTCGAATGGTTCAGGGTTCGGTAAAACCACTTCAACAGTAACGGAAATTGGACCAGTTATCAGCGGCGGATAAATATTTGTAGTAATCATCTCTATTGCTACAGAACACGGCAGTTGGATTTAGTATTCGGCCAACATTCACGTTAAAACCAAGCTTTACCAACATTGCATATGTGAAAAGCCTGACCGTTCTTCCATTACCATTTCCAAATGGGTGAACCCATACGAACCGATGATGTGCTATTGCTACCTTTAATAAGTCGTATTGCGGCTCATCCTCTTTGCTAATAAAGTCAAAAAGTTCATTCATGAATTCATTAATCCTTGACCATTCTGGTGGGAGATGATCTAACTTTGCAATTTTAACATTGGTTTCTCTGAAATATCCAGGACTATGATCACCCTCTCCATAAGGAGGTGGCGTAAGTCCATCAACTATCTGCTTATGCATCTCGCTGACGAATATTCGATTTATGTTGTACTCTTCTACATTTGCCTCAATAAAGGCCATTGCCTTTTCAATGTTTTGAATCTCTATAATACCTTGTCCTTTTGGTGACTCACCCTCTTCAAGCTTGGTCTCAATGTATTCAGCTATTGTTGTGTTATTTCCTTCAATGCGAGCAGAACCAATACTCTCTAACGTATGAAAGATGTGTTTCAATTGAAAGAAGACCTGTGGATGAGTAGAGCCTCCTAATTTCTTTTTACGTAAAATGATCCAATTCTAGGATCAACTTTGTCAGGTTTGACCCAAAGTCCGGCTCTACTAATTTTAATTCAAACTCTTTTGACATCTAAAT
>Ga0105055_10009533_pt1 | contig 12390 bp, 7 predicted proteins | sample BON03_FD_78090 | JGI IMG/M metagenome (GOLD analysis project Ga0105055, IMG submission 78090) | Freshwater microbial communities from Lake Bonney liftoff mats and glacier meltwater in Antarctica - BON-03 | ecosystem: Environmental > Aquatic > Freshwater > Ice > Glacier meltwater | place: Lake...
CAGGTGGAGTTTGGATTAACGGAGGTCCGCTACTATGGCATTGGCAATCAAATGAACCTAAATCTTACCAGAAGTCCCACGACGATAAGCGATACGACGAGTCCGTGGAATTGTCCTATGAAGAGGTCAAAGGCATCGCCGAAAATTATGGATTCCTGATAAAAGAAGAAAAATGGGAGAATTGCGGTTATACAAGTAACGCGGATTCTATGTTAAGATCAACATACGAGGTGGTTCAGTTTGTAGCTATTAAAAAATAATAATTTAATGTACCCGGTATTTTACTTGATAAAAACAGGTATTTTAAACTATGGCTCACTGATTTGACTTTCTTCACTTTCAGAAGATATATTCGATTCACTTGCATCTTCCGGATAATCATTAAACATATACCGTTCGTCATCTTCGTTGTCTAAATCCGATGAACAAGCATCAGAATCGTTTTCGTCCATTGCGAGGTCATCTAACTGGTTCAAATTGAATTCAAAATCTGCGACAGGGATGCTTTCCTTATCCCATCCAGTGCTATTTCCAATTGGTTTCCAGATAGAATCATCAGTTTCCAACCCCACTTCCTCCTTAACTATATACATATCATAAACAAACTCACTTCCGTTCAAAAGTGAGCGACACTTTTCTACAGTAGACGCATCAGGTTGGGCCAAACTCGCAGCTAAATGCCCCCACGAATCGAAACCATTGCAGTCCATAATTCCCGGATCACCACCAACCTTCAGCAACTTGGAAATCAGATCTACATTGCAATACGAACATGCCGCCATGAGTGCAGTGACTCCATCTGATTCTCGCTGGTAATTTATAAAAGGATGAGTGACCATATTTTCAATCAAATTTTGCTGACCATCCTGAAATCCGGACCAAATTGCATAATCCATATCTTCATCGAATGGTTTCGATACAGGCATTTCAACCCTGTTGATCTTTTCATCTTTTACTTGCAGCTCTACAACTTTACATTTCTTCGAAACACACTGCACGTCCACATCAGCTTTGCGTTTATGCGAAGAGGCAAGTTCGCACAGGAATCCTTTTCGCTTAGAAGATGAGAGTCCCAAGCTTGCGAAGGCCTCCTCGAAATCTAGCTTGGCTTTCTTACCACTGTGAGGTAGAATAAAAGCAGACAATGAAGGAGCTTCATCTCCACGCTTTCGTTTTACTCTGATAGAAATCTGATCCAAAATATGCGTTTTCATGGCTCCACCAGCTTCCATCAAATGGTCAATGACTCAATGGTCAGTAGCATATGGGGACCGTACCGCCAATCTCTCTCCAAATCGAATTTGAAATTGAATTTGAAATGCCGGGTGATTCAAATTCTTGATTTAATAAATAGATGTTTGAAAGAATTCTGAAGGGATTAGTTGCTTGAGCAGCGTCTCAAGTTGAAAAACAATTTACAGTATATTCTAAGTTGTCTCAGGATTTGTCCTCACCGTTCCCGAGTTAGGATGTCACAATGATTTGCGTGTAGCATGGTCAACAAATTCAGGTAAAATCTCTCATGGTTTCCTGTAGATGAATTCAGTGGGAGCATGTTCTGTCCTTCGAACCGAAGAAAGAGATGACCAGTCACTGCATTCAGCTTTCTAGTTCCCAAAATATGTCAGAATAATTCCCAGATAATTCCTAAAGATTTGCATGCATGGAAGGGCTCCTGTAAACATTCTTGAGTTTTAATTAATAGTTCCGCATTTCTGCGTGCATTCCCTTGGTCTGATATTTCTAGAATACTGAAGTTCCATCAATTGTACACTTCATAGTAAGGAATAAGAAAACAAATATACTGTTAAAAGAAAAGAACCAGATGATTCTCTGTGACGAAATTAAAAGCAGTAACCTTATGAAAAATCACTGAATTCACGGCGTGTCATTCTAATATTTTCAAATATACATTCGGAAAATTTTTATAAATATGTTACGATTTTTTCCCAGTGATACACAATATTTTCTTCAATCCACTCCTCCGCTTGTTGTTCTTTGCACGAATATCTTCATTAGAAACATCGGCTGGCGTCATTACCTTTTCAGATTTGAATTTTTCTGAGCTAGTCTTTGAGCCCTTTTCAGATGATTTGGATTTTATATTTCCTGCACTAGGTGATGAATTTCTCTTCACCACAGCAACAGGTGTGTATTGCACCCTTGATCCGGTTTCCGATCGATCTCTTGTGCCAACAAATTTAGCACTATATCGCGTTTTGGCAAATCCATAATCGCAAAGGAGAGATTTGATATTGTCGTTTGCAACGAAATAAGAACAACCATCATTGTCCACAGCACCTGCTTGAAGTAGTCGCTTAACGACTTTACGGTGCCCAGCTTCACTGGCTAAGAAAAGTGGGGTTTTCCCAACAGGCATGTTGTCCTCGGGTGCTGGTTCTGGTTCATCGCAACGAGCCCCTTTCACAAGAAACTTCTCCACAGCTATGATATCACCTCGACGGCAAGCCAACCATATATTGTCGTCGCCGTTTTCCATCATGGACAGGACCGCAAGAGACCTGCGCTTTTCAATACCTTCATCCATCTCATCTTCATCTACACGTGCTTGCTCCTCAGCATCTGTTAATAACTGAATATCCGTTTTGGCGGTTTCATATTGCATAGTTCCATGTTTAAATCGAACAGTGAATTCATGAGCACCTTCATATTTTTCGATAAACGCAGGATAAAAACAAGAATCTTCTGCATACATTGCTTGTACTGGTCGTCCGATCCACGGATGGTCTTCGAGATTTACCAAATCATCATCCTCAACATCATCATCCTCAACATCATCATCAAATACATCGGAAGCTAGTAGGACTTGCTGTTCTTCGTCATCTGATTCACTGCTTGTGTTTTCATCGATCTCTTCAATGATTAATGGAGCATTCGTTTCGGATTTGCTTTTTGAATTCCGTCCAAAACTTATTCTGTTACTGAGCCGGCTGATCAAAGATCGTCGTTCTCCATTTTTTTGAGTTGCAGCAACGACGGTTGTTTCAGATTCATCGTCTGAATCATCCCCACTGCTTTCACTTGTGGATGCCATTAAATCAACTTCGTTCAGAATAACCTGTTCAGCAAACGTCACCGATTTCTTTCTTGTGACCGATAAGCGTGTTTTCGAGTTGCGTGTCTTCGAATTGCGTTTTGAATTTCGAGTGGAGGTTCTCAGGACAGAAGCAACTGAATTAGCTCTCTCGGAAGAAACAATTTTTAACGGAGGGTCTTCTTCAGTATCGGATTCATCATCAGAATCGTCACTTGTATTATCATCCGCACCTGTTGTAGCAACCAATGCATCAGCTGTTACGCTCGTTTTTACATCATCAACTTCACTATCACTGGATTCACTGTCACTCGATTCACTGTTACTGGATTCACTTGTATCAGCTCTTGAAATTGTACTTGCAACACTAGTGATAGATTTCGCTCTGACCATTTCCACTTCCACTTCTGAATCACTACTCTCCGATTCGCTGCTCTCCGACTCACTGCTGCTACTGCTGTCATCCGAGGTTTCATCTTCAAATACAACAACAGCATCTTCAAGATTTCGTTTTGGTTCTGACAATCGTTTTGATGACTTTTCTTGAACTTTGTCTTTAGTTTCTGACGAGAACTTCGATTTTATTGACGTAGTGTAACCCGAAAGAAAACTTCCCAGAGCTGAAAAGTGAGATTCTTCACTTGATGCTTCATAATCACCTGCATGCTGCTTTTCCAGAGGAGGTGGCTTACGAGCAGCGCTAAATCGATTTGCTTTGCTCAAACGCTTCTGGGTTCTTTTCTTCAAATTTTTGAAGCTAACTTGCTTTCCAGCTTCACTAGGATGGTCCAACTTGTGGTATTTACAAATTTTGCATTTGCCAAGGAATCCGTAGTTGACATCGTATTCAAAACCGGGACCTGCGTAGGAATCAGAACCAGCCTTATTCAGGTAATTGCATCCAACTTACATTCGTTTGCGTTGCTATATTTCTCAAGGGACATTTTCCTTCTGTTCGGAGGGCTCTTGGAATTCAAAGATGGCTTTCCTGCTACCATAGCAACAGGCCGGTGGGTCATCGTCGGCATATTCACAGACTTCGTAGTACACACACCTTCAACCCAAGAATACTTTCGTGCTGTATTAGGAGGTTAATGGTGTCTATGGGAAACTTATAGGACTTATTTCGCTCGCGCTAACTATGCACTACTTAGTCTAAACTGGTACAACATCGGGAATGGAAAAAAAAATTCAAAAACACGGTAGACCATATTCGAGGTTCTTTCATTGTTAGATCAAGAAAGCGTTAACTGAAAGATTATGGATGTTGAATACACGATGGAGGAGATCAAGAAACTGGTGCATATGTGCGAACACCCTGTTTTAAAGCATAAAGTGACTCAGCTCCGTCGGACTGAGACATCTTCTAAGCACTTCAGAGAGCTGCTTCGCGAGATTACGATGTACATGGGCTACGAAGCAACTCGAGATTTGAAAACGAAAGAACTAGTGGTGGAAACACCATTAGCTACTCACACTGGAGTAGAACTTGCGTATGATATTGGATTGGTACCGGTATTAAGATCTGGACTAGGAATGGTCGAGCCGATGTTGGATATTCTCACCACGGCGCAAGTGCTGCATATTGGAATGTACCGATCAAAAGAATCTTTGTTGCCTGTTTTATACTACGATAAGCTTCCCTCGGAAATGACAGTTGATAGAGCTATTGTTCTGGAACCATTGATTGCTACATCAGGCACATTGAGCGCTGTGATTGACATTTTGAAAGATAGAGGTCTAGATGATATTCATGTCATATCTGTTGTGGCCTCCCGAACGGGTATATCAAAACTTCTCAAGATGCATCCTACTATCCAATTGCATATTGTGGCAATTGATGATACCCTCAATGAGGATGGTCTAATAGTGCCGGGAGTCGGCGACGTTGGCGACAGATTGTTCAACACGAAACCAACTCTGCATAATGATTCTTCAAATAAGAAGAGAAAAATGTAACTCTATAATCTCATTACTTTGAATCCCTTAAATTAGCTTTTCATTGGAAGCCGATTCATCGAAAACAACAAGCGTCAATTATTTAAATTCATTTTCAAGAGGTGGCTGAGTGTTTGAAGCCATTCATTTTCAAGAGGTGGCTGAGTGTTTGAAGCCATTCATTTTCTTTATTTTCACGAAACCAAAATCAATTATTTAAAAATGCTCCCAAAAAGGAAAAAGTCATGAATCTTTTTAATTGATTGAAGTGTATCTTGTTTTATCGAAAAAAAAGACCCAAATGGCTATCGGTGAGGTATTCAGAAGCATTAAGTGTATGATAAATCATGGATTTCGCATCGCCCCTATACCTTCGTCCTATCTGTTGCAATTCTATTGTAGCAGAGCGACTGCACCTACTTGAAAAAATTTCAAATTTCAATCTCACTTTTTTATCGCTTCCTTGCTCATGTGGTTTTTTCTGGACAAGCCGCGGCGGTGGATAGAGAAGCGAATCTGGGGCGTGAAGCCTACTCCGGCTGAAACCATCTTGGAAGTTGTAAACCCTGAAAATACCTCAATTCAAGTTCCTGAGAAAGCGACAATCACTGCTCCTCCGGAGTTACATCCAGTTGTTGAGCGACCTTGTCGTAAAAACAAACGATACTCACTTGAGCCATGTACCAGCGAAAGTGCGCAAGCTCGCAGTCTCCTTAAAAAGGCGAAACTTACCTACTATGCCAATTTGAAAGCATCCAGACCTACAAATGTACCTTGGAAATTCAGGGGCGACACCTCACTAAGTATTTATCAGGCGGATGTTCTTGCTAGTTTGGAGAGGAACTATGAAAAAAAACTTAAAATGGAAAAAGACAGAAACGTGGAACTTCAAAAAAACAAAGATAAGTCCATACAATTTGATTACCAGCGATCCGCCAGCTTCAAAGAAGTCATTTTATTTGACGACGATGACGAAATTGAATTAAACAAGCCTTCGGAAATCAAACAAGTAGGTCCTTGTGATGAAGAATTCGTTGAACATTTTAGCGGACCTCGAGGTGAAATTTTGAGTGAAAACGAATACAGCCAAATTGAATCTGTATTCGCTGCTGGTAAAAACCCGGATGATGTCATCGTCTCTGGGTTTGGTGTTGATTTGCTTCGATGGCAACTTCATTGCTTACGAGATGGTGAATGGTTGAACGATGAAGTGGTGAATTACTTCATTGAGCAGATGGCAACTCCGCCTCAACAATACGTCTGGAACACTCATTTTTACGTCAAATTGAATGACCACCGAGGGACAAATGAGTATTTGTATTCGAATGTAAGACGATGGACAAAGCGAAGGAAGTTGGATGTATTTTCTCTGGATAGGATTATTATTCCCGTTCACGAAGGAGTCCATTGGACTGTAGCACTTGTTGATTTGGTCTCCAAAACCATAAAGTACTACGATTCTTTGAATATGGAAAACAGTGGGTGTACTACTAGTTTACTGCGATGGATCAAAGATGAATGGGAAGATAAGAAGAAGAGTTCATATGATACAAGTGATTGGAAAACTGAATTTGTAAAAAATGTGCCTCAACAGGGTAACGGAATTGATTGTGGAGTGTTTATGTGCATGTTTATTTACCATTTAGCTTTCAATATGCCGTTCGATTTCTCCCAAGAACATATATCTTACTTTCGTCGTAAGATGCTCGTCGATATTCTAAATTGCAAAGAAAATCGTGATCTGTCATAAATGTCCTGGTGCATAATGTAATGAAAATAACATAAAGATAAAAGGGCTTCCAGCTGTTGATGTGAATTTCACAGTTTCTAACGTAATTTATAAAAGCCGAAATAAGATATGCATGGTGTAATCTTTGTTTTATGGTGGATAACTTCAGGGAGATTCGAATAGGTGATATGTGCGCCAAGTTCATTGTGCAACACAAGATGATGAATAAAGGAACAAAATTTCAACAATCGTTCCTCTCAACATACAGTTTCGTCAGAGACTTCTTGAACATACGACTACGAGAACCATAGTAGCTGTTAACGAGGCGTTTAGTAAAAAAAATGATGCAAATGTGGGTGGATTCATAACACGATAGGAAGTGAAAAGGTATTCAATTGTGGTAGGTGTGGTAGTAAGTTGGATAGAGATACTAACGCAGCTGCCTGTATTCATATCAAAAGTGAATCTAATCCCAAATAAAGCAAGTAAACGTCTTGGGCCTAGCTATGGGCCTCGGTATATCTCCAGGATGATTCTATGTGAAATTGAATTCAAGTTGACGATAATACACCTGAATGTGGTTTTTGAGAGATTTTTAATTACAGGTTATTCTTCTGGACGGCTTTGGTATAGAGTATTCGGTAGATAAGCAATCGTTTTGGAACCAGTGCATTATTGACACTACCTTACACTTGCATGTTATCATCACCAATCACAACTAGAAAACTGTCGAAGGAGCTGTTATACTGCCCTGGCAACTTGGTCCTTGTTAACCAGACATTTCTTCCTACTATTTCTCAACGGGTAGCTAGAGTTATTGCGATGAATCCTGCCTCCTATGATGTTAAATTCTTGGTGGACAATCGCAAAGTTAAAAATGTTAGTCCTGATTTACTTCAAGCTTATTCTGTTAATTGTGAAACTGATGCGGATTTGATAAAGCAAATTGAATCAGGGAGAGAAAGTACTGTGCTCTTCGACTCGGAAAGAGAAGAATCAAATTGGGTGAGACGAAGCAGTCGAAGTTTCGGGAAAGATCAATTTGATCGCGTGCGTGTAAATGAATTGATTGAAAGTCTAAACACTGATTCACCTGGTTTTGAAGTTCTTCGATTGAAGAATTACATATATGCGGATACCAATAAGCGAGTGCTAGAGGAGGTGCTACATGCTATTCGAAGCAATACATCCGTTCAAGCCTTGTATATTCAAAATATGGAAGAAGCTATGGACGATGAAATGTTGGAACTATTAACAGTCACATTGCAGAAGAATCTCAAGATTTGGTGTTTGAATGTCGGTGAGAATTTCAAAGTGACTAGAAAAGGGTGGGAGAAGTTCACGCAGGGTTTGCAATTAACCCACGTAACTCACATGTATGCTGGAAGTGAAACTACCGTAACTGGGGAGCTCAAAGTGCGTATGCGATCTGTCATTAGATCGAATCGTGCCAAGCATTCTCTTCACAACGACCCAAACAACTTCAACGTCATTAAACAAATAGGTCAAATGTGGTGGAATCCTAGAAATGCTAAAGTATTTCAAAAACAAGTGAAGCAGGAAATTCTTTTAGAAGCTGAAATGATGTACAGACCGATGATTGGGCACTTGGTTAGCGTTTTTTTTGAAGCAGAAGGATATTGGCTGTATGGCAGGATTACCAATTTCAGAGAGAGAGATCATTCTCATAATGTTACTTGGATAGTTGATGATATAGATGAGTTTGGGGAGCAAAGTTCTTGGATGAAGTTGCGTCAATATGATTTTTTTATATCAGCGCAAGTGGTGTGGGCTTGTGAGGAGGATAATGGGACTTTGATAGATAATAATAGCAAGCAAAAAAAGAGGAGTTCTTCGATGGAGCAATCTTTTCGGAATTCAAAAAAATCCAAAATCGCGCAATTCAATCAGCACAAGTGTACCACTGCACTCGACGAATTAAGCCGACTTCCGGCCAGCATGCAGTTTAGGGTGCCGTTTAAATGGAAGAAGTTTCAATGCTGGGATTACTTGGAGAAAATCAAAGAACCTATGGATTTAAAAACCATCCGCAAGAAATTGTGGGAGCACAAGTATTCGACCAATGAACAATTTCGAATCGATGTTTGCTTGGTTTTTCAAAATTTCCTGGACTATTTTGCAAGTAAATCTGTCGATTTTTCACCTTTTCCATTAAAGAAATGGGCTGCTGAACTCCTGGTAACTTTTAAGGAGGAATTTGTAGAAACAAAGCAAACGTCTGTTGTGGAGAATTCAAATTCGAAAATGAAACCTGCCATTTTATTTAGGCATTCGTCTTACATAGCAACAAGATTTGAGCGCGAAGCGGTGACAGCGCCACATTGTTATCTTCACTTCTTGTCTGATCCTGTCGGCTACTACCATCGAGTAGATGATGTTATCCCAAAGAAGTTGCAAAGTACAGATCCTGACATAAATGGATTACCGCTTGATATGATCCATCAGATAAAGAAGGAGTTACTGGTTTTCAGCAACAATCCGAACACGTTCGACCTTTGAAGTTCAAAAAAACTACGACTACTAATTATTGAAAACAACCTGAACAAAAAAAATACTGCAAGTACTGAATACTAGCCATCATTCCCTGATTTCTTTTAAAAATCCAAGAATATCTAGAAAAGAGTCTGATGGCAATCCGTGATGTAATAATTTATTCTAGTTGCATCCTTCTTTTTAAAAACAACTAACAATGACTATTTTAAAATAGGACTACAAGTAGTAGATAGAAGCCATCAAACGCTAATTTCTTAATAAACAAGAGTATCTAGTTGAAAGAAAAGAGCCTTATGAAAATCCGTGAGGTAATCAGAAGCAACAACATTCTGAGATATCACTGAATTCGCCCCTGATGTCCTTTTGAATTATATATTAATTTGAATTGATCCATTTTTGTGACTCTGGCTGGTAATACATTGTATTAATTAAATCGCAGATGGAACGTGTAGCATCACTGAGAGAGTTGGATGAAGCAGGAGGTCGCCTTCACGTGGTACGCAGACAATACATTTTTAACTTGTGTGAACTAACAATTACCAAATAGCGAGTAGAAGGTCGATATGTGTCTGTCATCAAAACCAAAAGCAAATTGTTTTGCATTGACAGTACCTGTTTCCATACCGGTGGCCCGTTGGCACTAGGAGACATCGAAGAGGTGCAAGGAGAAGATTGCATCTCTTGTCCTTGGCATTCTTATAAAATAAGTCTCTCAAACGGAGCCAAATTCTATCAATCGATGGATATGAACCATCAAAATAAACTTGTCCCAGCAGGCTGGAAGAAGAAAGAGAAATGCCAACGCGTGCATAAAGTCGAGATTAAAAACCAAGAGATTTTTGTGGAGATTAATACTGATGGCGTGTATGACAGTGACAACTACGGCAAGTCTTCGATCTGCGGAAACAAACTATCAAATGTAAGTTACAACTTGATCAATCAGAATGGGACTAATGGATTCGTGCAACAGACAATTGGTGGCTCTAAATCAAATTACGGCAATCTTCACTCTTCTTTGAATAAACCTCTTAGAAGTGGACATGTGTTGAATCCGAATTTCAATACATTAGAATCTGATTCCTCGTTATGTGAGATTGTTTCAAATCGATTAGATGGTGATGCTGGATACCGTCTTCTGATACGGATGCTGAATGCTACTGCTTTTGAATCTTTTGAAAAACTATTTGAGAAACAATTGTTTTCAACCACTCACGTAAAGATCGGAGTACTTGTGAATGGTACATTAGTCGAAAGGTTCTTCACTCCTCTCTCAGTTCGAGATAGTAAAATAGAGTTCGCAATTCGCTCATATCCGGATGGAGTCTTTAGTACATACCTTGCTAATGTATCACCCACAAGTACACTTCGCGTTCTCCCGGAGCCTCCCACAATTGCTTTTAGCGCTGATGATGATGTTCCAGGTCCAGTGATCTTGTTTGCAGGAGGAAGCGGTATTACCCCGATGATACAACTTATACGTAAATGGCATAAGTTGGGTCTTCCCTTGAAAGTGAAACTTGTAGTCTCAAACTCCCAATACGATCGAGCACTCTGCCTTGACATTCTTCGAGAAATTGCGTTGTTTGAAAATGTGGAAATCGTTTTTTTGTTTGTTAAACCTCCGCCAACGACTGCCATGACGAGTCTCAGTTTTGGGACTGTAGTTGATGGACAAGTGAATCAATTTGATTTTTTGAAATCGCTTGTACCTGACCCTGAAACGACTACATGCTTACTATGCGGTCCGCTTCCATTTGTTCTCGTGTTAGAGAATTATCTTCCGAAACTTGGTATCAACAAATTCTTTTCTTACCAAGGCTAAAAAAACATCTTTTCAAATCGAGATATGACACTCTTCATCCATTTGTCCTCTTGTTTAATTTGTTTAAAATACACCTACTCCTGGAATTACTCGCAGTATTTATATTCCTTCATCATGTCGATTTAAATCAAAATACGGCTTCAAAGAGTTTTCATTTTTGAAGAATGAGGAATGCAAATATATTACATCAGGAGCATTAGTGAATTCAGTGATTCCACATAATGTTGTTGCTTCTGATTACCTCACGGATTGTCATCAGGCTCTTTTCTTGTTTTTCCAACGGATACATAATCCAGGAGATGGAAGATTGTTTCGAAGTTCAGTTCAAATCGGGGCCCTTCAGTTTCAACCTCTCGCCTCTACCAGGAGGCATAGGTGCAGTTTTTGACGGGTGGCTCAGTGAGAAAATCAGTCAAGGAGAAAATCATGACTTGCTGGAGGTTGGGGATCGATTGATAATGCTCGATGGCAACTATTTACAGTGTGAATTTTTTTCTTCAATAGCCCGAATTTTAGTGGAGTCCACCAAAGATTCAATTGCACTGGATCAGAAAGATGCTGAAGATGGGGAAAATGATGTGTATGCGAAACTAATGAAGTATGATTTGGCCGCAAAAACGGCGAGTCGACGAAGAATACTAAAATTCTCGAAACCGTATAGAGCAATTAAAATAGACATCGACGTAAGTTCATTAAATAACAAGTTAGGCACATGGTTCTATCCTGGGAATGCTTTACTTTGTGGAGCTCGATTTGCCGGCCTGGCAACGACTTGTGTTCAATCTTTTGAATTGCAACAGCTCAAAGAAGGACACCTTATTCATTCGATCAATAATAAATCAGTAGAGGGACTCAAATTCGATATTGTTCTTGATCTTCTCCGCGAAAGCACCTCAAAAATATCACTTCGGGTTTCGGAACAAGGTCTTGAAACTAGTTATTCAGAGAGTAATGAATCTAAAATTAAGATGCATATGAAAGCGCTCAATGATAATGATGCGATGTTTGAAGTTACTGGGGTTTCTTATATATCATTGCATGAAAAGGATTTCCTGACATCTATCAAGGAAGGAAACAAGCATCTATTCATCTCCCGTCTGCAAAGTGGTCAAACAACCCAAGTGAGAGATGAACTTGGGAGATCTCCGTTGATGTATGCTGCTAAAACTGACTTTCACTCTCTATGGTTCTGTCGCCATCTCCTTGCTGAGCATGCAGCAGCCGACAGCCTCGATGATAGTGGCCGTACGGCGTTGCACTGTGCAGCTGCAGTTGGAAACATTGAAGTGTGTGAACTATTGCTGGACTACAGCGTAAATGTCAACGCACAGG
>Ga0105055_10009535_pt1 | contig 12385 bp, 11 predicted proteins | sample BON03_FD_78090 | JGI IMG/M metagenome (GOLD analysis project Ga0105055, IMG submission 78090) | Freshwater microbial communities from Lake Bonney liftoff mats and glacier meltwater in Antarctica - BON-03 | ecosystem: Environmental > Aquatic > Freshwater > Ice > Glacier meltwater | place: Lake...
CCAATAGCCCTACTATGGGCAATATGTTTAGTCCGATGCAGACTTTGCGGGATTTTGACTATGGTACTGTCAAGCAGGAAAATGGGCGGACTGTACGGGAATTTAGATTGGTAGCTGGAAATACGACGCTTCAGTTGAATACCGCTGTGTCATTCAACAGTTGGAATTTTAATGGTAGAGTACCTGGGCCGACATTGAGAGCCAAAGCTGGCGAATTGATTCGCGTATCCTTCCTCAATCGGGCTGGGCACGCTCACTCGCTCCATTTTCATGGTTTTCATCCAGCGGCGACGGATGGGATCAAACCGATTCGCAATGGTACGGGGACAATCTACGAGTTTGAGGCGGAACCTTATGGATTGCATCTTTACCATTGTCACGTTGCACCAGTGACGCGCCATATCGGGAAAGGTTTATATGGGATGTTGATTATCGATCCGCCCGAACCTCGCCCGGTGGCTGATGAAATGGTACTGATCGTGGGTAGCTATGATGTCAATGATGATGGTAAAAATGAGTTATGTACTTTTAATGGTGTGCCGGATTACTATATGATGCACCCGATCGAGATTTACCAGCACCAATTAATTCGGCTATATGTTCTAAATCCGATCGAAATCGATCCGGTAGTGACATTCCATCTCCATGCGAATATGTTTCGGGTATACCCAACGGGGATGACGCTACAACCCACTTGTAGCACCGATGTAATTACGATGGGAACGGCAGAACGGCATATTTTGGAGTTTGAGTTTAAGTATCCAGGCGAATTTATGTTTCATCCCCACCAAGATTCGATCGCTGAAAATGGCTGTATGGGTTCATTTAAGGTAATTTCAGTAGCTTAATAGAAATAAATTGCAAATAAGTTGATATTAGTTATTATTAAGTACACAATTAGGATGATTAAACAGCGATTTTTCCATACATAGTTGGACTCAATGTTCTTGCAACGGATTTGCCACCAAGCCGTTTAGCCTGCTTTAAGCCGAGAGTGTTTACTTTCGAGTTAATTTGTAACGCGATTAAATTAGATTGCAGTTACTTAAATCGAAGATTCGATATCTAACATCATTTTCATGAAAAACCAAGAATACATTAAAATATCCATTATTGCTTTTGCAGCTTCAATTTTAATTAGTGCTTGTAATAATACCACTACTACCAAGACCGCAGAGACTACTAGTCCTTCCACAAATCCAGCCCCGATAGCAGCCACGCCAAAAATGGTAGGTATGAAACATGGTGGCGGTAAGAAAATTAATATTAATAGTGCGATCTTGTCAGAACTTGATAAATTAGAAGCTAAATTAGGTATTCCAGCTCTATCTAATAAAATTCAAGCCAAACGTCCCTATAAAACACCTGAAGATTTAGTAGTAAAGAAAGTTATCGACCAAAAGCAGTTCGACCAGATTAAAGATTTAGTCACAATTAAAGATATCGTCCTCACTAGAGTTAAAAAATGCTGACTATATGGTCAAATTAGGACTGATGAAAGGGCATCTACTTGTAGCCAAAGAATTACTCGATCTGAATAAGCCTAAAGATGCCGAACCCCATATCGGTCATCCAGTTGAAGAAATCTATACAGATGTAGTAGACCAACTAAACGAGCGTAAAGTCAAAGAATTTAAAACGACTTTGATTACGCTTGAAGACTTGGTAAAAGCTGGAGCTAAAGATAATAATAAAGTCACAACTAATTTCACAGAATCAATGCAATCGATCGATGGCGCAATCGCTGTATTACCAGAGACTCAACGCAAATCTCCCACCTTTATATTACAAGTAATTAACGGGTTATTAGATACTGCTAATTCCGAATATGGCGCGGCGATAACTGACAATAAAATCAAAGCCGCGATCGAGTATCAAGACTCTAGGGGCTTTATTGTCTATGTCAATATGTTCTACAAAGAAATTGCCACGACAATGGCGAAAGATCGTCCTGAAGAGCATAAATTAATTACTGAAAATCTCAAGCAACTCACGACTGCATGGCCCGCAGCGATGCCTCCAGTAACTCCGGTGAAAACACCCGCAGAAGTTGGTAAATTAGTAACTGCGATCGAGCAAAGTACTCAAAAAATTATCGCCACTGTTGCTAGTAAATAATTCCCTAACCAAACAGAATCCAAATGTTCAGAGTCTATTTGGTTAATGTTACGGTTAATCATCAGATCGCATATTAAATTTTAAACGCAAGGAATCAAGATCGTGGATTTTAGTTCAGCTTTACCGACTTTTGTAATTACTCTCAGAGAGGGGGTAGAAGCCGCCCTAGTGGTCGGTATTGTCTTGGCTTGTCTCAAAAAAGCTAAACAAAGCCACTTGAGTATTTGGGTGTACGCAGCCGTCGCAGCGGGGATTGCCGCGAGTGGCATCGTAGGGGTAGCTCTATCCCAAGCAGCGCAAGCATTGTCGCAATCCCAAAATCCCTATGCGGCGACACTAGAATTATTTCTAGAAGCGATTTTTGGGCTAGTGGCGATTGTCATGCTCAGTTGGATGTTACTCTGGATGACCAAGCAAGCCAGATTTATGAAGGCACAAGTAGAAGGCGCAATCAATCGGGCAATGGTGACAAATGCGGGCTGGGGCGTGTTTACCCTGGTGTTTGTAGCCATTTTGAGAGAAGGCTTTGAAACTGTACTATTTATCGTTGCCAAGTTTCAACAAGGTTTAATTCCTTCCCTCGGCTCATTAGCTGGATTGACTGTCGCTGCTGGAATTGGGGCGTTATTGTTTAAGTGGGGGGTAAAAATTAATATCCGTCGCTTTTTCCAAATTATGGGCGTATTGTTATTAATGATCGTATCGGGTTTGGTGGTATCGTCGTTAGGACATTTCGATACAGCGGTCGCTACAATAGCTCAAAGCGATCGACAGTCAGCAGGGATGTGCTTGTTCTATGAAAAGTTTACCAAGGTGCATTCTTGCAATCTGGGCGGATTAGTCTGGAATATAAGTAAGGTATTGCCAGAAGATAAATTTCCTGGTTTGCTATTAAGTGCCTTATTTGGCTACACTGATCAGCTATATTTAGTTCCAGCAGTAGCTTATGTCGGATTTTTAGTGACGATCGGTGGAATGTATTTCCGCAGCCTCAATCCTCCGAAACCAATCCAATCGACTAGTGCTATACCTGTAAAAACTCATTAATATTTCGTGGAATTGGGAAGATTTGTTAGCACGTAAGGTATCGGCTCGGAAGATCGACTGTTACACTTCACCAGCACATCTTACTTAAATTGTCTTTGACTTTTAATAGCCTATAAATCGCAAAACCCCTAGTCGAAACTAGGGGTTTTTTGATGAAGGCAGCACCCAGATTCGAACTGGGGATGGAGGTTTTGCAGACCTCTGCCTTACCACTTGGCTATGCTGCCGGACAGATTACCAGTATACCAAAGTTTTGTCAGAACACAAGTAGGTAACTTGGATCGGGAGCGATCGCTTAGGAATGAGAATTAAATAATCTGCACTTTCGGAGGACGTGTTAGACGATCGCCGTAACGCATCAATAATTTTTGGAGGATGCGTTACGCCAACATATCCTCCAAAAGTTAGGGTGAAGATCGATCGTTAACGATCGATCTTACATTTCTGCTGCTGCACGTTCGATTAAGCGTCTGGCAAGTGTTTGAGTACCAGTGTGACTATAATAATTGGTACTCACATCAAGAAATGCACCCAAATAATCGAGCTTATCATCGGTGATCTCGACAAAGTTACGAAGATTGCCGACAACTTTCTGTGGCGTTAATCCCCGCGAACTTACAAAATCACTCATCCAGCCACTCACAGAACCAAAACTTTCAGTAATAAAGCCCAGTTTTCCGCCCGTATCACCGCCAGGAATTTGGTCTTTAATACCTTTGAAAGTTTGGTTCCCTTCTAATTCCTTCGGCGACATTCCGCCCATTTTATCCGCTACCATGCCGATAAAATCTGGGCCTAAGGGAATCAACCCATCAAAACAGACTAAAGCTGCCATTCGCATCAGTGACTCGCCACCGTAATCGCCTAATGCAGCCAGGAAGTCACCGACACTATCGCCAGGAATACCATTAATCTGACAGAAAGCGACGATTTCGGCTACTAATTTGACGCTCAAGTCAATAGTTTGGGCGGTTTCGGCTTTTGGAGTGATATTACCCAAAAAGCCCAGCATCGAGAAGTTCTGACCGACTTTATTGGCGATGGCTGCCGCACCGAGCAGACGGGAACCGGAGTCTACAGTATTGTAGAGCCACATGGCAGTCTGATAGCCTTCACTTTTGTCATTATACAAAGCAACCGCACGCTCGCCGATCGCTTGGATATAGTCTGGATCGTCGGTGCCAGTGACTAGTTCGATCGTCTTATCAAACCCAACAATATTCTGCCATTGTCCAGGGATGACAAAATCTAGGGCATTCAATGACATGACGGTTAAGCCCCCAGTGGGTAACTCGTCTACTAGTTCAAAAATTGATTTGCTCACAGCTAACTCCTGAAGATTATTACAATTATTAGTTGACTACTTGAGTGTGGATAATCCGCCTAGATTGAACTTTTGGAGCCAGAGTTGACGATCTTCAGCCGTAAACGAAGCATCGCGAGAGGCTACTTTGACTTGGAAACGGTTATTGACTAATACCCCAGTGCTTTTGAGTGCTGGTTCATCTAGCAATGGATAGTTGTTGAGTTTGCTGATACTCTTTTCATATTTTTTCGCCGTAGCAGGTAGGCTACTTGTATCACTAATCGATAATACCGCAACATTCTTACCGTCTTTGTTCAGTTTTGCTTCAGCAAAGCCTTTCTTCTCTTGGGAGAATACTCGCGCATAGCCAGCACTGCCTTCAGGGAAAAATTTGTTAAAATCACCGCCAGCTTCGGCATTTTTGGCGACGGCGACGGGTGCGTTTCTGCCTGTGGTGTCTTTTTGGACTTGGGCGTATTTAGATGGTTCTTTACTCGAGCAAGCTGAAAATAGTAAGACTACCGATAATAAAATCGGTAATAGTGCTTTACGCCAATTAGAAACAATCATGGTTCAATATATAGATCTGAACATTTCCATTGTCTCCTATGGCTGTCGCTGTTGTGGCAGGAAAACCCACCCAAATCAGTTGACGGTTGAAAATTTTAGATCTGCTCATATTCAACAGAAACGCTCGAATAGCGATCGTGCTTTGTTTGTATAATTCGATCGAGCTGTTTTCGATACTATGCTTAAAATTATGGATATTTTTCCGGCGATCGATCTATTAGATGGTAAATGTGTGCGACTGTATCAGGGCGATTATGACAAGTCGCAGGTATTTAATGACAATCCCGCAGCGATGACTCGCTCATGGCTCGAACAGGGTGCCAATAAGTTACATTTGGTAGACTTAGATGGTGCTAAAGCTGGTCATCCAGTCAATCTAGCCGCGATCGCTAGTATTGTGGAGATGGTGAAAACAACTGCCAGCCAACCAGTTCAAATTCAAGTGGGTGGGGGACTGCGAACTGAAGCAAGTGTGATCCAGTTATTGAATTTGGGGATCGATCGAGTAATTCTGGGCACTGTAGCAGTAGAGCAGCCCCAACTAGTCCAAGAATTGTGTCAAAAATATCCTCAACAGATTGTTGTCGGGATTGATGCGCGAGATGGCAAAGTTGCCACCAAAGGCTGGTTGGAGACTTCCCAAGTGCTGGCGACAGATTTAGCCAAACGGATGGCAGTAATGGGTGTAGCGGCAATTATTTATACAGATATTTACCGTGATGGCACAATGACAGGGCCAAATTTAGAGTCACTTCGAGAACTCGCTAGCGGGATTGAGATTCCAGTAATTGCTTCGGGTGGAGTAAGTTCGCTACGCGATTTACTCAGTCTATTGTCGCTGTCTACTGTGGGTGTTACTGGCGCGATCGTCGGTCGAGCACTATACACTGGAGAAGTTAACCTCACCGAAGCAATTCGGGCTGTAGGCGAGGGAAGATGGCAAGATGTTCCCTCAGATCTAGGGACGACTAATTTTGCTTAGAATTAGAGATTGCTCGGTGAAGTAAGACGACTAACTCAGTCACTTGCTGACGACTGAAGTTTTGTAAGATCCCTTGTGCTGCACCGCGAACATTGACAGGAATGGTAATTTGAGCTGCTGCTACCACAGGAGCTACCGGAGCGACTGGAGCCGCAGTTATCGTCGCTCGTTGGAGATTAGCTGAAATAGTAATGTCTCGATCTCGATTTACTGCTAGTAAATCGCCAGCTTGTTTTAACTCGCGGATGACTAGTGGGGCTACCGCATTATAGGTGTTATGCTGATTGGCGATCGTTTGGGCGGTAACTGAGACAAGGGCTTGCCAATTGGTAGCATTAGCCTCCACTGTGACTAAAGATCGAGCAATATCGACTAATTTCTGGCGGTTAGCCGCATTATCACCCTGCTTAAATAACACCAACATTTGTTGAAGTGCGGCGGTGACTGTTGCCACAATGTCAATTGGTGGAGCCATCACTGCCGTACCACCAACAGCCATACCTTTACTCGCAGCAGGGACTGGGACTTCTTTGATAGTGTCATGAGTATGAGTATTGAGCATCTCTTCGAGATACTCTTGCAAAGCTATAAAATTTGCGGCGGAGCCTGATAAGATCCCATCGACGATTTCTGGACATAGGCTCGTCGTCGGAGAATTTGCCAATTCTTCAACTAGTGCTTTGAGCGCGTCATAGCCTTTGAGAAATAGTGATTCCAATCTTCGATCGATCGGGACGGGATGATCGCGTAAAATTTTGAAGCAATCTTCTAACTTGTGAGCGGTTGCTTGAATGCCTTCAAACCCCAGCATGGCGGCACCGCCTTTAATCGAATGTGCAGCGCGAAACATTTCATTGACACGTTCTGCATCGGAGATAACTTCTGCTAGGTCTAATAATCCTTGTTCTACTGTCTGTAGATGTTCTTGTGCTTCTTCGATGAAGTAGTAAATAATCTGCTGCTTATTATCGTCCATTTTCCTGTTCCTACACAGATATCTGTTATATCTCAATCTAAAAAAGTTCAGATCGACTTTTTGATTAGTAGCTGAATAATCATCTGGCTGGAGTTGTTAGATTTTGTTAGCGTTGGCTATAGTCTGCCGCTCCATCACGGTCTCTGAACAGAGAGAATGCTATCTTTGGACAGTAAGCCACACTAGCGGTTATGAGTATATATCGTGAATTGAATAGATATATTATCTAAATAAAACGATTGACAACGAGTTCCGACACCAGCGGTAGAAGCGATCGTCTCATTCTTATTTTACACATATTACTCGACCGAGATATCAACATGTGAATTTATTACTTTCAGTAACGACCGCTGGTTAGATCTTGCTGAGAATAGATCGGATTCATACTGCCTTTTGGATTGGATGTAGAATACTATCGGTACGATCGCCAGATCGCCAGGATCGACCTAAGTATAGAACTATCATTCCCACAAATACTCAAAAGCGATCGGATCTGCTCGGCAAATCTCCATCAAAAGAATCGTTCCTACATTTGACACTACTCGATCGTTGGCCGAGCCTCCCCTGCGGAGAATCAAGCGTAAAGTTATAATAGGCAAGTAGATCCAAAGCCCACCATTCTACTTTACTCATTCCGTACAGGCATCTCACCTGCTACGCTTTTGACATGAACTTTGCTCTTCAATACCCCATCTTCGGTTCAGAGATTCAGTGTCCCCATTGTCGGCAAACTATTCCCGCACTAACACTGACAGATACTTATTTATGCTCTCGACATGGGGCTTTTGAAGCCGATCCGCAAACTGGCGAACTGGTACATCTTCAATCCAGCCGACATTGGTGCTTATGGGAAAATGAGTGGTATCGCCAGCATACTCATCCTGATGGGATTCGGTTTGAGATTCATGATGCCTTAGATAAGCTCTATACTCAAGGCTACCGCGCTACCAAGGTAATTATTGCCGATCGGTATCGCGAACTAATTGGTAGCTATCTCGTCGGTGCAGACTCTGGGAAAGAGCGTCGCCATCACTCGTGGACTGGAGACACAGAGACACCAGTAACACCGCGTCTTTTTGGTCTCCCTGTTGAATTTAGTCCTGAAGCCACCGCCGAACCCTGCTGGAAAACGATCAATTTCGACCTCGAAAAAGAGCCAGGGATTCCGATTCAGTATCCTTATTTTCGGATGTCTCCTTAATTAGGGATTATGCTGCACCACATTTCCATTCGTACAGCCGATATCCATCGATCGATCGCCTTTTATGAGTGTCTGGGATTTACAGTGAGCGAGCGGTTTACTACTGGCTATACTCTCGCTTGCTGGCTCGAGGGCTTGAGTGGACGGCTAGAACTGATCCAAATTCCCGAACCTAAACCAGCTCCAGATGCTTTTGGCGACGAGCATTATGTCGGTTATTATCATCTTTCCTTCGATCTCACCGAGCTTGCGCCAGACTTGACTACCTGGATTGACAACCTGGCGACGATCTTCACCGCAGCAGCTCAACCAGCACCGACGGTATTACTCGCTCCTGCCCAGCAAATTATCGGCGCAAATGTTTATGAAGTGGTTTTCCTCGCCGATCCAGATCGCCTACCACTAGAGTTTATTCACCGCAGTCAATCGACTTTATCTCCAGTTTTGTAAACTAATGTAAAGATATAACGTCATAATGTTTTGACAGCTTGACAGTTAAAAAGTAGTAAGCTAGAGTAGTTACATACCCGGGTAAAGCAGTTGAAAATCGTATGGAAGACAAGCAAAAGGTCACTTTGTACCTGACGCCACAACTACATCGTCAGTTGAAAATTCGATCGGCAGTAGATGCTGATTCGATGTCTAACATCGTAGAAAAAGCTGTAGAATTCTATCTCAACCACTCTGATGTGGTAGACGGGTTCACAACAAATTGTTCGACGCATCAAGTTTATAACTGTCCTGAATGCGAACATCCGGTCGTAATCAGAGACGGGGAAATGGTGGCTCTGGGGCAACAACCAGGGATACTGACAGAACGATCGAATTCACGTACGAACAGAGTAGGAGTTTCTCCTCACTCTCAAACGCAGCAAGACCTAGCGATCGCTGCTGGGTAAATTCTAAAAACTACTGTCAGGGTAGTCGCTCGAGGCTAGCGTAGTCACCATCTTTAGAGGATAGAAACTCATGCAAGAAGAGCTAAGTATTCTAATTCAAGCTCAATATCCCCTCATCTACCTTGTCACCGCCGAGGAAGATCGCGCCGAAAAGGAAATCGCCGCAATCTCACAGATGAAACTGCAACCTCGCAAGTTGTATGTGTGGACATTGACTCACGGGATGGTGGAGCACGGACAAGCCCGTACGACCCAGCACAACACGATCTCACCCGAAGCGGCGATCGAATGGACGACCAGACACAAGGAACCAGCTATCTTTGTCTTCAAGGATTTACACCCTTTCAAAGATTCAGCAGCCGTAACTCGCTGGTTGCGAGATGCTATTGCTAGCTTCCAAGGTACTCAGAAAGTAATTATTCTGATGTCGCCAATTCAACAAATCCCGATCGAGTTAGAAAAAGAAGTAGTAGTTCTCGATTTCGCACTGCCTAGTTTGGGCGAACTCGATCGAGTCCTCTCTCATCAATTAGACAAAACTCGGCAAAACCGCCTCTCAAATGAAGGGCGAGAAAAACTCCTCAAGGCATCACTCGGATTAACCCAAGATGAAGCCGAGAAAGTTTACCGTAAAGCTCATGTCAAACGCGGCAAAATTACCGAAGCCGAAGTTGATATTATCTTGTCTGAGAAAAAGCAACTGATTCGCCGCAATGGGATTCTCGAGTTTATTGAAGAGGATGAAACCATCGACGCAGTTGGTGGCTTGGAAGAACTCAAAGGCTGGCTGGTACAGCGCTCTGGTGCTTTTAGCGAACGAGCGAGAACCTATGGACTGCCTCAACCCAAAGGGATGCTCATCCTAGGCGTACCTGGTTGTGGGAAGTCACTCATCGCCAAAACCACTTCTAGATTATGGGGTTTACCCCTACTCAGACTAGATATGGGTCGAGTCTATGATGGCTCGATGGTGGGACGCTCTGAAGCCAATTTACGCGGTGCCCTCAAGACGGCGGAGTCTATTTCTCCAGCGATTCTATTTATCGATGAACTAGACAAAGCCTTCTCTGGTTCAGGTTCGGGGGACTCCGACGGTGGTACATCCAGCCGTATCTTTGGCTCATTCCTGACTTGGATGCAGGAAAAAACCTCGCCCATCTTTGTGATGGCAACAGCCAACCGGATCGAAAAACTACCAGGTGAGTTCCTACGCAAAGGACGATTTGATGAAATCTTCTTTGTAGATCTACCCACTCAGTCCGAACGGGAAGCCGTATTCAGAATTCACTTGAGTAAGCGTAACCGAGATTTAGAACGCTTCGACCTGGAGCAACTGTCTAAAGTTGCCGATGGCTTCTCGGGAGCTGAAATAGAACAAGCTTTGATTGCCGCTATGTATGATGCCTTTGCTCAGAACCGTGAGTTCACGCAACTAGACATCATCGCCGCCATCAAGGCTACTCTGCCCCTCTCGCGGACAATGACAGAGCAGGTAACTGCTTTGCGAGATTGGGCAAGACAGCGAGCGCGTCCCGCCGCTGCCTCAGTCGCTGAGTATCACCGACTGGAGTTTTAACCAAGCTTGCTCCGATTATCGGAGTCAAGGTGCTAGTGGATTCGATTGGGGAGCACAACAACCCGCTCGACACTAGCAAGGAGACCAAACTCGATCGCCTGACAAAATCGATCGATTGCCGTAACAGTTCAAGTTGTCGTTTCGCCCAACTCAATTATTAGAGGAAACCGATATGTCTCACTTTAGCACTCTCCGTACCAAAATCACTGACGCTGAAATTCTCAAAACTTCTCTCCGTGACCTTGGTATCAACGTCAAGACCGAAACAGACCTACGCGGCTACCAAGGTCAGCGCGTCCGGGCTGATATCGTCGCCATTTTAGAAGGTGAATACGATCTAGGTTGGTCCCGTAACAGCGACGGTTCTTTCGACCTTATCGCCGACCTTTGGGGCGTTGCCAAAAAGCACAACCAAACTGAGTTAATCAACTCAATCAACCAAAAGTACGCAGTTAACAAAACCTTATCTGAAGTGCAACAACGTGGTGGTTTACAAAACGCCAATGTTACACTGGTTCTGCAGTAGCAGTTACGCTGTATCTTCCCAGAAGAATGGGTCGATCCTAACTAGGATCGACCCATTTTTATCATTTCTAATCGAGCAACCTCAATCAGTCTGGGCTAGTTTGTAGCTCATATATTTTAGATATAGCTTGCAGCATAAACTTGCCTCGATACAGACTAATACAAAACAATATATTGGATTAGGGAGGTGCGTAGAAATAACGTACCAAATTGTAGGGTGTGCGATCGCAAAGCGTAACGCACCAGCACATTCACAGTCGGTACTTTATTTAGCGGCCAGTTCCTTAACCGAACTGTATTGAGCGCATTTTTAACTGTTTATAAGTCTTGGTGTGTAAATGGCTTGGGATTGTCACCTGTATAGGTAGCGGCGATGTGTCCGTCCCCAGTGATTTGATATTTGTAAGTCACCAATCCTTCCAAGCCAACTGGCCCACGTGGGGGCATCTTTTGGGTACTGATGCCTACTTCCGCGCCGAAACCATACCGGAACCCATCCGAAAATCGGGTCGAACAATTGTGAAATACATTTGCGGCATCGACTCGATCGAAAAATACTTTAGCGGTGGTAAGATTTTCGGTGACAATCCCATCGGTATGGCGCGAACCATAGGTATTAATATGGGTGATGGCTGCATCGAGATCGGGGACGATTTGGATGGCGAGAGTGAGGTTGCTGTATTCAGTTGCCCAATCAGTAGCGATCGCCAGATCGATCGTAAGATTCTGTTGATTACCTAGGATTTCGTGTCCGAGTTCGCTTAATCTTACTTCTACTCCATTTGCCTGTAATTGATTAATAATTGGTAGTAATAATTTACTAGCGATCGATTGATGAATCAATAGGGTTTCGATTGCGTTACAAGCTGCTGGGTACTGAGTTTTAGAATCGATCGTAATCGCGATCGCTTTGTCGAAATCTGCCTCACTGTCTATATATAAATGACAAATTCCATCCGCATGACCAAGGACGGGAATTCGGGTATTGTCTTGGACATATTTAACAAATTCATTGGAACCGCGCGGGATAATTAGATCGACATAACGGTCTAATTTTAGCAGCTCGGTAGTTTCCGATCGCGTGGTTAAGATTTGAATCGCATCAGGATCGACTTCAGATTGAGCCAATCCAGCTTTAATTGCTTTAACCAATACATTACAAGACTCGATCGCTTCTCGTCCACC
>Ga0105055_10009536_pt1 | contig 12384 bp, 7 predicted proteins | sample BON03_FD_78090 | JGI IMG/M metagenome (GOLD analysis project Ga0105055, IMG submission 78090) | Freshwater microbial communities from Lake Bonney liftoff mats and glacier meltwater in Antarctica - BON-03 | ecosystem: Environmental > Aquatic > Freshwater > Ice > Glacier meltwater | place: Lake...
AAATCTTCTCAAAATCCTCTCTGATAATATCCCAATCTTTTTGTTGAACTGAACGTGGTTTCTTAATGGTAATTCGCTCTTTCTCCATCTTCTCTCCACTTCCCCCGATCCCAGAATACCACTGAATAAGCTTTGTTTCCAGAGGAAGAAGATCCTTTTGCATTTTCTCTCCAAGATCAAAATCATAGTCATGAAAGAGACAATTCACCATATTTAGCAATACAATTTGTCCCAAACCTCGTCTGGCATATTTATTTAAGATTATCTCTACACCACCTGCAAATGCTTCAGTTAAATCTTCACGTACCTTAGCATTTTTTGCTAATTCCTTAGGAATAAGAATCCATTGATCAAGTTCCATTTTCTTACCCAATATCTGTTGCCAAGAGGTTGAAAGATGTTTTGTTTTAAGATCGTTAAGTTGATTCTTGCTAATTGCGGTACCAAATTTTTCATAAAGATAGATGTAAAATACATACTTAATCACCGAATCACCAACGGCCTCGTAAGTTTCATAGTTTTCGCCGGTATTTGGGTTATTGAATTCGCTCGTAAAAATATCCAGCCAATACTCTTTAATAGTCGTTTTATTGACCAATATATCGACCAGCTTTTCTTGTCCTTTCGGTACAATTCTAATCATAATTGCTCGGAGAAAAAGATATAATTCTCCGATCCATGTTTCGGATGAATGATCTGGACTCATACTTGGTTGAGGAAGACCTTCAAAAAGACTCCAATCGGCCTCTTTTCTCTTACCATCCTTTCGAATGGTAACGGGTTTTGGTTTTTTGTCTTCTTTCTTTTCCCCAAATATTTCCTCGACTAGGGTATTTCCTTTCTCATCAATAATTTCGCGTGTTGAAACAAGAGCTGCCATAACATTATCTTCTTTGAAAAGATTTTCAAAATTAACAGTAAAATCTTCAAAATTAGAGAGACTCTTATTAACATACAAGGTTACTCCTTGATTCTTGGATGTGCGTTTCTTCCATCCTTGTATATCGGCGGATAGATATTCAATTTTCTGGGGATTATCCCGAACATGGTAAAAAGAAACAAAAACAACAGGATAATACTTATTATATCTTTCCATACGATAGAGAAAATCTGATTCGCTCTCATCAATATAATCTAAAACAACAAAACAACCACGTGTAAGTTCCTCGTATTTGGGTTCGTTTTTCGTCCATTCGGCGGGGTTAATATAATACTCGTGTTTGTGAAGACGAGGTTTTTGTTCCCTAACAAACAAGGTGTTTTTAGCTATCTTTCCGCTTCCATTTCTAAATGTAGACAAATCTTCATCATCCGAATGATGAAGAATAAAAGATGCTTTTTTTCCTTTTAAGATGTTTGGAGAACATTTAAGGACAACTTCTTCCATTTTTTAGTGTATTCTTTCTTTTTAGCTTTTCAATTTCTATTTCTACGGAAAAAATTAAATATATTATATTGTAATGTATTCTAAAACTCCCTCCATTTCATTTGGTGTGTTCTTGACATACTGGTCACGGAGTTCCTGACGAATCTCATTTTTCTCCACAAAAAATTATATTAATTTTCAATTGAAAATTAAAAAGATGTCTTCTCTTCAGGTTTTTCTTCTTCATGGTTTAGGGGCCTATCCATTTGTTCTTTATCCACTTGAAAGGTATCTTAATCAACACGGATGGACACGTACTAAATCGATTAGTTACAATCCGAACCGCGAAGATATCGAAGCCGCCGTTGATGAAGTCGACAAGATTTTATCACTATATGCCGATAAAGAACATGAACAAATTATTCTGATCGGTCAGTCGATGGGTGGAGTAATTGCGAATCGAATGCATACCCGAGGATGGAATATTAAAAAGGCAATTTATATTGGTTCTCCTCTTCATGGTGCCAGAATGGTAAATATAATTGAATATTGGTTTCCAAATACTATAGCTTCAATGCTGCGTTCACCTGCATGGAAACCACTTGGTAAATGTGAGCGGGCTCAGGAACCTCCTCATGATTATCATACTATCAGTATGGGTTGGTATAACTCTGATTGGGATAGTCGGGTATTTAAGGAAGAGACCATGTTACATCCATTGAAACATACTCATCTCGATGGAGAAGATCATTGTCTGGTGTTTACGAAAACGCGTCTTTTTGAGATTGTTATATTGGCTCTCCCTCCATCGGAGCGGGAGGGTGACGTTTTATCTCATCCTCTACCAACCGATCAATCTCCTTCGGATCGTTGACCGATTCCCATGAGTTAAAAAATTTCCGTAGTTGAATTCTTTCACCGATTGGATGTTTTTCGTCATATGCAACACGGGTCCATATTTTCTGAATACGAATCGCTGCTATATGACGACGTGCGTGATATAAAAACATTTCTTGTTCACGTTTCTCTCCGCCCGGCCCAGAAAAAATATCAAACGCTGGCGTATTATCATCTAAGGGTAGATCATTTCCAATCAGCATATACTTAAGCTCTATGTTTTCAATTTCTCTAATACGAACACGATCCTTTTCCAAAATAATGATATTTTTACATACATTTCGGATAGACCAAGATTTTTCCATATTGTCTAAAAAGACATCAGAGGGAATGTTTTTTATTGTACTAAGTCCAACCCAATCCCAGTGTTTTTGAGGATGAGCTCTAACAATATCCCAGTGAAAATATGTCTTGAGTTCAATAGAAAACCAATCCCAATCAAGGTAATGAAGACTGATTACCAGATCTTTTGAAAAGCTATTCGAAAATTTAATTGTTTCCCATGATTTGTCTGGATGTCTAAGAATAAATTCTTCTGTCAAGTCATATCTTGTCGAAATCCACGACCAATTCCAAGCTTTATGAGGGTTATTATCGATGATATATAGAGGAATACTGGTACTTAGACTGGCAAAACTCCATTTCCAATCAATATTTTTATCGACAAATGCCCACGCCTCATTTTTTATAACCATAGATGTAATTTGATGTATATTCCAGTCTTTATCTGGTCTGGAAAATACAAAGTCGATTGTTAGTTCTGTGTTATTCGACATTTCCCAATAACTCCACTCAATTTGTGGGTTGTTTGATATATACTCTAAACTAACATATCTAGCCATTTCTCCGGCATTTTTGACGGACAGTTTTGAAGTAAAATCTTCATATTTCTTTTTAATTCCCCCCTTAACCGCCTTAAGGACAGTATCCTTTCGTCTAAGTTCTTTTTTGGTGTACATTTTTTATAGTCAACAATTGTTATTTATTTCAATTTTATCCAGGTATTACTTTAACTGCCGTACCATCTTTAGATACGAGAATTGTATAAGGATCAGTAAATAAATTTGCTAGGAAAAAGAAAAATATAAAAAGAGTAATTGTAATAATTGTAATACTCAAGGCTTTCATTTTACAATATAATAAATAGTTATTTGGCGACGATAGGTTATCTAAAATTGAAATTCTTATTAATATGAACAATTACCTAAAAGATGGGTTGCATTCACTCTACGCCAAAATATCACCACGTACCTACGGAAAAGAGTTGTTTACCAAAATATGAACCCGTGGAAAGAAGGATTTATACTAGAGAGGATATTGAACAGTTTCGTCAACTCCAAATTGATAACGACTATGTGAAATTTAGAAATTCAGTCATGCAGAGAATTAATTCTATTCCTACAAATTTTACAGTTAACCTTGAATATCATAAATGGCAAGTGTCGGTTGAAAAAAAATGGACCCAAACTCAGGTCGAGTATTTCTGTCGTCGTTTTAACGAAGACGAGTTTACCGATCTTACCCTTAGAGTTGTAGTTAAAAAAGATGATAAGTCATCTGAATGTCAAATTATTGGAAATACTTGTAATTGGACATTGTAATAAATATATATATATATATAAATATATATTTTTTTATTTTAACTACACATCAGACACTCATCTTGACTACATACATAGCTACTTCTTCTTTCGTCCAATTCGGAATGATATTTCTGTACATCCGAATCGACCGTAAAACGACCAGTTTGAATAGCCGAGTTTGCTCGAAGATAATACATTCCAGTCTTCAATCGCAAGGCATCGGTATATAGATGAACAGCTTGCAATTTCTTAATACTTGGTTCATCGATATAAATATTAAATGATTGCGACTGATCAACATATATTCCTCGTTGACGAGCCATTTTAGCGGTTATTTTTTGAGAAATTTCAAACATACCTTTGTGAATTTTTTGGAGATGCATAATCTCTTGCAATAATTCTTTTGGAAGTTTACCATCCTTCCAAGAAAGATCTGGGAAAAAATCCGGATTCTGTGCGATAAAGAAATGAATATCCTTGATCGTACCATTAGAAATATTGATAAAATCAATCATTTTCTTATTCAACAACTTCAAGCGTTTCAGATCATATATCAATGGTTCTGAGAAAGCCATATAATTTCCATGGACCAATTTTCTTGAATAGATTAAAGTCTGATGGGCCTCGGTAGTCTCCGCATTTCTAAGAAGTTGAGCCGAAGAAGCGGTTGGCATAAGTGCCAATAACATTGAATTCCGAACACCGTCCTTTTTGATCAATTCTCTCAACTCCTCCCAAGATTTAATTGGAAGAGTATTTCCCCATTCCGCTGGATCTATCGGAATATCATCCTCGGGACAATAAATTTCCTTCTGAAGCTCTCCAATTGAATCGAGATATTCTGCCTCACTTCTCCAGAGATCAAATTGAAAAAAACCATTTGATAACGGAGAACCATCCATTTCCCGAAACTCACCATCCATAAAAAGTCTGGATTTTCCAGTCCTGAATGTCTCATATTCTCCATGTTGTTTAGCCAATTCCCAAGATTTGTAGAGTGCATTAAAATACATACATGCAAATATCTTCTTATTCAATTCGATTGCCTCCTGAGAATCATATGGAATATTGAGCAAAGCAAAGGCCTCGGCTAGACCACTCACTCCAATTCCTTCTGGTCGGTTCGCGATATTAGGTTTATGAATCTTACCAAACTCGGTAACGTTTCCATCTCTATCTCGTTCATCAAGTGGATAATAATTATAGGTAATCACCTTATCAACATTATCGACTGTCGATTGAGTAGCTTTTCCGAGACGATCAAAGTCATATGTGTTTTTATCCACATAACGAGAAAGATTAACATGTGCCAAATTACAAGAAGCTATTTGTGAAGGAGACGCAGGTAGAGTGATCTCCAAGCAGTTCATACAAAAAATACCCCCAAATATACCAGCATTGCGCTTGTGTTCCGTAAAACAGAATGTATCTGAAATACGTCCCATATACACCATATCAGATACCTTAACGAATTGAGCATCCTTTCTCTGAACGTGCTCCTCTTGGAGTACAAGACGACGAGTTTCAAAACCATTTGCAATGAGTGTCTGTATGTCAAAAGAACTGATTACCATTCTGTAGCACTTCTTGGTATCATAATATTTCTGACCACCGTGTCCATCAGAACAAAGACTAATCTTGGGATTACACCCGCAAGTTTGAAGCATCATTTTTACTTCCCGCATGAAATCTTCATTGATCGAAGTAAGTTGAACACCTTGATTGTTACCGTTCATAAGAACACAACCATCTGCATCAGAAAAACCAGCCAACCAGTCAAGTTTACTCTTGAGATCATAGTTTATTGGAACAAAAAACTTCTTTTCAATGTCTCTTGGAAGAGAGATCGTCATTCTATTTCCAAGATCCTCTCCCTTACTAATATTAGCGTCGCATTGCTTTATCTCTTTAGAACATCTCATATGTGTACCATCTCCTGTAAAGAAACCATTTGTATATGCATTCTTCAGAGACGGGCCACTATCAATAATGGGGTAGTTACATTTGACTAGTTTCATATCCTTCTGAAGGTGTTGTGCTTCAATTTTCTCGACACTTTTAGTATGTAAGATATCTGTCTTGGTCTTTTCTTGATAACTATTCTGAATATAGAATTTGTGATACTTAGTGCATTCAAGAAAGCTACCATCATCCAATATAACCTTAACCAATTCCTGATTTTCTCCGGTTTTCTTTACAACTACCTCGCTGAATTCTTTTCCGTTCCAAACATTAACCGTTTGATCTTGAAGATCACCAATCGGCAGTTGACCTTTATCTGTCAAGATTAGGGTCTCTGGAGCCACACATAAATTACTCGACTCGGTCGGTCCAATATTCATTGTGTTGTTTTTGTAATTCATCGTATCTGCATAAACAATATATGGAAAACTACTCTTTACCTGCATATCACAAATCAATTCATACATTTTTCGTGCATCAACTACCTTATAGTCAATCATATTTTTCCTAACTTTTACTCGTTGACAATTAAGAAGATTCAATCTCTTTATAGTATCCTCTGTAGCATCTGGTGAAAATGCCTCTATCTCGACATTTTCGATCTGGATATTGATCTGATTAAGCATTTCCTCTCGCAAAAAAACTTCTTCTTCCAAACGACAATACAGATTTTCAAATCTGTCTCCGCGAAGGCCGACCAAACTCTCTTGACCAATATTGGCTTTTGCTGGACAGAAGAGAGTCCATTTTTGTCCTTTTCTGACACGACGCATGAAAAGAGAAGATACAAATAGGGCAGTATTTGCCTGAATAAGACGAATTCCATTATGATTGTAATTGTCTCTAGCTTGAATGAAATCTTCAGCATCAATATGCCAATCATTCAAACTAATCGTCGCTGCTCCGTTCCGCTTTCCACCTTGATCGACACAACGAATCGTGGAATCATAGATTCTTGCAAAGGGAAGTACTCCTGAAGATTTACCGGTATTCGAAATGGCCGAATGACGAATTCGATTCATGCTCAGTCCGATTCCTCCTTGCAATTTTGAGATGATACCGACATCACCGGCCCCGGTGTAAAGCAGATCTTCCAAGTCATCCCCAAGGTTAAGGAGAAAACACGAGCTCATTTGATTTTTCCTCAAACCGGCATTGAACATAGTCGGAGATGCATGAACATATTCTAGATTAATGATTTCCCTATAAACTTTGATAACTTTTTCAATGGTTTCATCGTGATGAAACTGAACAGCTTGACGAAGTGCCAATTGACACGGCGTCTCTATTGGAGGATCATGCTTTGACACATGAAGAAGATAGTCAATACATTTCGAGGCAGACAATATGCTGTGGTCTTCGAAATTTTTGTACCAAGTTTCTTCTAAAAGAGTGTCAAGAATTCCATTATGTAGAAGTAAAAAGGAAGAAATCTCAGACCTCAACATATCATTTGCAATCTCAACATAATCTGAAATTGTCCGCGGTGCGGTGATGATATTGAGATAAATATACAATCTCCCGGCTAAGATGTAAGTATCTGGACACGTAAGACGGGGCAGTGACAGGGTAAAAACCCTCATTTCTGCATGATTCCGAGGCGTATCGAGTGACGTGATTACATCTTCCGGGAGATCGAGATCTGAGATGAATTTTTGATAAATTTCCAACATATCTACTTTCCTTTTTTCTTTTCGGATATAATTATTTTTTTCATTTTCCGTTTTCAGGTATTTTAATTTTTGATTAATACATATGTTTATTTTTTTTGTATGTATTATAATAATATATTATTCGGGGAAAAAAAGACCCCGCTTAGTTTCTGAGAGCCCACTGCAAAACACCGTCCTCTCGTGGATCAATAGCGTCCCCCCTGTGACAATTTCTAATGCGCATGTGGGCATAGGTAGCCTCGGCGGTTCCGAAGCCCTTACAGCAACGCCAACACCAATGCTCTCCACACCTACATGTAATATGATCGCATCCAGACTCCTTGTGAGTAGTCACTCCGCATCGAGGACAATCTCCCGTGAGCATTGGCGGTGCTCGACAAAGCACGCAGCATGTCTCGAGAAGAATATCCTCGGGAGCATCAATCGCCTCAGCACACCGAGGAGCATTCTGCTCGAAGATCTCCACACAATGTCCGCAAAAACGATACCGCTTGTCAACTGGAAGTGTTTTGTTGTGCGTCTTGAACAGAGCGTCGATTCTAGGATCGACATTGCCGATTGGAATACGACACTCTGGGCAGCACAGATTCATAGAGTTGATTCCATACTCACATCCATGCTGGAAAACTGGAGCATTTCCAGTATGCAGTCGTTCCATTCGTCTATCGGGAGGCTTGGGATAGCTGCGCACCAGCCCCGGGTCCTCTACAGTACCATCGCCATGATAACATCCCAGACAGGTAGCGTGACGGCAATTCCCAAATCGAACCATCATACCTGGGGAGAAACTGTCAAAGCAGATACTGCAGTATATCTCGACGAGTGCCGTGAGGGTTGTACCAGTATGCTCGCCCAACTGAGCGATCGCTGTCTTGATCTGATCGACAAACTCGGCAAGCTCATTCGGCATAAGCACCGTCTTATGCGAACGCTTCTGAAAAATGTAATCAACCGTAGGACACTCAGCTGGTGGAGATGTAACAACGTCTGATACCAGTTCGAGAAGCTGCTCGAGATTTGGGTTAGCTCCCGACCTGATAAGCTCGACGAATGTATCACATGTCGGAAGACCAATACATGGAAGAATGACCTCAAACGGAACATTGATCGTATGATCGACCGTATCTATCTGAGCGTCTCGCTGATTCATAATCTCCTTGACCTTGTGGAGCAACTCAAGCTGCGCGCCATCAGCGTCGAGATTCTTCCCCGGCCACTTTGCATAGATGCTCTTCTTGTCCAGGTTACCCTGAGCGACACACTCGTGCAGCAAGGTAGCAACTTGACGAACCTTCTCAAGGTGAACCGGAATGTCGTCTGTGATGATCATCCCCTCGGTGGTCATGAAACCACCCAACTTGATCAGGCCGAGACCGGCAAGACCCTTGCGCTCAGAAACCGTATATCGAACACGATCTCCAAAGCTGGGCAGATCAAGTGGGTTGTAACAATTGAACCACACCTCGAGGAAGAGCATATCCGGCATCTCCTGATCAAGCTGATCAATCGCTATATTCCAGATCGGCTCATTCAAACCAGCACGATTGAGCATGTTCAAACCGGCACAGGTGACCACGCCCAAACAGGGAATCGATGGCCACGGAGCATTCTTCTTTCGGGTGGTCGTCTCCTTGGAGAAGAAGACAAGATCACCCGGCATAAGAGACGTAGCCTCGCCAACACCAGTTCCGTCCTCCTCGATAGCCTGAACCTTGCGGGTGATTGGACGGTAATCATACTGAAGATTCTTGATCACGTGCAGGATATGGAACATCGTCAGAGCCTTCCGATAGCCTTCAATCTGCTGACAAAGAATACCGGGAGTGACAAGCACTTCCTTCGGGGGATCCTTTCGACAGAGAATGTTCGGAAACAGCTCATTGCGATGCTTATCGAGCACCTCGACGACCATCTTGAGAATCGGATAGCTGTAGAGCAGTTGACGACGCTCAGTGTCAATCACCGGCTGTAACACACCATCCTCATCGAGAACGGCCGACAAACCAAGCATATCGAGTGTGTGAGACTCGCTGCCGAAAAATGCGGCCTTGATCATAGAGACAACCTCAGACTCAATGGGTGTATCGCATCGAACAATGAAGCTCAACGCGACCACCCACTGAAGAATACCGGTCAGCGGAACCGGCGTCCACTGAATGAACAGCAGCGAAAACATCTCTCGGACAATCTTTATATTGGGGATCTTCGAGGGGTCGAGAACCGGCATGCCGATGAATGTACCGTCTTCGTTGAGATCGAGGTCCTCTCCATTGCGACGTACGAAACGCCAATTTCCATCCTTTCGAAGACGATCAATCAGGCCAGTGATCCGAGCTTTCTGACGACCAAGCTCAATAATCTCAGTCTCGGTAGTCACATCCTCTGGAGTGGTATGGACCAGGTAACCAACAATCGCATCGGAATGCGGCTTGAGACAATCAAGCTTAAGCTGGCTCTGTTGCGGGTTTCGATAGGAAAGCGTGTAGAGCTTGTCGAGTGCTTGACGCTGGCGAGTCCCCGGTGAAAAGGAGCGCTTGGCATCCGCCATATTCTGGCGGTAGTTGACCAGACGAATGTGAGCCTCCTCGGCGTGAGCCTCGGCGGCCGAAGAACTGACAGTCATCGCCTTGTGAATTGTAGCCCAGACCGGATCATCGATCAGAATCTCCGGAGTCTGATGCGCCAGTCGAAGAAGCTCCTCAAGTATAAAGATCCACTCCATAAGATGATTCTTCCACATATAGTTGCCGAGCGTCTCCGGGGTCAGCTTCGGATGAAAACCCAAACGATCGATCACGCGCCGATAGCCGTCTGGTAGAGGTGACGCAAAACGACGCGTATCACTGGACATCTCCCGCAGCACATCAGTGACAACGACGTTTGTACCATTGGTAACGATCTTTGCACCGATACCAGCCGCTCTAAGCAGGCCGGTAATAGAATCGAGCAACAGTTCGCGATCAGCGGCCTTGGTGTGATCTGGAAAAAAGAACAGCATGTGTGTCGCATCTACCAAGATACCGGAATCAACCAGACGCTTGGAGGTCTCTTCCCATGCACGACGACCACCAAGTCTATTCTGTTCCCGATACCACTTCTCCCGCGCATCTCCAGCTGGAAGCTTTCGATACTCGGCACTGATCTTGACATGATCGGCCCTTCCAAGTGAAAAATCTCCATCAAGAATGAACACAACAATCCGAGGTCGAGGACCAGAAATCATCTCGCACATTCGGATTGGATCGGTACCGCCGTGTGCGACAATGGATGTCTCAATAAGGTTGATAGTATCACGAGTGATCACTGAAGGATTTTTCCTTACTAGTGTGGGACGAGTCTCAAGCACATACTCATACCTCCGTGTAGTCTGATTATATATCCGGATATCGCGCCCAGTTGGAACCTGGTCGGTAATGTCCAGACCGTCATGAGAACCGAAAGTATGTACTCGGGTAGTGGGATACTTTATGAGAATATTGCGAGCTGACTGCGAAGCCCAGCCGATCACATTATTCTTCTGCATAGATCCAGAAACGTCAACGACGACCACTATTTGTGGGTTCGCATGCGAACCTGCATGCGGGTTCGCGAACTCGCGCTCGGAAAGTATAACGGCTGATTCAGGGCTCGAATTTACCTGACGATGATCAGCGGAAACAAGGAGGAGGATACCCTTCTTCTTCTTCTCGGGTAGTGTCTTCTTTGGACCCTTGAACATGATGAATAATGTTACTTTAACATTATTTTTTTGTAAAATTCAATTTCGGCATTTCAATTGTAATAAACTCGTCAATGTCATCGTCACTCTCGTTTTGACCCCCGGGTTTACCCTCGGGTTTACCCTCGGGTTTACCCTCGGGTTTACCCCCGGGTTTACCCCCGGGTTGACATGTAATTAATTCTCGTTTTAACGGCGGATAATAAGTCTTCAAAGAATTATCTCTCCGATAATTATAAATAAATTGTTCAAGGAAAGAATGACATTCCATAAACAGTTCTGTTAACATTTTTTATTTATTAATAACATCTCTTTTATGCGTTCTTACCGGTTACATAAATACCTCCCGATGTAGAAAATGTGTTATTTCCAACACCACTAGCCCAGTTCTTACCGTCGGTTGAAAACTGGATAGTTTTGCTACTATCACTATCAACACCAGTAGCCAATAGCGTCCTGGCATTATGATCATAATAAATATTTAAACCATGACTTGTAAACCCGCCACTATCGATAGGATTCCAGCTTTTTCCATCTCCACTCCACAGTATGGTACTGATAGGAGTAGATGCTCCCCCAGTAGCATACCAAATTTGGTTAGTATCATCAAACGCAATACTATACCCACCGTTAGGAGCATCAACACCGGCAGAAAAACCTCCTTTAACGGTTCTGTTCCACTTTTTCCCATTATCACTCCATAATATAGTTGATGTCGTTTCACCGGTATGAACTCCGGTAGCTAACCAAATTCTCATCGATGGATAATAAGCTACAAATCTTCCCTTACCACTGAAAGAGGCTCCCTCTGAAGAAATTTCGTTCCAAGATATCCCATTCTGACTCCAGATGATCGTTTTTGTATCCGCCGAGTTATTTCCGGTCGCCATATAGTAAGCTTCCGGTTCTCCGCCTCCACCTTTTCCCTTCAGTCCCAACCCCAAACCCAAACCCAAACCCAAACCCAATACTATAACCGCTACAACAACAATTAATACCTTAGTCTGCCAGGTAAGATCTGGCATTTTTAAAGAAAAGAAAATAAGTTTTTCCCAGAAAAGAAGTTTCTAATGAAAAGTAAAATGACGATTGTAAATGTTAAAAAAAAGGATTATAAATTTGATATATTTATTGGTTGTATAGCCTTGATAGGAATTTTTTATATCATAATAACTATATTTGTAT
>Ga0105055_10009538_pt1 | contig 12382 bp, 6 predicted proteins | sample BON03_FD_78090 | JGI IMG/M metagenome (GOLD analysis project Ga0105055, IMG submission 78090) | Freshwater microbial communities from Lake Bonney liftoff mats and glacier meltwater in Antarctica - BON-03 | ecosystem: Environmental > Aquatic > Freshwater > Ice > Glacier meltwater | place: Lake...
ACTGAAAATCATCATTACTGATGCGGCATTGCACATTCGAAGTCGAAAGATACAAAAGAGACCTCGCATTGGTTTGTCGGCCTGTTTGGAACAACCGAATTAAATCTAATTCTTCCACACAAACACGCTGTTGCACCGAACCCTGAGAATCCGGCAAAGGTGATAGCAGACGTTAAGATTTTGTTTCTCGATGCCACTAATATAGTTATGCCTAGTTGCACTGAACCGGCCATAGCCGACCTAGTGTAAAATTATTTGTTTTTGTTACGTTCTTGTTCTTTCCCGTCCAACATATGCTGAAACTCCAATCTGAGCTTTTCTTCCCGTTGAACTTTTTCATTAAAATTCGCTAGAGCTAATGCCTGTTTTTCCTCTGCACTATACACTTGATTTTCTTTCCTCAATCTCACAGCATTCATTCGTTGATGTCTCGATCCACTCATTACATATCCCACGTCTTCGAACTTTGCAATGTCATCCCCAGTCAGCCCTACTTCACCTCGTCGAGGAATACGAAGACCTTCTGAGACATACTGTGCAAGAGCTGCGCCTTCTCCAGGGAGCAATGACTTCCCATAAGATTTCCCGCCGATTGGGACATCGCCTTCAGTCAGCGTCGTGAGAGGAACGGGGCCCATCCCCTCGTCACTGCTACTACTATCTTCATCTTTGCTTTTTTGTTCGTGACTATTTTCAAGTTTGCTATTTTCATAGTTGCTATTTTGAATTCCATCCATTGTGAGCGCAATAACTTTTTTGGCTTGGGGTATTTCTAAAGATGAGTTTGAACGTGATCTCTTCGACCGCTTTTTCTTCTTGTCTTCGGAATGTTTCTTTTTCTTAACTTTTTTACTCTTCTTATGTTTCCGACTTTCTTTATTGGCTTTCGAATACTTAATGTCGTCTTCATCAGAGCTGTCTGATGAGGAGAAGCTCCACAACGGATTCAATGTAGATATTCTAGGTGCTTGTTTCAACTCTTCAAAAGTTTTGCTTCCGGCCATCATCCCCCCGTATCCTCGCTCCATGATTGTTATCAATGCAATCACCTTGAATGTTAGTAGGTGTTGAATTCGTGTTTCAACCAAACGGTCCCCGCACACTTTCGTTGGTGGACGATGTCAAATCACTCGGATCCCCAACTGTCGCTTCTGGGTTCACCAGAGAATGGTCTTGGGTATGGAGCACCTGAAGTACTTGAGCTCACATTGCTCACATCAGCCAATCTAGTCAGTCTCCTTCTCATGTGGTATGTTAAGGACCACCACTATCTTGGCGGCATGCCAGAACAACTAATTGCGATGATAGTGGGATTCGCAGTTGGTATTGCTTCTACATTCACTGGCTATGACGAGCTTACACTTGACGTCACCTTTAATTTCTCAGGTATATTTTTTGAATTCTTTCTTCCCTGCATGTAAGTTGATTGTTGATGGTATTTGTTGTACTAATAAATCATCAGGGTATTTGCAAATGCATATAGTGTGAAAAGAAAGGCTTTTTTTAGACACTGGGGATCTATTTTATTGTTTTCTGTTGGTGGGACAGTTTTATCGACCTTACTCATCGCCTTCTCAATGCACACAGCAATGAATCGTCACTGGATTACCTCGTACGATGAAGACAATGATATAAATGGTACTCTGTCAGTAGTTACGTCTCGGTTGATACATACGGATCATGTTGGAAATATGCCTTTGGTTGATTGTCTCATTCTAGGAGCTTTACTTTCGGCTGTCGATCCTTCCCCAGGGCTTTCGGCAATTCCGCTGGAAATGAACGACCAAATATATTCTCTTCTTTTCGGTGAAACTGTTTTGAACGGTGCCATTTCAATAGTGCTTTATAATGGATTTCGAATGTACCATGCTGTGTTGATGCAACGTGGTCCCGACGCTGATTCAGATATGGAGAGTGCAGATGCGACTCGACTAATGGCCAGATTTCTTCTCATCTCAGTTGCTAGCTCATTAATGGGGATAGCGATTGGGTTGCTTAGTGCGTTTTCAATGAAAAGAGTTCATCGCAGTTTAAATCCTGGTAAAGAACAGGCTCTTATGTTTCTGTTTGCCTATTTATCGTATCTGCTTCCCCGTGAGATGGGTTTGTCTCCTGTTGTTAGCATCTTTCTATGTGGTGTAGTGATGGCGCATTACACCTTTCATAGTCTCTCTAGAATGTCTCAAGTTGCCAGTGTTACATGGTTCAGAACGATCGGTCACGTGGCAGAAACCTTTGTTTTTGTTTTCATTGGGGCATCGGCAGTGACAGTCAACGAGAATGAATGGAGATGGGATCTGATTGGATTTATTATTCTAATCTGCTTAGTAGCGAGATTTGTTCAAGTGTTTTTACTTAGCTTACTGCTTAACGGTACCAAATGGCTGTGGTCAAAGAGAGTGAAATTCTCATGCGTTCGAAGAATGGTAGATCCAAATGATGAATTAGAACCAAGATATTTAGACCTCCGTTCTCAATTGTTTATAAGCTCCTGTGGTCTTCGTGGAGCCGTAGCCTTTGCACTCGGTATCCATTCCCCGATTTTCAACCAAGAAGGAGAAATGCTAACAACCAGTATTTCAATCGTTGTGTTCACTTTTGTGGTTCAAGGCTGTACGCTGAAGTGGCTTGCTGTGTATTTGGGACTTATTTCTCCCACAACATCGCAACGTAATTTTGAAGAAGCTTTGGATATCGATAGGCTCACAGAAGACGACCAGAAATTAGGATCGTCTATCTTTCGTCTAGCTTCCAGTTCTCGTCCTAGACATAATTCACCTATGCCCTCTTCATATGGTACATTCGCCAATTCATGGAGAGAATTCGACGAAATAGTTATGAAACCCGTTTTTGGCGGAGAGGCAAGGGAGTACGATCCCATGTTGCAACGACATGTTTCTGCACTAGAACACTCAGCATCTTTCGTTCCTGATGAAATTGTTCGTCATCCAATTGTATATTAATCTATTTAGAAATTATATCCAATCGTTTAAGAAGAAGAGGTCGTTTGGCGGGTTTTCAATAGAATTCGATACATTGGGACATTCAAATTGAATGGAATAGAATCCGATATTCGATATGTATTCGGTTCTAAAAAATTGTAGGTTGATCCATTTGGGGGGGGTTAAATTTTAATTATCTTCTGTTTGTTCAAAAAAAAAATAGGCTAAATCGATGCTAGAGTATATCTTATCGTTTATCGATTCTTATCGAGTCCAACGGATCTGAGGATCGAAAATTTGGCCGTTACAACCGCCAGTTCAACGAAAATAAAAATGAACCCTAAGGATGACTCGCGTAACCAGCAGCGCGGTTCACTCTCAAGCATAGCTTTCATAGATAGCCACGTGGAGGATTTTGCGCCCCAGCTACTGGTACAATTCATTGAAGAGCAAGGCTCGGCCTTGATGAACAAGAAAGTGCCTCTACAACAAGAACTGGAAACCGTAGCAGTATTTTTAGACGTGAGCGGCTTTACAAAACTCACAGAAAACCTGAGTTCAAAAGGAAGTCTTGGAGCCGAACTATTGGGTTTCTATTTGAATCGGTATTTCGAAAGGTTAGTGAAAATCATTTCCAAGTACGGTGGTGACGTCGTTAAGTTTGCAGGGGATGCTATGATTGTTTTATGGCCTCCAGAATATACTGAGGAAGGAGAGTTGGATCTTTCTTTGATGGCAAGTAAAGCCGGTGTATGCACTGTGTCTCTTCAGGAGGAACTTCACGGTGCTGAACTAGCTGAAGGAGTTGCATTTAGTGTCAAAGTAGGCATCGGTATCGGGAAGAGTTGCATTCTTCATTTAGGTGGTGTGTTTTCTCGTGTTGAATATATTGCTTGTGGCGATGTGCTCATGCAGGCTTTTCATTCCGAACATTTGTGCAACAGCGGCGACATCGTAGCGTCCAAAGAAGCATGGGAGTATATGAATCCCAATTTTCAAGGAGTTCCTCTCAATGATGGATATGTTAAAATTGTAAAAGCAAAAAAAGGCGTGAGAAGCATCTCGATAAAAAGAACCTACCTGAGTACGAACGAGGGGCTGGCGATTCTGAACAATTATGTCCCTGCTTCTATCAAACCGTTTATTAAATCTAGTCAAGCATCGTGGTCGGCAGAACTGCGTTCTATTTCAGTTTTATTCGTCAATCTTGGATTCAAACCAGAAGAAATGGTTTCCATATCACAACCCTTCTTGAATACGATACAATCTGTTTTTCAAATAGTGCAAAGTGCAACTTATCGTTGGGAAGGCAGCATCAACAAATTTTTGCTCGATGATAAAGGAAGTACTGTGCTAATTGCCTTTGGTCTGCCACCAGTGACACATATTGACGACCCTAAGAGAGCTATTCAATTGGCACTCGATTTAGTCGGAAAACTTCATGACGAAGATCCTCATCGTTCGCGGTACATTGGGGTAACAACTGGAACTGCGTTATGTGGTCCTGTTGGAAGTACGAGTAGGAGGGAGTATTCAGTATTGGGTGATATGGTGAATGTCTCTGCTAGATTGATGCAAGCCTCTAAAACCGAAACCAATCGTTTGAAGCAAAATGAATCCTTCTTTGGATGCATTTTGTGTGATGAAACCACCAAAATACAAGCAGAGCGCGAGGAAGAATTTTTGTTTGACTGCGTTGAAGGAGGGCTTGCATTGAAAGGAAAAGCAAAACCTATAGTGGTGTATCAACCGGGTCTTGTAAGAAGCAAAACCATGTGGCAAGAGAAATTCTCAAGTACATTTTCAAAACGCGCAGCCAACGTGGTGAAGTTTAACCAACGAGTTGATTTTGATCTTCTTCTCGCAGTGGACAATTTTTTTGGATCAAAGGGACAATTCCCGTCAACTGTGGTGCTATTAGGAGAACCAGGATGCGGTAAAAGTACATTGCTGGATCAATTTGTTGGAATTTTAGTGCATGAGTACGGAGCTACTGCTCACATGACACTGAGTGGTAAAGTGGAAACCACATCAGACATAGCTGAAAACAAAAATCATCATTTACAAAATGCAGTTCTGATACGAGCTGGATCTCATCCCACCAAGCAACCATTGCAAACATCTTTTGCATGGTCCAGTATCCTGGATACATTGCAAAGTATCTGTTCGAAACACGGTATTGCTATTCAAAGCCAAAGTGACACTCGAGTATTCTGTGGCGCAAAAACCTCGCAAACGGAATTGGCAACGCAGATATCAGCAATTGCAATTCGACTTCTAGAGTCAATACTAGACAATGTAGGTTCAGTGATTATAGTGTTAGACAAGTGCCAGTTTATGACGAGCATAGATTGGGTAATCACTAAAATGATATCGGATGAATGCTGTGATCAATACGATCCAGAAGCAGAAAGGTTCTCTGGTATCTTCATGGTGGTGTCCAATTGGCCCGCAGAGAAGTCTATCCACAAACCGAACTTCGGCGACACAGATCCAAATTACTTGCATTTAATTCACAGTATCGATCACGAACTCATCTGTGCGAATGGATTGAAATGGGATGATACAGAACGCATAGGTTTGTCATTGCTCCAGTGTTCCTACATGTCTACTCAACTATCAGGATTCCTATGGAAGTTATCAAAGGGAAACATCATGCTCGTTGAGGAAAGCTTACGCAGTTTAAAGGCTCAACAGCTCATCACGAAAAGAAAGAACCTTACAGGTCAGCTTGGAGCGGAGCTCGTTAACAGTCAAACTTTTGACAAGATGGTACCGGTACAAACAGAGACTGGAGAGGAGCCATCGTATTCGTCTGGCAATGTTCGTCGCTTGATATCTGGATACATCGATCGCCTGAGCCCTAATGATCAAATTTTTCTCAAATGTGCTAGTGTCATCAGCAAGGCGTCTGGTAACACCGGCTTGTACTTCGACCTGGGGGTTGTAATGAGCATATATCCTATTCATGAAGACTTTGAAGGTTGCATATCACATACAGTAACTTTCAAAGATATTGGAGGTCACATTCAACCTGAAATTCAAGTTAGTGATGGTTCATTGACGAATTTTTACAACCGTATTGAAAAGTTAAAGCGATTTGGTCTCATAGAAAGATGCCCTCGACCAGATAATAAATGGAGTGACAAACGCTATACTAAAATAGGCTCCGGAGAACACTGCTTGTATTTTGCCCCTGTACCTTCCGACGATATTTCGGCCGACTCGAACAGGGATACTACTTCGGCAACAGCCAGGGAACTGTTTAGACGAAAAGAAGATTGTTTTAGATTCACCAATTTGCATGTTCGCGATGTTGTTTACAATCGAGCACTGTTCTCACACAGGAAACGGTTGCATACGTCCGCGGCGCAGATTCTCCAACAGGTTGTAACCTATTTGAAGGATGATATCCGATGCAATAAAGGAACAATAGATCTAAAAAAGTTTGCACTGCTTGGTTGCATGAATCACAATTTCTACGGGAATGAATTTCATGCAGCAAATGAATCTCATTTCTCGCTTTTTGGGAAGAAGGGAATATTCAAGGCGAAAGTTACAGATGGGTTGTCGGATAATGCTGGGGATGCTTCCAAAACTGACGGCTATTCTGCGCACAGTTTAAAAGACAGTGCAAAAAAGAAACTATTGGGGATGCCAAGAAGATTTAGTATTCGAAGACCTACTTTCTCTGAAGAAATAAAACCTTCCAATCTAGAAAATGCTTCGTTTAAAAAACGACATTCAGGAGTTCAACAGATGAACAAGACACTTTTGGATGCCATGGCTCAAGTTGAAAAAATGCAGGAACAAACCGTTTTGCCACGTTCCCAATCCTTTTTTCAAAAAGAAGGATTTTCGAAGTTGCAGAGTGGTGGATCAAATAGATCTTCGCTCATTCAGTCATCGGACAATCAAGTAGAGAACATAGAGGAGACTAGTTCTAGCAGAAATCTTCTTGAAGAAAAGGGTATCCAAGAGGAAAGCGATCTTCCTTTTTGGGTCAAGTACTTTCCAGGATGCTGTCGGGGAAATAAAGTCGTTGATATCTCACCTAAAAAGGAATTCAAACCATCCAAGCAAATTGAAGGAACTTCCATTCAGGTATCTAATTCACGTGCAAGTTCTGCACTCCAAAGCATGAAGCGGTTTCCTACAAATGCGTTGCTTCATTTGGATAGCAAGGCACTGCTCTCCGATGGGTCTCACAAGCTTAACTCTAAATCGTATGCAACTCCAACAGGCAGGAGTCATTTCCTTCAGAGATACTCCATGGCGACTGGAAGCATTCATCACGCACTGAAAGATGTCATAGAGGAATTAGATATGTGGAGTTTTGACGTTTTCAGATTTGAGCAGTTTTCCAAAGGAATGCCATTATACATGGTTTCAAAGTTACTGTTCACCAAGTATGGATTTTTGAATTCCTTCCACATAGACCAAATGGCATTCGACATATTCGCAACTCAAGTCGAACTTGGATATCCTGATAATCTATATCACAATAGTCTTCATGCTGCAGATGTTACTCAATCGGTTAATGTATTGCTGATGACGATGCACTCAGATCGTCTACCCACTGAATTAGGACTTGCTGATTTCACACCTGTATCGACGGATGGTAGACGCAATTCAGCAGTAAATAGTTCGGTACGCGATCATTTGTTTACACAGATAGAATGCATGTCACTTCTCTTGGCTGCAATGGTTCATGATTACAAACATCCAGGAGTGACAGGAATATTCCTTGAAGCGACAAAAAATCCTATAGCTCTTGATTACGAAACACCACAGCTGGAAAGATATCATTTCGCAGAGGCCAAACCTTTAGTTGAAAAGTTGCTTGAAGGCTCTATTCATGGAGCATCAAGCGCGGTTTTGAAATTGGTTCAAAGATTTGTTCTTGCCACTTCGCTGACGTTTCATCATCCATTTGTTCAAAACATGACTTCAGAATTAGATACTCCTGAGGGTTTTGTCAGGATGATTCAATCACCAGAGATGCATTACCTCCCATTGGAATTGGTGATCAAGTGTGCGGATGTGAGCAATTGTGCTAAGCCATTAGATCTCTATAAGAAATGGGTAGTTCGAATTTCTGAAGAATTTCTCACGCAAGGGCATATGGAGGCAGATTTGGGTCTTCCTGTTTCAAAATTTATGAATCGATTTGATCCAGCCATGCAAATCGGATTCATAAATGCCATTGTTCGTCCTATCTACACCATTCTTCTCAAAATGTATCCGAAAACCACATTTTGTAATGCACGGGTTCAAGAGAATTATCAATTCTGGAAGAACTTTAACGTTGAAGAAGTGAGAAAAGATGATGCTTCACAAGTTCGCAGGAATCGATCAAGAGGTAGCATGATATCTTCAGCGCCCCCGGAAATATTAGAAAGTGAATAACTGCTTTTGATATCCTCTCTTTTTAGTAGAGCTTGAATCGCTAGAAAAAGAATTAACTATTTTTGTTATTACCTACGGTACCTTGATATATGTTTTTAATAGAGCTTTTAAATGGCTAAATAATGAATAACTACTTTTGTTATCGCATGGTTTTAATAGAGATTTCGAATAGCTACAGAGTAAAGCTATTTTGGATACTTGTCATATGTTTCTACTAGCATATCTCGACAGTTAAATACCGCCCCGATTCGAATGCAGGTCATGTACGCTCCTGATAGTTTTCTGTGCAAGGAATAAACCTCTTTCGGTGGAGGAACTAATCTTTCGTTAACAAACGTATTTCCATGTTTGCTCATCTGTTTTGCGATATTGGATCCTTTAAAATCAAAATCACCATTTCTTTGAAACGGTCTTCCTACTTCCAATCCCGACTCAATATGTGCATTGATCATTTCCTGCGATTCACTTCCAGTAAGAAATCCCAACTTAATAGACTGTTCTAAAATTCTTGATCTATCCCCTTTGCTAGACGCCCAAACCAGCTCCAGGTAATCGTCCACAAATTCACGCCCATAGCTTCGAGTGGCTCCAAAATCCAACAGAACGATCCGACGAGTATCTAAGTCATACAGGTAATTACTGAAGTTGGGATCTGTTTGCATGTATCTAAATTCAAACAGTTCTCTCAGAGTGAGCTTGAGTAACTTTCGTCCGATATCATTCAAATCTTCTTGGGGAAGCAGAGCGGCAACTTTATCAATTGGAATACCAGTCGCGAATTCAGACGTCAAAACACGATTCGTTGATAACTCCGGATACGTTTTGGGAACAAAAAAACTATCCTGGTCGTCTGCTAACAACCTTCTAAACTTCTCTTGATGTTGAATTTCTTTTGAATACTCGCATTCTTCTCGGAGTTCCTCTTTCATGACTTCTACAATCCGGTCTATGAATAAACCCTTTGGGAAGATACCTGTAACAGATGATAAACGCTGCAAGTTTAGAAAATCACTGTCTATAGAATCTGCAACTCCTGGGAATTGAACCTTCACAGCAACTGGAACCGCGTCCACTTTTCCAAAATGAACTTGCCCAAGACTCGCCGAAGCAAATGGTTTCATCGAGAATTGTTCGAAAGAATCGCGCCAATCTACCCCTAGTTCATTCGTCAAGACCCGTTCCAATTGTTTCTCCGGCATGATATCAGCTCCTTGGCGAACGCGTTCAAGTGCTTGTGATAAATATGGAGGTAGCAATGACTCATCTTGAATGCTGAGCATCTGACCCAACTTCAACGCACTGCCTCGCATTCTGCAAAGCCCCGATGCAAGCCGTTCAGCATTAGCTTCTGACATGGCCACACTTCCTGAACTTCCTCCTCCAAATCCTCGCTTAAACACCTCTGACACAGAACCAGCTGCTAGCCCGACTGCTAACTCGCCAAAGCCCAGTACACGACCTACCTTTGAGGCAGGAACTGCACGAGCCTTTGTGGTGAGTGATGGAGGCTCTTGCACGGTCCGGATTTTAATTTGAGAAGAACTGGTCGAAGAGCTCGAATGCGGATCCGAAGCGGAAGTTTCAACTGCAGGAGCACCTTGAAGAGCAAACTGCAAGATGCTTGCAAGCCCATTCTGTACCTGTGACAATGAGGCTAATGGTGACGCGCTCTGGTATCCACTAGTTTAATAGCATTATTTTATATACATGTAACTTACATTTGTTCTCATTAACTGTTGAGCCACCAGCAGAACACCGTGAGCACATCGAGCATTGTCCTGGTTTCGCATGTGATACGTTGTTGTAGGATAGCCCCCCCCCTCAATCCATATCACATGGTGGAGGAAGCGATATTCTATAGTTCTCCTGGGTATTTGCTGGGACTGCTGATATTATTTGTTGGAGTATTAGTACCATTTGGTGTCATGTTTACCAGATATAGACATGGCTTTCAATCCAATCAGCACACGCAATAGGCAGAAACTTAATAAAAGATATTCATTTGCTATTATTTGTTGGAGTATTCGTATCGTTGGGTTTCACTGATACCAGATATTGACAGAGCTTTCAATGCAATAAAAATATGGAATGAACAGAAACTAATAAGTCATATTCATTTGATACGATCTGCAGGAATATTCGAACCATTGAGTGTCAGGTTCACGAGTTGTCTTTCAGTCCAATCAGAATATACACAATGGGTCAATAAAAATAAATTCCTTATTTAAAATCAGCGCAAGTAGGACGGACAAACTGGTTTGCATGATACCCAGCCTTGCTCAAATGCATCGACAACGTCGTAAGGAAGAGGTGGCGAATCAGCTGCTTTGAGGTTCATATTCAGCTGTTCCATTGAAGATGCTCCAAGGATAACTCCGTCGTTAAAAGCAGAATCGAGTAGAGAATGATGCATGATCCATCGTATGGACGCCTCTGCCATTGGTATTCTATGCGTTTCACAAGCTATCTTAATCTGATCCAACGCATTGAAATACTCTGGTTTCCAAAATCTATCTTGGTACTTTTCGTTGTTATGAAAACGACCGAGGTTTGCAGACTTTGAGTAGCTTGCATGTTTTCCAGACAACAATCCTCCAGCAAGAGGGTTGTATGCGTAAAACCGAATATTCAAATTGCGCAATGCTGGAATGAGTTCCCTTTCAACATCGCGAGTAATTGGATTATACATACCTTGATATACCGTCGGTACAACCCATCCACGAGACTTGCACAGGTGGTATATATGCACCACTTGCCATGCAGCGTAATTAGACAGACCCAGTTCTCGTATCTTACCCTGTTCGTACAATTGTTGAACTGCTTTCAGAGTGCTCTCGATGTTGGTGGAGTGATCAGGAGAATGGAGGTAAAATATATCCAACGAGGTTTTATGGAGGGCCTGCAATGACTCAAAAGCTTGAGTCAGAACGTTTTCTGGCCTCAGATTTTCATTGAACCCTGGAAACGGATTCGCCTTGGTCGCTACTAGAATGCGGTCAGCAAGATCCTCTCGGTTCAGAAGAATGTTTCCTATGCATTCTTCTGATTTCCCATGATTGTACATCCTAGCAGTGTCAATTTCAACTCTCGATCCGGTCGTGTGGTTGCGAGCACAATTCGAAGCTACAAATGCCTCAAGAAAACTCTCACTCGTCGGTTTGTCCACTTGATCACTCATGGTCATCGTTCCTAAGATCACACGAATTGGTTTCTTAACAGTAATCGGTGCATCTGCTAGTGGTTCAACAACAGGATGATGATCTGGTTCAGGAATCATACTTGGGAGCAGCTTACCAATCAGAATACGTAACTCCGCTTCAATAACCTCAGGGGACCGGTCAGTAGGAATCGTCCAGACTTGACCTTTCTTGTTGAAGTAATCGATTATAGGCATGGATTCATTATGAAATGTCTCAAATCTCTTTCGAATAGACTCCAAGTTATCGTCGCTTCTGCCACTTGTCTTACCCCTTTCAACCAGTCGTTTTTCCATCACATTCTGTGGGCAATCGAAGAACCAGACCCCTTGAACTTTAATGTTTTCCAATGCAGAAGTTTCGCGAAGCCAACCATCCAAGTTATCTTGGTTGCGGGGGAACCCATCAATAAGAAAAGTAGTCGATTCAGAACACCGCATAGCTGCTATTAACAACTTCACGGTGATTTCGATAGGCACGATTTTTCCTTCTTTGATATAGGCTTCAATCAGTGCCCCATCTTTTGAATTAGGATTATTTCTCTCTTCTCGCAATAAATCGCCAGCTGATAAATGCACAAGATCCAAATCGCTTTCCATCTTGGTACACTGCGTACCTTTGCCCGACCCGGGGCCACCCAGAACAAAAATAACGTTAACCACCTTGGAGGTCCATTTATCAACGCCATTATTCAACGAATCCCCATTGTTGGTCTTCAATGGATGCAACGTCATTGAGTAAATCAGTTGCTTGCTGGTCAGCCACGAGTAGGTGTTATCCCATTGCAACCATAACTTGCCTTTATGCGTGGAAACAACTACTCCTTGGACAGGG
>Ga0105055_10009541_pt1 | contig 12381 bp, 13 predicted proteins | sample BON03_FD_78090 | JGI IMG/M metagenome (GOLD analysis project Ga0105055, IMG submission 78090) | Freshwater microbial communities from Lake Bonney liftoff mats and glacier meltwater in Antarctica - BON-03 | ecosystem: Environmental > Aquatic > Freshwater > Ice > Glacier meltwater | place: Lake...
AAAGAAAAGGTGAAAGAGAAAGAGAAAGAGAGAGAGTGAGAGAGAAAGAGAGGGGGGGGGAAGAACTAGTACAACCGAGCAAGAGAGAGAGAGAGAGCAACAAAGAGATTTCGCGTGTGTGTGTGTGAGAGAGAGAGAGAGTGTGTGAGAGAGAAAGAGGGACATAGAGAGGAAGATCGGGAGGCAGAGATGAAGAGACAGGGATGAGGGAGGGGAATGAGAGGGGAGGGGGGAGGGGAGAGATGTGTGTGTGTGTGTGTGTATTTGTGTATGTGTGTACAATTTCAGTGCGTGTGTGCGTGTGTGTGTACGTGCAAGAGAGACAGAGTGTGAGAGAGAGAGTTATGTGTATGCATGTGTGCGTGAGCACATACACACACAAAAACGATCCCTGTTCTATGCGCGCATGTGCTCCCTTCTCGACACATCCTCAAAACACACAAACACATTCACATACACACACATCCACACACACATCCACACACACACACATGCACACACACACACATGCACACACAAACGTACATTCACGCGCTTGCAATGCCGCAAAGGCTGACGCGGCAGCCCACGCGAGCGCGCCACTAGATAGCACCGACACACCACTATACAGGTAGCGCGACGGCTGCGTGAGCCATGGCTGTGCGTCGTGTACAAATCCCACGAACAAAATCTAGGAGCAAACAGAGGAAACATAATCACACCACTGAGAAGCCTGCTGTACAAAGCAGTGCGCCGCCTGTGTCAGCCATGCGACGAATCGTGCACAAATCCCACAGGGAGAATCTCGGGGGGGGAATTGGAAGGAAAACATTCTAGGTGGCTGTGCGCAGTGCACGAATTGCAAGAGACGAGAATATGAAGAATACACATTACATGGCTGTGCGGCATGTACGAGTGGGACCAAGAAACTGTACTGTGCATGGCTGTGCGTTGTGTATGAATGGGACCAAGAGACTGTACTGTGTGCAAGCATACGATTGAGGCTCAGCGCACCTTTATACAAGAGAACGATGAATACGAAAAGAACCCTATACATGTGAAAAGAGACCTACAAATGAGACCTACAAATAAGACTGTGTGTACACTTACGATTGAGGCTGAGGGCGCGTTCATACAAGAGACCTATAAATACCCTATACATATGAAAAGAGACTTACAAATGAGACCTACAAGGGAGACTGTGAATACGCTTACGATTGAGGCTGAGGGCACGTTCCTACAAGAGACATATACATATGAGAAGAACCCTATGTATGCAAAAAGAGACCTACACATGAGACCTACGAATGAGACTGTGTGCACGCATACGATTGAGGCTGAGGGCACGTTCGTACTATCACATGTATATACATATGTATATACACACTATGTATACACATGGATACACGATTCTAAACATGGAAACATGTGAATGAGCCTCGCGAAACACATGCATGAGAATCATGAAACACATGAATGAGACTCATGAAAGATATGAATGAAACTGATGCACGATTCCGCGGAAACGTCTCATGGGATCATATGAATGAGACTGCTAAACGATTGCGAAGATGCAAACATATGAATGAGACTCGCGAAAGATATGTTTCATGAATCTTGAACCATTTCTATTTTTCACTCGTGACAGTCAGTAGTCTCAAATCGAGAAACATATGAATGAGACTCATGATTCCGCATGACACCTACATTCATGCCAAACACGTGATGTTATGGACAACACGTACATGATTCTGTGTGCATTCTAATCGCTGATCGACACTTCGACATGCACACAGTCGAATTCACACAGTCGAATGCACACAGTCGAATGCACACATTCGAATGCACGCATTCGAAGGTTAATCGAATCCACACAGCGAAATGCACACGTTCATATGCACACACTGTAATGCACACACTCTAATGCACACATTCAAATGTACACACATCAATACACACATTCGAATGCGCGCATTCGGAGGCGAATCGAATGCACACATCGAATTGCACACATTCGAATGCACACATTCGAATGCACACAGTCTAATGCACATATTCGAAGGCGATTCGAATGCACACATCGAAATGCACACATTCGAATGCACACATCGAAGGCACACAGCGAAATGCACAGATTCGAATGCACACATTCGAATACACACATTCAATTTGCCGATATGCATTCATAAAGGCATCAGAGAGAGAGAGAGAGACACATACAGAGAGAGAGACGCATACCGCGAGAGAGACAGAGAGAAAGTGCGATGCGAAAGCATGCGTGTGTGCGCATATGAGAGAGCGTGGCTATAAGCGCGCCTCGCGCGTACACCTTCCCTCTCGCTGTCTCTCACACACACAAGCAAATACTCGCTCTCTCTCTCTCTCTCTCTCTAGCTCTGTCGTGCGAGTTTTGTCTCGTTCCTTCTCTTTCGCTTGCGCTCTCTCTCTCTGAACGTGCACGCGCGAGGTGCACGCATGTAGATGCGAAAGCAAGAGAGTGCGCGCGCAAAGAGCAGCAAACACGAGAGCGAGCAGGAGGAAAAAAATCGCAGGCACTATGTGTGTGTGTGTGCGTATGTGTGTGCGTAAGTTTGCGTGTGAGCGTATGTGTATATTTACGTGTGTATGTATGTATATGCTTGTATACATATATATGCAAATATCTATGAATAGGTATATAAGCGCATACATATGTCACGAGGACAGATGCCCTGCGTATGTATCTATATACATGTTCATAGATGTGTACATGTATATATACACATGTATATACATGCTGTGCAACGAGCTAGTGCGACAGGGCATTTGTGTCTGCATGTGCGTGTATATGCATGACTCGCATATGTACATATATGTACGTGCACGTGTATGTGTGTGTGTGTTTGGTATATGTGTGTGTGTGTGCGTGTGCGTATGTGCATGCGTGTGTGCGTATGTACCTCAGCCACAAAACGCTGCATGGAGGGACTGACATCCGTTTGTGTGTGTATGCATGTGTGTGTATGTGTGTGTGGGTGTGTACGTGTGTGTGTGGGTGTCAGTGTGTGTGTATACCTGTGTGTGTGCGTGTGTGTGTGGTCGCGTGTGTATGTGTGCATGTGCGTATGTGTGTGCGTGTGTGCGTATGTGTGTGAGTGCGTATGCAGAAGTGTGTGTATTTATGAGCGTGTGAGTATGTGTGTGTGCAGGCAGGCAGAAGAGACCTGCAGTCCCATCGACGACAGCCCCAGAACCGCAAACATCGTGCACCCTGCCACTAGTTGTCGCATAGCATTTGGCTGCACATTACACCCGCACGCAGTGAGTCATGTGGCTGCAGAGTGCAACCGCAAACAGTGAGTCTTTTCAATATACGCCATCTACATCACCCACCTATACATCTAAATCATCTAGAAATAAATATACCTAGATGACGTATATTGATGTGTATTGAGACACGTAAATACACGTCATCTAAATATGTAAAAACACACAAATCTGTGTCGTGTACATCGTTCAAATGTACATATGAATCGTCTACAAATAAATATACTTAGATGACGTATATTTATATATACTCAGACATGCAAATATACGTCATCTAAATATGTATAAACACACGCAAAAATATATGATGTATATCATCCAAATGTACATATAAATTATCTAAAGACACAAAAACACGCGAAGATGACATGAAATGTTCTTATATACATATGGTCATCTAAATATACGGCATCTGCATGCTCCAAATGTACATATAACCCATCCTCAGATAAAACATACTGAAATACCGTATATTTTCATATTTATAGACATATACACATGCATCATCCAAGTACATGTATACACATCTAAATCATCTACACGTACATGCATGTCGTCGACGTGTACAACATCTCAAATACAGCATGTAGATCTGAGCAACTCAGCGAGTTATCTACACATCATCACCTCCCCGAGTCGTCTACGTGCACGGCATTTCAAATACGAAGTCATCCAAACATCACAAACTCCACGAGTCGACTACATATACGGCATCTAAAATACGGGGTTCTCCACATATAACGCACTTCACGAGTCATCCACATACACGGCATCTAAAATACGGAGTGATCTAAATATCACCACCTCAACAAAGCATCTAAATGCAACCAACTGAGCGAGTCATCCAAATACCGCCTCAGGATACACCACCTGCATCATTTCCATGTACTGCGTCACAGAAATAACAAACGGCATCGAAACCTAAAGAGTCGGCGAGGCATTTAAACATTACGAACTCCACGAGTCTTTTTGGTACACGGCATCTTAACTACAGAGTCATCCAAATACCACGACCTCCACGAGTCATCTACATATACGGTATCTTAAATACGCAGTCATCCAAACATCACCAATTCCACCAGTCATCTCCATATACAGCATCTAAAATACGGGGTTATCCCAATATCACCACCTCAATATGACATCTAAATCTGAGCAACTCAGCGACTCATCGAAAAATCACAAACTCAACAAGGGTTGGAGGATAGCGGATAGTGCGTTCAGAAAGATGGGAGAGAGCGGACACCCAAGACGCACGACGTGCGCAGCATGCCGCATCTAAATGCATATATGCATGTACGTGTATACAAACACGAATATGTATTAAAGTATATGTGTATGTAAATGTATATATATATATACATGATATATATATTTTTTGAAATGTGTGTATATATACGTATATATACAGTTACAGTATGTATACATACACATACATGTAAATATAATATATATGCATGTAAATATCAATATACGTATATGTATATATATATGTATATATGTATATATATACATATATCTATATTTACATACATATACATACATATGCATATTTTCACATATACATACACATACAATACATATATATGCGATGTCCTCTTTGCGAATACGGACACCCCTCAGTACACGTCATATGTAAAACACGAAACACACGCACACACACACACACACACACCTGGGCAACAAAGGCGGCAACACTTCGTTGAATTTTTCCAAAAATCATGTCACTGCCCCCCCGAGATGAACCCCCACCTCCCCCCGAAGGCCCTGCTGCTGCGGCACCTGCGCCAGGAGGAGGCGCGGCAGGCGACGCATTGAAGCTTTTTGATGACCTGCACTCGCACTCACCGCTTCAGAATATGCTAGATCGTGTATGAAATAAAACGTCGACGCTGGTTGTGTCCATGTGGCAGCAGGTGTGTGGGGTTCTGAAAAAGTCGCTCTATAGCCATTCTATTCGCGATGAATCGAACGCAAGAGTCAGCTCGCTACCACATCTGTAATCGCTCTATAGCCATTCCATTCTAGATTACAGATGTGGTAGCGAGCTGACTCTTGCGTTCGATTCATGGCGAGGAGTCCTATGGCTACGTTGTAGTAGGTGTGATAGGCTGTCAGGGTCTCTTTTCAAAAAAGCCATATTTTATGTAAAGTGCATAGATGCAGACATTAATGTAGTAGGTTGGATAGTGTGGTTTCGTTGAGAACCGCCTTTGTCCAACGCCATACATATAATACACTCGAGCAATAAGAGAGCTCTTTTACCAAAGACACTTAGTGTGTTATCGAGCCTACCGATAGTAGGCACCCCACACCTCGCGCATGTCATGCATACACCCATACACACCCCAAGACACAGACATCTACACCAACACCCCCTACATGCACAGAACAGCCGCACCTGAGAAGGGAATTATTAGCCTCCTCTTCGCTCTCCGTGTCGGTAAAGAGCGCGTCAACTCGTGGTGCGTGATAGCACGAATAGCCATACACCATGAGCAGCATGCCCCAGCACACGGTAGTGACACTAATCCACATAAACTCAATCATCTCTGAGACAGCCGTTCGCATTTCCATCGAACTCCGCGAGCGATGACTCGGCCCAACCTCGTTTGTCAGAATCACCGCCATTTTGTACCCGCTCTCCTGCAAAGCCCAATTAGTGTCACGTATCGTTGACGCACATATGCCACACACCGTCGACACCACATATCCACACATTGTTCGAATCTCAAAGTCGATTACCAATACGAACAGCAGATAGCTACAAAATACCGAAGAGGCATAGGACGCCAATTTCAAAGTCGACTACCCATACGGACAATACATCGGTACAGGGTGGCCAAGATGCATAGGACGCCTCAACAAATACGTCTGATCTGAGATCTCTCTACAAGACATCCGATCTCAGATGCGACGTCATAACAAGACGTTCCATCTCACATGGCACCTTTCAAAAAGATGTCTGATTTGTAATCGAACAATCAAGTCCGAATCAAGTCCGACCACAAAACAAGGTGATGTCTGATCTCACAAAAAGTGGAAAAAATGAGGAAACCCCCTACTCACAATCTGTAGGGCAAGTAGTAGGCACAGCTGCAGGTGTCTCTTCACAAAAGAGCAACTGATTATAGGGCTGTGTTGCGAAAAGAACCCTGTAAAGATACGGCATCCTTTGGGTCTTCGCCACTCTGTACCGGACGCGCCAGCGGGCGGGACCGGACAGAGAAATGGTTGCATATACATCTATATACGTACATGTACATACACATATCACAGTCATTGTGTACCCAGTCTCCAGCAAGGCCCAAATTGTGTGACAAATCGTTTGTAAACAAACACATCAATTTACGTAAATATACATATATGTATATACATATGTACATTGAATATATATATATGTATATGTGCATCTATATATCTTACATGTGTATACCTATATGTTAAAAATACATGCTATTTAGGTAAATATACATATATGCATATGTATATATATATACAATATATATATATGTATATGTGCATCTAAATATTGTACATATGTATATGCTCATATATATACATGTATACACATCTGTCTATATCACATCTCTATCTAAATTTACAGAAAACATCTATGCATATTATATATAGAGACAGGCATGTACAAATACATGTACTTGCCATCATACAAGTAGTCTTTCCACAAAACATATTCAAAACATGTAGACATAGACATACACACACATGCATGCTTATATATGGTTATACACATACATCTATAACGTATATATATATATATATATATATACATAATGTCCATATATATATATGTATATATATATATGTACACATATACATATACATATATAACATATACATATATATGTACATATGTATGTAAATATATGTATATACACATATGTAGATATCTAATATATATATATATACACATACGTATGGATTTCCCATTGAGAGCGTGTCACAACAAGCCAACAAACATACAGACACAAACATAAAAATACATCCATGTTTACTTATGATTACACATATAGATCCAGGACATGTACAAATACAAATATATTCATAAATATAGATGTACAGACACATACATAAATACACATATATACATATACATACATGTATATAATATATAAGTGAAAATGTATACACGTGTAAATAAAATATACACATAAATATATATGGACTTGCCGCTGAGAGTTTGTCACAACGAGCTACGTAGCCATGGTCCTCCAACTCCACCGGCTCCTCGTGCACGCGTTTGATGCGATCTTTGGGCGCTGCTGGGTCAGGTGCTGCATATCCATAGACATGCTCTGATAACGTTTTTTTTTGGCAACATCAGGAAAGTACACAAACAAATCTGCGTATGTGAATGCATAAAATTGACAACCCGAGGAAAAAGCCGTGTAAGGAAAATATCATAACAACATTAAAACAACACTCTCCACATTTGTATCGTTGTATACACGCGTATGCACGTGCGAGGTGCTGCGTACTCGTGAGCCTTCTCTGATGACACATGAATACATAAATGCAATATTCGGATCATTTGCAAAGTTCACGCCATTTTTTTGCGATTTTGTTTTATGCTCTAACGTGTAAGTGTTCGTGCAGGGGGCATGTGCATTTGCCTGTGCGTAGGCTGCGTTTATGGATGGATAGATGGATTGCATAGATGCAGATGTACTGTGAAGTGATTGAGAGATCGATATAGGGATGTGCTGTGTTGTCTGTGTGCACATGTACATATCTTGTGCGAATGTCATCACATATGACCCATTCGCGACCAAATTGCGGTCCAATAATGTCTGCTGCTGTAACACTTGGCAACACACGGCCAAACAAGGCAACACACCTGCGGTCCAGTCGTGACGGGCTGAAGGACGGAGCAGTACACGAGCGCCAATAATAGGCGCGCCACCATTGTGATACTCGGGGTACTCTCGCAGCCAGTTGGCCTCGATATAGTCTGAGCCAGAGGAGTTGTAAACAGGCGGCACAGGAATGCCGGGGAAAGTTGGGTGGGTGTTGATGCGCACAATTGTCGCGTGTTTGCTCGTGGCAGTGCCGCGTGTGCCATAAAACGCATAGTGCTTGTAACCCAGTCCCGTGTAGAGCCACGTCTGCCCCTCACGCGTAATGACAGCAGCGACACGCACCATGCGCTCCAAGTCGACCTTGAGCACCGACGAAGTGCCCTCAGCCCACGCAGAGCCAAAGCCAATGTACGCGTGACGCCCGTGGATGACAATGGCGGCAGGGCGGTCCTCGCCATCAATAAAATACGCATCGCCAGCTCGCGTCATGGTGTGTAGATCAACCTTAATGAGCCGGCCCGGGGAGGTGGCAGTGCCGAAAATACCGTACTTGCCATACTGTGCGCCGCACAGGATTTTCTCCTCAGATGCATGCAGATCCATATGCGAGACACGGGTCATATCGGGAATCGTCATCTTCACAATCCTACCCGGCGACGTATACATGGCAAGGAAGAGGTGCTTGCCCTCGCTATCCGCAAACACCGAGCGCACGGCCTCCTCGCCCTGGTTAAGGGCAACCTCGTATCTGCACTGGTTCCAGTCTGCGCAGCCGCCATCCTGCATCTGCTTGAGGTGCAAACGCATCACCGTCGCAGGGTTGGATCCAGCTGAGAAATAGCCATTGTGTCCTACGACGACGCCCGCGAGCAGAGGAAACTGCGATGCTGTAGCGTAGCCGAGACGCTCCATCTTCTGCAGATCGACGCCTACAAGCCTGCCCCCAGGCGCTTCAACACCGAGATAACCATAGTTCCCATGCTTCACAAAGCACCATAGACGCTGCTCGTCGTCGTTGAGCTCCAGCTTCCCCGTGACGGCCATGCTGTTGAGGTCGATGCGCACCACGCGCGTCGGCGCATCGTCGACCCCAAACCACGCCGTGCCTGTCGTCTCATCAATCACAGCGCCAAAAAAACCGCCTGGGCCCGTCTCAATCACCTCGTAACCGTCCCTATACAGGCCATTGGCCGGCACACACAGGCAGAACCAGGCTGACAGCACGACCACCGTGCCCACCGCATTGTTGTGCACCATCACTTAATTTCTTTAATTTCTTTCAACGCGCAGCTCACCCCGCACAAACGCGGCAATTCTTTTGCAGTCGCTGAGCCGGCCTCCAGAATCGTTATTCAGGTGCAAGCAACGGCCGCTCCTGACCTGCTCTGCCCGCGCTCTTGCCAGCAAAAGTTTTTGACACTTTCAACTTTGCATCTAGAATTTCATTTTGTACCCAATTTAGGGTCGTGGAGAGAAAGGGCAGTCTCTTGGGTGGGGAGAGTATCATAATTGTAACTTGTGTGCAACATTTTTGCGCACAGAGCAGCGCACTGACTTTTACTTTGTCTCAAATATATTTACACCAATTAAGGTGTTTTCCAACAGAATTCTTGCCCTCTTTCATCATTTCTTCACTCTGTCCTGGCCTTTTCCTTCTTCTAATGTATAGAATTTCTCGAAAGAGGCAAGTTTTTTTCAAGAGAACAGCGCTGGAAAAATTATGTGAGAATGTTTTTCTATATTACTACACCACCCCGGGCCTCTCAGGGAAGGCCTTCTTTTTTTTCATTTCAACCCCCATGAAGTATTATTACGTGGGATGCCATTGGGATCCCCAATTACCTGCGGCAGTTGGACGGTGAGTGGATCAAATCGTGAGCAATACAGCGTAGTGAAGTGTCTACGGTATGTGCAGCTCATGTAGTATGTTGCCTCTTGCGCGTGTGTGTACATGTGGGCATATAATGCATACGCAGATCTCCTGATTTCAATGTGGGTTCCCACATTTACATTTCCCACATTGTATATATATATATTTTCAGCCCAAGGACTGTTGGCGTAAGCAATACGCACACCCACGACACGCACACGCACATGTAAAAAAAAAGTACACACACATACGGACCTCTCACACACATGCAAACGTACACACATGCACACACCTACGCATGGACGTGGACGTGACAGTATTCATGTACACCAGCACACACGCACACACAAAAACGTACACATCCCCTGCGGGACTCGACAGCTATGTGCAAGTGAATGAATACAAGAGAAAACGAGAAAGGGATTGCAAACAGATAAAGTGGGCGAAAGAAAGCAAGCGTGTTTGGGCGAGAAAGTGTGTGAAAGCACAGAACAGTGTACAGAGTCGTGCACATTCACTCACATCCATACTTCAGCAACCCCTGGCGCACATAAACACACTATCGTGTGGTGCAGGGAGTTGCAATGTGCTGCAGCGTGATGCTGTGTGCTGCAGTGTGTGGAGACTAACGCACATACAACACCACAGGCCTCGGTCACGTCACGAGTGACTGACTGAGTCGAGGGGAGGCAGGGTATCCATGACAGCAGGCTGCGACGTACGACCTGTTACAGCGAGCGGTTCCGTCAGGTGTGTGTCCGTATAACAGCGGTCCATCTGATCGAGTCTCGCGGTGCTGCGATGCTCCATCCATTTCCCGCGCCTGAAACGAATGCAGACGTGTGCTTGACACATTGTGCACCATTTTGGGGGTGTGCACCCACATGCCTCACCCTATTTTTGCATTTCCTTACCTCGGCCTCGCGGTGACACAGGATCTCGGATGTGCAGCATGCTCGCAACATGCGCAGCACCATGGTCGAGGGCGACCATCTCAATCGACGTGCACAGCGCACGCTGGTCCTCGAGGAAATCGAGGACTTTGAGCACAAGCTGGGCTGGAAAATGAGGAAAAATCTGGGTGAGTTTGTGTGGATGGGCACACAGCATAAGCAGCTCTGCCCCACCCTTCTAACCACGCGCTCAACGTGCTGTGTGGTTGGCGTCGTGTTTCCATTAGTATGCATTCTTTCCATCTGCAAAATTCTGCGAAAACACGCCGGAAATCGTGCCGGGCAGCAGGGCAGGGTACAACGGTTGCAACCGTTGGCTGCAAGTGGAGCATCAATATCGCCGCAAGTGGAGCATCAATATCGCCACAGGCGGACAGCTGAGACGCATGGGTACATGTGCAGAGGGCGTCTGGATGCATTCAAGTGCATGCTGTGCCACGGCTAATGCACACTAATGGACGCTAAAGCACGCTAATGCATGCACGCACGCGCGGGCTGTACCACCGATGCACCTTGCATATTGCCTTGCGTCCGCAGTATCTTGCATATTGTTTCGCATGTGCTTCTCCCTGACTTCGTACCCCCTCCGCCCTGCCCCCCCCCCCTGTATGGTGGTGTCCTTGGAGTTGCGCGGTGCCTTGTGGTGCCTCCCTTTGTGTTACACGGTGTGGTTTGTCTTGCGCAGCGCCTCTTTGTCTTGTGTGTCTCCTTTTTCGTCTCCTGTGCACACCCTCACGTGAGTCCACGTGCAGGGCCGCGCTGGGACGAAAGACGATTCATGGAGGAGGAGGAGGAACGCACTATGGGTCTCAAAAAATCGCGCCCCGTGCGCCCCCCCTCGCCCGTGCATGCCTACGATTACACCGTCGCGGACCACAACGCAAAATTCGGGCCGGTAACTGCCCGAAGCCCCAACAGCCTGACGGTTGCCAACAACTCCCCGCGGTGGGGTGCTAGTTTTTACGGCTCGGGGGGGGGGAACATATTTGGCGGCGACAGGTTAGGGGGCGCGGTGTCAGATTGGGCGCCTTTTGATCGGCCTGCTACGGGATATGAGAGCGCACGCAATGTCTTTATTGTCACGCGCCAGTCGCAGCGCGCCGCAACCTGTATGCAGAAAACCATGGCTGCCTCTGCGCGACCAGCTACTGATGGTGGCAGACCGTCGACGCAATCATTTGGGTTTAGCAGCACGCGGCAGCGGATCATGACCCCCATGAAAGGCGTGCAGACGTGCTATGCTGGCAAGTCGGGGGGGAGTATGGAATTGTGGACGGCGCACAGTATGTTGGAGCCTATCTTCATGCCTGTCTCTGCCACCCACCGCCTTGCCTCCGCGCAGGTGTGTGTGTGTGTGTGTGTGTGTGTGTGTGTGTGTGTGTGTGTGTGTGTGTGTGTGTGTGTGTGTGTGTGTGTGTGTGTGTGTGTGTGTGTGGGGGGGTGGGGGTGTGTG
>Ga0105055_10009544_pt1 | contig 12380 bp, 10 predicted proteins | sample BON03_FD_78090 | JGI IMG/M metagenome (GOLD analysis project Ga0105055, IMG submission 78090) | Freshwater microbial communities from Lake Bonney liftoff mats and glacier meltwater in Antarctica - BON-03 | ecosystem: Environmental > Aquatic > Freshwater > Ice > Glacier meltwater | place: Lake...
GGGGGGGGGAGGGGGAGGGGATTTGAAGAAGTGGGTGATGCAGGGGGTGGAGACTTATGTTGGGTTCGATAGCTCGGAATTGAGCGTGAAGGAATGTAGGAGTCGCGTGGGGGAACAGCAGAGGAGGGGGAGGAAGGGAGGGAGGGCGGGGGGGATGGGGCAGCTGAAGGTGGGGGTGGTGTTTCAGTGTAGCATGATGGAGGAGGGGTTGGTGGAGAGGATTGAGGGGGAGGTGGGGAGGGAGGGAGGGAGGGAGGGGGGGTTTGATGTGGTGTCGATTCAGTTTGCGGTGCATTATGCGTGTGGGAGTGAGGAGACGCTGTCGGTGTTGCTTAGAAATATGGGGAGGTTGCTGAAGGGAGGGAGGGAGGGAGGGCTTTTGATTTTGACGTGTATTGATGATCGTGTCCTTCGTCGGCACCTCGCCTTGCACCCCAGCGGTGAATTTGGGAATGCTGTGTATCAGGTCAAATTTGCCCCAGAGACCCTACAGCAGCAGCAGCAGCAGCAGCAGCAGCAGCAGCAGCAGCAGCACCACCACGAGCAGCAGCAGCAGGAAGGGAGGGAGGTCCCGGCGCTGGACACGCTGGGTCTCCGTTATACTTTCTCGTTGTCTTCAGCTGTGGAAGCTTGCGATGAGTACGTGGTGCCAAGTGGTGACTTTACACGAGTGGCACGAGACGCAGCAGCAGCAGCAGCAGCAGGAGGAGGAGGTGGAGGAGGAGGGGGAGGAGGGGGAGGAGGGTTGAAGTTGGTTCATCAGCGAAATTTTGGGGGGTTTGTGAAGGAGCATTTGAGGGAGTATGGCCGGTTGTTGGAGCCCTTGCAGGTGGGGGTGGTGAGTGAGGAGGAGTGGGAGGCGGTGCAGTTGTACAAGGTTATGGTGTTTAGGAAGGAGTGAGGGAGGGAGGGAGGACGGGGAGGAGGAGGAGGAGGAGGAGGAGAAGGAGGAGGAGTAGTAGTGCGCGGTTGATGAAAAACTATCAATAATCAGGTAAGCAAGCATACAAAAGCAAAACAAAGTGAAGAAAGAAGAGAGAAGCAACAACAACAAGCAAGTCAGTTTCTGTATCTGTGTATGTCTTAAATTTCATACTTTCCTCCTCCCCATCTCCTCTTAGTGCTGCATTCCCCCCCCCTCCTCCCCCCCCTCCTCGTTCTCCCCCCATCCACTCCCGCCCCAATAATCAGCAATCCCCAGAGCAACCACACAACTCTCCCTCACCACCACCTCCTCATCCCCCGTTAACTTCGCCAAGACCTTCTCACACTCCTCCCCCCCCACCGCACCCAACGCCTCGGCCGCCTCGTGCCTCACCATCCGATGCTCTTGCTCGTCTTCCAACACCAACTTCAATGCAGGGACCGACGCGGGGTTCTGCATCTGCCCAAACACATAAGCGACCTCATGCCGAAACAGAGGACTGGCATCTTTAAACCCCTCCGCCAACGCCATCACCGCCTCAGTCGTATTCCGATTGCGCAAGGAAAACATAGCGCGATACCGAGCAAAGAGAGGCAAGGAAGGGTCAAGCAAACGCGCCTGAAGCTCCGCAGTGCTCAAATCCTGTCTATCTGCCGGGGCGGGGTCCACGGACAAGTAAGGGCTCTTGTCCAATGACCCATCTTGTGGTTGCTGTTGCTGCTGCTGCTGCTGCCATCGAATCATGTCGAGGGAGAGGCGGCATGTGTCAGCCACCTCAGGCACGGGGTCTTGGGCGTATTTCTCCAGCACTGCCACTGCTTCCGGCTCCCCAATTGCACCCAGCGCTTCGGCCGCCTCGTGTCGCACCATCGAGTCGTCGCATTCGTCCGAGAGTACCGCTACCAGGGTAGGACACGCGGCCCGGTCCCGGATTTGGCCTAGGACGTATGCCAGCTCATGTCGGAGCAAAGCCGAGTCTTGCTTGTTCCGCAAGGCCTCCCCAATCGCCGCGACGGCCTCAGAGCCTCCGTCTGTGCGCAGGACGAAGGCTGCGTGGGTCCGCTTTTGAATGGGCTGCTGCACGTCCATCAGGCAGTCGCGCAGGGCGGCCACGTTGAGATCCATTGGAGGATAGACGAGGCTGTGGCTGTGTGTGAAGGGGTGGGGAGGTCAACGTTGAGCAAGAGGCAGGATGAGATTTTGATGAGCAGAATGACCGCGGGGAAGCAAGACCAGGCCAGTCTTGTGTGTCAAAGCGTGCATGAGGTGGTGAGGGTGGTGGTGGTGTTGTGTCTGTCGTGGCGCAGGCAAGCAAAACGCTCCGCCCCTCGGCTCTCTGAACGAGCGACCTCCTGCCCTTCATCATCAGCAGGCCCTTTGTTTGCTTGACCACGGCTTCTAATCCCACGCACACAACACAACCAAACAGGCACAAGCATGGACGGCCTTGACCAAGTGCTGAAGCGGGGCGATTCGGCCGCAGTGCTAAAGTACATACGGCATCATAGGGTACGTTCAATTTCCCCCTTTTCCCCTCCCGCGAACTTCCATCATTCCACCCCCGCGACGTCCTCCCCTCACACACGCCACGCCCACCTGTACAGATTCGTGCCTCGACAGAGGTGGTGCAGCATGGGCGGGATTTTGTCATGAAGGGCAAGGGACGAAGCTTGGGGGACGAAGGTAGGAGGAGGGCTGGGGTTGGACCAGGGAGGGAAGGGGAAGGGTCAAGACTCAAAATGCTCGTGTGCTCATCAACCTCACCCTTACACACAACGCACAGCCTGGCCTGTATACGAGCAGGTATTTCTGGCAGCTTTGGACCTGGGTGAGACGCTCCTGGTAGAGGTTAGTAATGCACACGAGAGGAGATCTCCCATTCATCTACTCACTCACATCCCAACTTCCCCCGCCCCACGCACAACAGACGGCGTTGAGCCTCTTACAAAAACAGTTCCCGGACAGCGCGCGGGTGGGACGGTTGAAGGGCATGCAACGCGAGGCAGAGGGGGATTTTGAGGGGGCAGCAGCAGTGTACCTGAATCTGCGGGAACGCTACCCTACGGACCCGGTAAGTCTTCTTCGCTCTTCGAGTGATAACTGCCAGGGAGAAATGTTCAGCTCTTCCCTCTTTCTATCCCGTCTCATCTTCATTTTCTTCTTTTCCATCAACGTCTGACATTTTCCCATTCATATCTCCACGATCAAAACAGGTGGTATGGAAGAGGTGGGTGGCGCTGGCCAAGGCCGAGGGAGACTTGCCCGAGGCCATCAAGCGCTGCAACGAGTACCTCAAGGTCTTTCAGGGCGACACCAGCGCGGTACGTTTGAAGAAGAGGACGAGAAGAGAGAGAGGGATGAAGGGAGGATAGAAGACGATTGATTGAGATTTGCTTTGCAGCGTGGCGGCGAGGAAGGGTTGGGGGTAGTCCCATAGTCTTGCATATTTCTTATCCTAGGGAGACAGCAAGATTAATCATTTATTCATCAAGCGCTACATCTAATTCTCCTTTCCCCTTCCTTTTTACATAACACAGTGGCAAGAACTCGCAGAGCTATACCTCCGCACAGGCCACCCGGGCGAGGCCGCTTTCTGCTACGAGGAGCTCGTCCTCTGCAGCCCGGCCAACTTCGCTTTTCACATCGCACTGGCCGAGACATACGTAGCCGTGGGTGGAGGAGACTCGTTGAGGCTGGCACGGAAGCATTTTGCGCAGGCGATGGAGTTGCATAGTGGGGATGATAATTTGCGGGCGCTTTATGGGATGTGTGCGGTGAGTTGGAGGAGGAGGGAATGAGAGAGGATTGGGTGGGGATGGGTGGTCTGGCTTGCGTATTTTCTTATTCCCTCGTGCTTGTGTGTTTTCTTATATCGAAGAGCTTGAATATAAAGCTAGCATCACTTTAATCCTTCGATTCAGCTTCTTTGTTCTCCTTACAATCGCTCACCAAATCTCTCTCCTTTCTCCTTCCCTTCCCCCTACTCCCCGCTAGACATGCCACGCCCTGGCCCGCAGCAGCACCGACGCCAGCGACAAGTCAGACGTACGCGTCAGTGCCGCCCTCTTCAATTTGGCGGCGGACAAGCTCAAGGCGCACTACACACGGGTCAACCCCGCCCTTCTCCCCTTGGTCGAAGCGACCCTTTCCCAGCAAGCCGCGGATGTGTGTTAGTTTGTAGGAAGTAGAAACGAGTGCATCAGCCAAAAAGATAGGAAGAAAGGAAAAGAAGAAACGAAATCAAATGTGCCTGTGTTTGTTTGTTTGCTCTTGGGTTTGCGTTCTTTGCTTTCCCGGGAGCGTAGGGGTGCTCGAACAAACGCCAAAAGATCGAGAAACACCACGCTCGCTCAGCCTCCTGCCCTCCGTTGCTTGCGATTGCATCGCAAATGATCGGTGCCTTGCAAGCCCCTTTGTTTTCAGCATCTCCATAGAAATGCTTGCCAAGCAGCAGCACAAGGCAGCACTGCATGTGTTTCAGCTTTGGTGCTTGCATGGAAAGCCAGTGTGTGGCCAACAACACTTGACCATCCACGCGCACGTCATCGATCATCAGTAGGCTCACTCCTCCTCCTCCTAAACCACACACACAACCACAGCGCGGGGCGTGCGACTGGCACACTACGAGCACAAGGGGCTGGGCCAGGGAAGACGTCTCTCCCGGGCTTTGCCCTATCTAGCGTCCACCTTCGGCACGCCTAGCTTATCCAAGCCACCCTTCCTCTCCTTTAGCCTCCCGGCTACCACCCACTACTCCACACTTCACAATGCCGGGCACCAAACCAGCAGACCCCACGCGGTGGAACGTCTACAAATTCGGGGGCACGAGCGTGGCCAGCGCAGAATGCTACCGGACGGTGCGGGACATCATTTTGGCGGCCCAGCAAAGCACACCCAAGATGGCCGTGGTGGTCTCCGCCATGGGGGGCAAGCCCAAGGTCACCGACCTGCTCATCGACACGGTCATGCTAGCCGCCAAGGGCGACTTAAAAGGCTACGAGCAGACGCTCAGCGTAGTACGGAAGAAGCACGTGGCGTGCGCGACGGAGCTCTTTTCGGCGGCGGGCGCGCAGGCGTACGAGGCGGACCTGGACGAGGACATCAATAATCTACGCGACATTTTGCGGGCCGTCTCGCTCATGCGCTACAGCGGGGAGAAAATTGTGGAGCTTGTGTCAGGGCATGGGGAGATCTGGTCAGCACGGATGCTGACAAGGCTGTTCAAGGACGGGGGGCATGATTATATTTTCGTCGATGCCCGCAAGGTGCTTTTTGTGGACGAGTCGGGAGAGAGCGGCCCCGAGATCATGTGGGAACGATCAAGAGCAGCCACGCAGGCGTTCATGGCGCCGACCCCCACGGCCTGCCCTGTGATTACGGGTTTTATTGCCTCGACTGCTGATGGGGTGGCAACGACGCTGAAGCGGGATGGGAGTGATTATTCCGCGAGTATTTTGGGGCGTCTGTTGGAGGCGACGGGGATCACGATTTGGACGGACGTGGACGGCGTGTTGTCCGCGGACCCACGGCGGGTTCCTGAAGCTAAGGTGCTTGCTGATGTGTCGTATAGTGAGGCGATGGAGCTTGCTTATTTTGGAGCGAAAGTCATTCACCCCAAGACCATGACCCCGGCCGTGGCTGCGTCCATTCCGATTTTTATCCGTAATACGTTTAATCCGAGTTTTCCTGGCACGCGTATCTTTGTCTCGTCTGCCTCGACCATTGATAGAGATAAGTGCGTATGTGGCTTTTCGACGGTGGATAACATGGCGTTGTTGAATTTGGAGGGGTCAGGCATGATTGGGGTGCCTGGGATTGCTAATCGCTTGTTCGGTGCTATCCAACAGACGGGGATTTCTGTCTCAATGATCGCCCAAGCCTCCTCCGAATACTCCATCTCATTCGCCACCCGTGAATGCGACGCCGACACAGCCGCTAAGGCCGTCACCGACGAGTTCTTCCGGGAATTCAAAAGCCATTTAATGAACAAATTGGACATCATTCGACCCTGCTCTATCATCGCTGCGGTGGGCGATGGCATGAGCAACACCAAGGGCGCCGCCGGCAAGTTTTTCAAGGCCCTAGGCAATGCAGGTGTGAACGTCCTGGCTATCTCCCAGGGGTCGAGCGAGAGGATTATCTCTGCCGTGGTGAAGGGCTCAGATTCGACGAAGTCCCTCAGGGCGGTGCACGCGGCGTTCCTCTTATCTAATCAGGTGATTTCTGTTGGGTTGGTGGGGCGAGGGAAGGTGGCCAAGGCCATGGTTGAGGTCATTCGAGCGCAAGCTGACATGCTTTATGGGCGGTTTGGCACGGAATTTCATTTGAGGGCAGTGATGGATTCGACGGGGATGTTGTTGAGTAGCTCGGGGCCGACGTTGGGGTTGGAGGGGTTGGATGCTGCGTTTGAAGCGCATAAGGTGCCTGCGGATATCAAGGCGTTTACGAAGCATGTGCGTGCGGATCATTTGCCCCATGCGATTATTATTGATTGTTCGGATGCGGAGGAGGTGGCGATGGAGCACCCGGGGTGGTTGGAACAGAATATTCATGTGGTCACGGCGAATAAGAAGGGGTTGTGTGGGAGTATGAGTTTGTATAATGCTATCCTAAGGCAACGGAAGGTGAAGCAGCATAATTACATGTACGAAGTCACCGTCGGAGGAGGGTTGAAGATTATCACGAGCTTGCAAGCAATGCTCATAGGGGGGGATCGGATTTTGAGGTTGGAGGGGGCGTTGTCTGCGTCGATGAACTACGTGTTGGGGTTGATTTCGCTGGTGCCTGCGTGTAAGATTGCGCATTTGGGGATGAATGGTAGTAGTAGTAGTAATTGCTTGAACAATTTTAATGGCCACACAGAATGTGAGAAGGCGCCGTTGTCCTTGTCGGAGGCGGTGGCGGAGGCGTCAAGATTGGATATTTTGGAGAGGAACCCCCTGAATGATCTGAATGGTGTGGAGATGGCAGAGAAACTCCTGGTGCTTGCCCGCGAGATGGGACTGCCTCTGCGGATAGATGATGTCAAGATCGAGACCTTGGTCCCGAAGGACACCCCTCTCAATGAGCTAGCACAGTACAATGAGCAGGTTGCGGAGCGTGTGGCGGCCGCGACGGCCCGAGGGGCGGTGTTGCGGTATGTGGGGAGTATTGACGAGGAGGGTAAGGCAGAGATTGCGATTCAGGAAGTTCCGTTTGAGCACCCCTTTGCGACGGTCCGGGGGGCGGGGTATTGCTTTCGTATTTTTTCGGCGTTCCATTCCCCGGATCCGATTACGATTCAAGGAACGATTGGCTTGCCGAAGGCGACGGCTGCGGGGTTGTTTTCGGACTTGCTTTTTGTGGCGCAGCGGTTGGGGGCCAAGGATAAGGGGCATACGTTGCAGGGGACGGGGATATTGAGTGATTCGATTATTGAGCCCTAGAAGTAAGGGAATTGGTGGATGCATGTGTGTGTGGTGAAGAGGAGGAGGGAGGGAGGGAGGGTGAGAGAGTAAGGAAACGAAACTGAGTTCAGGGATTAGATGACACATGAATGAAATAATTACACAAAAGTACTTAACGTAATTGTGGTTGAAGTTACAAGGAAAAAGGAGAGATTGCTCTCTTGCGAGTTTTATTTTCCGTTGCCAAGAAAGTCTCCCGCCCCTTACTTACTTCCCAAACAAAAACTGCGAACGCATCGACGACATGAATTATTGCTTCCTTGCTCCACCCGAGCACGCGACCACACTTCACACACCACAACACTACCTTTTCAGAGAATTACATTACAAACACAGATATTACCTGCCCAATTTCCCACATATGACCGTTTGGAGCCACCCTCCCTCCCTCTGTCCTCTCCCTCCTTTTCTTCAATCTCGCTTACTGGGCCGCTCTATTGTACGCAGCATCGCCCAGCGGCTCTAGCTTGGTGCCAGCCAGGTAAGCAACCAAATTGGTCTTGGCGCGCTCGTAGGTGGCCTTGACATCTCCGCCCTTGGCCAACGCCTTGATCTCCTTCACAAAGTCTTCTGTTTCCTTATCGACCGTGCGGGACTTAGGGTCGGGTAGCTCACCAATGCGCGTGGAGGAGCCGTACAACGCCATGGCCGTGGCCAGATTGTCTTGCACGTACTGGTTGTAAGCTTGGATGGTCTCGGGCTTGTCCAGCGTCTTGCCTAACGCCGTAAACAAAGCAACGCCCTTGCGCACGCGAGGCAAGTAGCGCTTCTTGGCCGTCTGCTTTGTGGAGTATTTGCCCGTGGAATCTGCGTTGACCACCAATGGAGAAGAGAGCATCAAGGCCATGCTGGCGCCCAGCAAAGGCACCTGGTTCAGGACGAGGCTGCGGCGGTCAGAGGCATCGTGGGGGGTAGCTTGGCGCATGGTCATTGCGTCGCGGGTGCGGGCAGGGATGTGGACGAACAACGGAGGCAGGAAGGCCTGAACCGCGGTGGCCGTCAGGACCAGGAGACCGAGGAGGAGCTTCATCGTTGTAGTCGTAAGCTGTGCGTGTGAGAAAGGGGTGGGGTTGTATGTACTGTGAGACGCAAGCCTTGGATAAGCAAGTCAAGTCAAGTCCAAAAAGGCATGCGGCAACTGACAGCGATTCGCAAATTGTAGACGTCACCAATTGGACGTCACAGCATCATGCCCTTGCCACCACCACCCTCCCCCCGCACACACACACACACACACACACACACAAGCAAATTCGCTGCCAGTGGGGGAGAGGCGGAGGTCGAAGCCCGGAAGGAAAACTCAGCGGCCCTGCCTCTGGGATATCCACATCCTCCTTGCCTTCCTCTGAAGGACCAGCGCCCTCTACGCATGTTTACGCACAATAATCCCAGCTCAAACACTCACCATCTAACCTTCCTCCTTGTCTTCCTTTGAAGAACCAGCTCCCTCTACGCATCTTTACGCACAAGAATCCCAGCTCAAACACTCACCTTTTAACCTCCCCACCCCTCCACCTAGGGAAGAAAGTAGTTCAGTGTACCGCACCTATAAGCGACGATATCGTGCACAATATCGTCAAAAATGTGCGGTACACTGAACTGCTATCATGCCCCCCACCTTTTTCACTCAGGTATGCGACCGCCACTCTTTCTCTCCTCTGCCCTCCTTCTCCTTGCCACCCTCTCAGCGGTCGCTGCCTTCCTGCAAACCCCCTCTTCCACCTCTTCTCCCGTCTCCCCGCGGCACGCCCTGCCCCTGCAACGCCGTGGCCCCACCGACACTGCGCCTGTCTACGATAACAATTGGAATGGCCGCCCCCAAGACCAGCTTCTTTACACCTTTTTCCGAGCCAAGCTCGTGCAGCAGCTTGGAGGTCAAGACACGGCCAGCAAGGACTTTGCGGGGCTCATCCAGCTCATTCGAAAATTGAACACGCACTTCCCCGCTGAGGGCAAGGCCGGCACGCAGCTCGCAGCGCAAAATATTCTGCTGTCCCTCTTTCCTTCCTGGCTGCCCAAGGCGTTTGCCGTCATGTTTAGCAAGCCGCTGCCAGGGTTTAGCGCGCGTATGAATGCGTATATCACGGGTTTGACTACATTTTGGTTGATGGGCGAGAGCGAGATTATCGACGTGGACATTGATGGGGGCGGGATAGGGCAAGGGCAGGGGCTGCTGGTGAAACGCTGCCGCTACTTGGAAGAAGCGGGCTGTGCGAGCGTGTGTGTTAATACTTGCAAGATCCCTACGCAGAACTTCTTTTGTCAAGACATGGGCTTACCATTGACCATGGCGCCGGACTATGACGATTTTAGCTGTAAATTCTCCTTTGGTTTGACTCCGCCTTCGATAGAGGAGGATGAAGCGATGCAGATTGCGTGCTTCTCGCAGTGTCCGACGGCAAAGGCAGCGAGTGAAATGTCACCTAATTGCCATCAGATTGATGTGTGAGACGCGTAAGTGTGTGGATTGGCGCGGCCGGCGGGCTCGTCGTCGTGCGTGCGCGCGTGCTTCTAGCTTCGTGCGTGAGCGCTTCTACTCCTATTGGACCTCGTCGCCGCTCTTGCTGCCATCGCCTTTCCCTCCTTTGCTTTGGACAAGCAGCGTCGCTTTGGGCTTAGCTAAGGTGGCAAACAGCATCATGACTCCAAGCACTATATCACAACAGGCCGTCGTCGGGTTTTCTAAATCGAGAACCTCCCATCGGAGCACGTCCTTTATTCATGCGACGCACTCCCGCGCAAAGGTTCTGGTCCAGGAATCCGATGATGGCCTTGCCCGCCTCGTGAAGCTTTGGGGTCATGATGCTATTTGCCACCGAGACCTGAGGTGTGAGCGAGAGCGGCTGGGCTGAGAGGGGGCTTCCTTTCCTCTTTTGGCCCGGAGTAGATTTGATTTAGAAGGGAGGAGGGTAATATATTTTGGACAATAATCGTGCGTGTTGGCTTCGATGGCTGCTAGCATCACGACTCTAATCACGCGAATTCGGCATGGCCATTATTGGTTATTTTGGCCAGATCCCCCCCGTCGGAACAGCTCACTTATGATGAGTTCCCCTGGAGGGTGTCAGCAAGGTAGGCAATGATGGCCTTGCCGAGTCGTAGTCTTATTTGGGGTCATGATGCTATTTGCCACTCAGGCCTGCAGTATGTGCGAGAGCGGCTGGGGTGAGGGGAGATTTCATTTCCTTTTCTTCCTTCTTTTAGGAGTAGCTTTGATTAAGAGAGTGAAGGAAAAAGGTGAGTTTTCTATAGGGAGACATATAGCTGTGGACTTGAATGGCTGCTAGCATTATGACTCCAATCACGACGATGACGTGACGTGTGTAATGGTGGGAGGAATCCACGGAAATGGGAATATAAGGATTCAGATTGGTTTGGCGGACGATGGGGAGCATGGAGGTGGATAATGGTGGTGGTGGTGGTAGTGAGTGAGTTGGGTTGTGTGTGTGTTTGAGACAAGGGCTCGAGATCAACATCAGAGACTGACAGACAACAAAAGAAAACAACACAAAAGCATTGCACCGATCGAGCCTTTTACTTTTACTTCTCATTCCGCACGCAGCTGCGCTGACTCACCTTCCTTCCCTCCTCCCCACATTCCCCCCATACCTTATCTCAATTCTCTCTCATGATGACGGCGACTCCTTCCTCTCTGCTGCCGTCAACACCGCTGCTTCTACCAAAGCCGCCACAGCGGCCGCCGCTTCCGCCTCCGCCTCCGCCTCCGCCTCCGCCAACCGCCCCTCCAACTCCCGGACAAAGCCCCCTCCCTCCCTCCCTTCCTCCCCCTCCCCCGCCCAAAGCTGTTGCGCGATGATCACGGCCCGTTGTGCCTCAAACAGATCCCCTCCTCCTCCCTCCCCTCTTCCTCCTCCTCCTCCCAAGCACCGTTCAAACACTTTTTTGAAAGCCCCAGCAGATGGCCTCACTCCATACTGGGTAAAACACCCTTGGAGCATCGACAGCCCGGAAGGGACATTCCCTTCCAAGGCATACGCAAGGGCAAAAGCATCCAACACGCCCTCACTCGGCCCCTCCCCCGTCAGCGTATTCATCCTCACCAGCCATTCCTCCGCTGATCCCAAATCCCCCCTTCGAGCCAAAGTGCTGATTAAGAGAGCTTGTGCTCGTGCCAATGGGGCGGGGGCTGCGTGGGTTTGTTCCATTTCTTTGATTATTTCCACGGCGCGATGGAGGCTCACACCCCATACAACAACTCCTACGAGGTCTTCACACAGCGCATCGTCAGTCTCGTGACCCGCCGCTGCTAGCTTGCTTACTAAGGCAACAGCACGCTGAACGAAGGCCTCTCTATGCCCTCCTACCCCTCCCTCCCCCCCTCCCTCCTCGCAGGCCCGTCGAAGGATGCGCAAGGCGGCATGCGTCGCTTCAGGGGTAGGAGCACCACTACCAACAGCAGCAGCAGCAGCAGCAGCGGCAGTACTGCCACCTTGTGTCTTTTTCATTAACCCCTCTTCTAACACCCACGATAGAAAACCCAAAGGGTTCTGAACCAACTCTTTCTCTCTAATCGTTGCAGTCGATAGCTCCACCCCCGCCAACGCCTGCAGCACCGCCTCATAATCCTCCGGCTGGGTCACATCCCTCCCTTCCTCCCTTCCTCCCTCCCTCCCTTCCTCGTCCTCCCCAATGAGACGATTTAAGCAGGCAATGGCCCTCCCAGGTTTTCCTTCGAGTGCCGCGCATTTTAACAGAGCGCGACTTAAGGGGATGGGGAGGGGGGAGGAAAGAAGGAAGGGAGGGAGGGATTGTTGTAGGTTTTGGACTTCCACTTTTCGGTGTTGGGAACAGAGGGATTCTAAAACGAGGGCGACGTCATCCAGATCGAGAGCTGGGTGATTACTGCAGCTGCTGCTGCTGCTGCTGCTGCTGCTGCTGCTGCTTGAAAAATGATCGTGTAGCAAGGTCAATGCTTGGTTGATGTGTGTGGGGCTCTTGCTAGGGAGGGCGACCCGGCAGTAGGCTAGAATGAGACCAAGGGGTGAGAA
>Ga0105055_10009545_pt1 | contig 12380 bp, 11 predicted proteins | sample BON03_FD_78090 | JGI IMG/M metagenome (GOLD analysis project Ga0105055, IMG submission 78090) | Freshwater microbial communities from Lake Bonney liftoff mats and glacier meltwater in Antarctica - BON-03 | ecosystem: Environmental > Aquatic > Freshwater > Ice > Glacier meltwater | place: Lake...
ATTAATATTAAGAAACAGATACCTTGTCTTAGTATTAGTTGCAGCTTTTACTGCATTTTTGGCTACTCAAATGAAGTATATGCGTTTTTCATATACAGAAGCAAACTTGTTGCCAGAAAATCATGAAGCCAATATAGAATATAATCAGTTTTTAAAAATTTTTGGTGAAGAAGGAAATTTAATCATCTTAGCTGTTAAAGATGCTACCTTATTTACTCCAGAAAAATTTAATGCTTGGAATCAACTTACAAAAAAAATTGATTCATCTAAAGAAGTAGAATTTTCTGTTTCTATTGCAGATATTCAAGAATTAAAAGCAGACAGAAAAAACAGAAAGTTTATTCTAGAGCCTTTATTAAAGAAAGATCCAACAAGTCAAAAAGAAGTTTCAGCAATTAAAAAAGAATTGTTTGAGAATCTCCCTTTTTATGACAATCTGCTTTATAATAAAGAAACAGGAACGGTACAAACTGCTATTTACATCAATAAAGAAATAGTCAATACACCAGTTCGTAAAGATTTTATCTTTACTGTTTTAATTCCGACTATAAAGAAATTTGAGAAAGAGCACAATTTACAAGTTCGTGTTTCTGGAATGCCATATATACGAACCTTAAATTCCCAAAACATACAAGATGAAATTTTGTTGTTTGTTGTTGGTGCTCTATTGATAACAGCAATCATTTTCTTTTTCTTTTTCCGGTCATTTAGAGCCACTTTTATTACACTTTTAGTGGTAATGATTGGCGTTGTTTGGGCATTTGGTTTTATTGGTTTATTCGGTTATGAAATAACCGTTTTAACAGCTTTAATTCCGCCATTAATAATTGTTATTGGTGTGCCGAATGCTATCTTTTTAATCAATAAATATCAGCAAGAAGTTAAGAAACACGGTAACCAAGCAAAATCTTTACAACGTGTTATTTCAAAAATTGGAAATGCTACTTTAATGACCAATATTACAACAGCTTCTGGTTTTGCAACTTTTATTTTCACTAAAAGTCAACTGTTAAAAGAATTCGGAATTATAGCTTCTATAAACATTGTAGGGATCTTTGTTTTGGCTTTATTAATCATTCCTATTATCTACAGTTTTATGCCTTTGCCAAAGAAAAAGCATTTAAATCATTTAGAAAAAAAATGGATCGATAACGTTGTAAATTGGATGGAAAAAATGGTTCGTCATAATCGAATCTCAATTTACATTACAACGGTCGTTATTATTGTTTTTGGGATCATAGGAATTTATCAAATTAGAGTTTCTGGTAGTTTGATTGAAGATATGCCAAAGGGCAGACAATTCTACAAAGACATAAAGTTTTTTGAAGATGAATTTGGAGGTATAATGCCATTAGAGATTTTTATTGACACAAAAAAAGAAAAAGGTGTTATGAAACTTTCTACGCTTAAAAAGATGGAAAAAATTAATGAAGCTATTGAGCAATTTCCAGAATTATCAAAACCAATTTCTATAACAAATCTTGTTAAATACTCTAAACAAGCCTATTATTTAGGTAATCCAAAATACTATCAATTACCAACAACACAAGAGCAAAGCTATATTTTTGCGTATACAAAAAACTCTAATAGCAACTCTAAAATGCTAACTAATTTTGTTGATTCTACAGGCAGATATGCAAGAATTACCACTTTTATGAAAGACATTGGAACCGATAAAATGACAATTATACAAGATCAATTAAATGTTGTGATTGCAAAAGAATTTCCTTCTGATGATTTTGAAGTTCATTTGACTGGAAAAGCTTTAGTTTTCTTACAAGGAACAAATTATTTGATTAATAATTTAATCATTTCTTTATCATTGGCTATTTTATTAATTGCATTATTTATGGCTTGGATGTTTAGATCCTATCAAATGATTTTAATTTCTTTGATTCCAAATATGCTTCCTTTATTAATTACTGCTGGATTGATGGGTTTTCTTGGAATTCCGATAAAACCATCAACAATTTTAGTGTTTAGTATTGCATTTGGGATTTCTGTTGATGACACTATTCACTTTTTAGCAAAATACAGACAAGAATTACAAACTATAATTGGAAAATTAATAGATCTGTTTATAGTGCTTTACGAGAAACAGGAGTAAGTATGTTTTACACATCAATTGTATTGTTTTTTGGTTTTTTAGTTTTTACGGTTTCTAGTTTTGGAGGCACAATTGCTTTAGGTGGTTTGGTTTCTGTAACGCTACTATTCGCAATGGTTTCTAATTTGTTATTATTACCATCATTGCTATTGTCTTTCGAGAAAAAAATATCGAATAAAAATGTAATTAAAGAACCTACAATTCAAATTTTACCACCAAAAGAAGTAAAAGATAAAGGAGTAAAATAATTTACGTTTTTATTCACTCTAGTTTCGTTGTTAATTTTACGCTAAAAAGGTATCTTTGCCTTTCACTATTACCTTAGTAATAGTGTTAATTTTATTTTAAGAAGATGAGTAAAAGTAGCGTATTAGAATTATTACAATCAGATAAATTTTCACAAGAAATAACTATAAAAGGCTGGGTTAGAACTTTTAGAAGCAACCGTTTTATTGCTTTAAATGATGGCTCAACAATACATAATATTCAGTGTGTAGTTGATTTTGAAAAAACAGATGAATCTATTTTAAGAAGAATTGCAACTGGGGCCGCAGTATGTATAAAAGGAACTTTAGTTAAAAGCCAAGGAACAGGACAAAATGTAGAAATCCAAGTTTCTGAAATCCAAATTTTGGGAGATTCAAATCCTGATGAATATCCTATTCAACCTAAAAAACACAGCTTAGAGTTTTTAAGAGAAAACGCACATTTACGCGTAAGAACAAATACATTTAGTGCGGTAATGAGAGTTCGTTCTAAGCTCTCTTTTGCTGTGCACAAATACTTTCAAGAAAACGGATTTAATTATGTAAATACCCCTATAATTACTGGTTCAGATGCAGAAGGAGCTGGAGAAATGTTTAGTGTTTCTACTTTCGGAACAAACAAAGCTCCACTAGATGAAAAAGGTAATATAGATTATAAACAAGATTTTTTTGGTAAAGAAACTAATTTAACCGTTTCTGGTCAGTTAGAAGCAGAAACATTTGCAATGGCACTTGGTAATGTATATACTTTTGGACCCACTTTTAGAGCGGAAAACTCAAATACAACTCGTCATTTAGCTGAGTTTTGGATGATTGAACCTGAAGTTGCATTTATGGATTTAGATGGCAATATGGATTTGGCTGAAGATTTTATAAAATCTGTTTTAGCCTATGTTTTAGAAAACTGTAAAGATGATTTAACATTCTTAGATGAGCGATTAACGCAAGAAGAAAAAACAAAGCCACAAGCTGAACGAAGTGAAATGTCGTTATTAGACAAGCTCCTTTTTATTACTGAAAATAATTTTAAAAGAGTTACATATACTGAAGCAATTGATATTTTACGTAATAGCAACCCTAATAAGAAAAAGAAATTTCAGTACCCAATTAACGAATGGGGAGCAGATTTACAATCTGAGCACGAACGTTTCTTAGTTGAAAAACATTTTAAATGTCCGGTGATTTTATTTGATTATCCTGCCACTATAAAAGCATTTTACATGCGTTTAAATGAAGACGGAAAAACCGTTAGAGCAATGGATGTTCTTTTTCCAGGAATTGGAGAAATTGTTGGCGGCTCACAAAGAGAAGAGCGTTTAGATGTTTTAAAAGAAAAAATGGCTGCTTTAGATATTGATGAAAAAGAATTATGGTGGTATTTAGATCTTCGCAAATATGGAACTGCAGTACATTCTGGGTTTGGTTTTGGTTTTGAAAGATTAGTTCAGTTTGCAACCGGAATGGGAAATATTAGAGATGTTATACCGTTTCCGAGAACGCCACAAAACGCAGAGTTTTAAAATAAATTCATTCAATACAAATGCTAAAACAAAGTTTAAATTTTAAGCTACTACAAAAATTATCTCCACAACAAATACAGTTGATGAAGCTAATTCAGTTGCCTACACAAGCTTTTGAAGAGCGTTTAAAGCAAGAAATAGAAGAAAATCCGGCATTAGATACAGATAAAGAAGAAACTGACGATTTTGATGATTCTTTAGATAACGAATACGAAGATGATGGAAATGAAAAAATTGATGCAGAAGACATCAATATCGATGAATATTTAAGCGACGACGAGATTCCTAATTATAAAACTCAAGCGAATAATTATTCATCAGATGATCAAGATAGAGATATTCCTTATGCTTCAGGAACTACTTTTCATCAGTCATTAAAAAACCAATTAAATACTTTTCGTATTAATGAAGAGGAAAGAATTATTGCTGAATTTTTAGTTGGCAGTATTGATGATAGTGGATATATTAGAAGAGATATTTTAGATTTAGTTGATGATTTAGCTTTTACTCAAAATGTATTTACCACAGAAAAAAAAGTACTTGAATTATTAATTAACGTTGTTCAAAAATTAGACCCAATTGGTGTTGGAGCAAGAGATTTAAAAGAGTGTTTAGTTATCCAACTTAAAGAAAAATCAGCTGAAAAAACAAGATCTTTAGCCATTGATATCTTAGTAACTTCTTTTGATCATTTTGTAAAAAAACATTACAAAAGATTGATGGAAAAGATTAACATTTCTGAAGATGAATTAAAAGAGGTTATCAAAGAAATTAGTAAATTAAATCCAAAACCTGGCGGTTCTTATACTGGAAATAATAAAAGAGCAGAACAAATTGTGCCTGATTTTTCTATCAGAATTTTAGATAGTGAATTAGATTTAACATTAAACTCTAGAAATGCGCCTGAATTGCATGTGTCTAGAGAGTATAATAATATGCTAAAAGGATATCAAGAATCTAAAGAGAAAACTAAATCTCAAAAAGATGCTGTGATGTTTATCAAACAAAAATTAGATGCCGCAAAATGGTTTATAGATGCTATAAAACAAAGGCAACAAACTTTGTTGGTTACCATGAATTGCATTATGCATTATCAATATGAATATTTTTTAACTGGTGATGAGCGAAACTTAAAACCGATGATTTTAAAAGATATTGCAGATCAGATTAAAATGGATATTTCTACTGTTTCTAGAGTTGCAAATAGCAAATATGTTTCTACGCCTTACGGAACAAAATTGATTAAAGAGTTTTTCTCAGAATCTATGAAAAATGATCAAGGAGAAGATGTTTCTACACGGGAAATTAAAAAAATATTAGAAACGGTTATTGGAGAAGAAAATAAAAGAAAGCCTTTAACAGATGATAAACTATCTTTAGTGTTAAAAGAAAAAGGATATCCAATTGCGAGGAGAACAATTGCAAAATATAGAGAGCAATTAGACATTCCTGTTGCTAGATTACGAAAAGAAATTTAATTTTTGAAGTTTCATAAATTCATATCCGTAATTCTGCATCCAATAGTAATACCAACAATTGGAGTTTTATTATTTCTTTCAATTACGCCAAATGAAATCAAAAAAGAACGCCAATATTTATTGATTAGTCTTGTGTTTTTTTCAACGTATATTATTCCATTAATTTCATTAATCATTTTAAAAACTCTTGGTGTTATAAAAAGTTTTCAAGTAGAAAGCATTAACGAACGGAAAATTCCACTTTTTATAATGCTATTACTTTTTTATGTTTTAGGAAAAGTACTCATCAATATTCCAGATTTTACAGAATTAGGAGTTTTATTCTATGGAACAAATGTTTCACTCGCATTTATATATTTATTGTTCTTATTTAAAATAAAATCGAGCTTACATATTATGTCTTTAAGTACTGCTTTAGGATTTTTTATTCTTTATTGAAACCTACATTCCATCTCAATTTTACCGATAGCGATTCTCTTAATTATTTTAACCGGAGTTTTAGCTAGTTCAAGATTGTATTTAAAAGCACACAATCAAAAAGAAATTTATCTTGGATTCTTTATTGGTTTACTATGACAATTTATTGGTTATAGCTTACTATAAAATATAGAAAATCAACCCTAATCTTAACACTTTTGTGTTGATAGAGTTTGTACCTAATGTAGATGATTTCAACAACGGAGTTAAACTATAATACAAACTAAAATTAAACGTAGAATATCCAGCTGCTAAGGTTAATCCGTATTGAATTTTATTAAATCGTTCTATATTTTTGTATTCATTTAACACACTATTTGTGGTGTATTCTAAAGTGTTTTTTAAATTATAACTAATTTTAAAACCGCTATAAACTCTCCAAAACTTGTACTTGTTTGCATTGGAAGATCTCCATCTAATCTCAAAAGGAAATTCTAATGAATGTAATTTAAGTTTGTTTGTTGTAACAATACTTGGGTCAACATCAACAATTATAGTATTGTTTTGTGTAGTAATTTTATATCCATGATTAAAAGAATCAAAAGCATAACCAATACCAACACCTAATGCAAGTTTTCCGCTCTTAATTAAAGAAATATCTCGAATATATCCTGTACTTAATCCATACGAAAAGCCGCTTCCAATTACTGCATCGGGCTGGTTAAATAGTTGATTATAACTAACACTAAAATACAATTGATCCTCTAGATATTTGTCTCCTAAACGCAATGAATCTTTTTGCGCATAAAGACTAAAACTTAAGATAGTAAATAAAATAGAAAATAGTTTTTTCATAAATAAGTATTAATACTCTTACAACGTTAAATATACCGTTTTTGTATAAAAAAAGGGCAATCAAATGATTGCCCTTTTAGTGTTTTATAGAAATAGCTTATTGTTGAATTTCTGCTGATTTACGACTAGACAAACTCAATTTTAAAGCTCCTACGTCTCTAAGTTTAAGTTTAATATCTGTAATCGTTCCAACACTAGATTTAATATCTGCTTTAATAGAAGTAGTCATAAAAGGCACTTCAGCTTCAGATACTTTAGATCTTTCGTTTAAAATAAAAGCAGTCACATCATTTGGAGTTGCAATCTTATCATTCAGTTGAATTTTATCTCCACTTCCAAGTTTTTTATCTTTTGCCTTACCAACGTAAATAGTACTAACCAAACTTTTATGCTCCAGTTTTTTTACTTCAGTTGCATTAGGAAGTACGGGGTTTTCTATTTTTAAATCTGTTTCTCTCATCGTTGTTGTAACCATAAAAAAGAACAACAGCATAAAAACAATGTCAGGTAAAGATGCCGTATTTACAGCAGGCATTTCTTTTTTCTTCTTTCCGAATTTAGACATATTTTATTGTTTTTTTAATTAATTAAGACGTTGGTTCTGCATCAGAAATAATTTGAGGGTAGCTGTTTTTTACAAACTCAACTTTTTTCTTCAAATCTTCATTTTTTTGATCATTCTTATAGTCTTCTTCAAGTTGATCATAAGAAACATTATACTTTTCTAAAGCCAATCTATTTCTTAGCTCTGTATATGCTCTTAACAACTCATTTTGCACTTTAATATACATCCCATATTCTGTAAGCCTGTCGCTTTGAACAGAAATAATAGCTTTATTTGGATGATCTGAAGAAGAAGCACTTCTTGCTCCTTTACAATAGTCACATGGACCTGTAGAAACACCGTCTTCTATTTTTCCTTCACCTCCACCATTATCAATAAATTTGATTGCAGCCTCTTTAAGTTTTCCTAATTTCATAGTTTCACCTTCAACAAGCATTTCATTATTTCTATTGATATTAACTTCAAATATGTTTTTCTCTTTAATTACAGGAGGTACATAATCTTTTGGTGGTTTTTCAGATAATTTTTTTGAAATACCTGAATCCACATCCATAGTAGTTGTTACTAAGAAAAAGATTAATAACAAGAAGGCAATATCCGCCATAGAACCTGCATTAATTTCTGGGGTTTCTCTTCTTGCCATAATTTAAGATTTAAATAATCCTTTGAATAAATCGATTACAAAGAATGCTCCAGCAACAATCCCTAAGAACATACTATACCATATTCCTGTACTTACCCATTGGTTTACTGAAGAACCTGCTTCACCACCTAAAAGAATTTTTCCTTGAGGATCTGTAACAGCCAAACTGTCTCCTGTAAAATAAGCCAATACTAAAAGAACTCCTAAAGCAAGTAAACCAAGTAAAGTCTTTTTTAAGCTCTCTGGATTTTTTATCAACCCAAATAACGAAACCACTAGTGTTGCTCCAATTGCTAGGTACAATAAAACTGACGAAAATACTATTATTGGGGTAATTACACTATTTTGAACTTCTGGATTATTCTCTATTGCTAATTTGTCCTCCATAAATATTCTAATAAATAGAATAGCACCTATAAGAGCAACTAAAGCAATAAAAATATTAAGAAGGTTTGATAATTTATCGTTTTTCATAATTCTAATTATTTTTTATATCTAACTAATAAATCAATTAAAGAGATAGAAGCATCTTCCATGCTATTTACAATACTATCTACTTTAGAAACAATATAATTATAAAAAATCTGTAAAATAATAGCAACTACTAAACCAAATACTGTAGTTAAAAGTGCTACTTTAATACCTACTGCTACCACTCCTGGTGATATATCGTTTGCTACAGCAATCATATCAAATGCTTTAATCATACCTATTACAGTTCCCATGAACCCTAACATTGGTGCTAAAGCGATAAATAAAGATAACCAAGAAATGTTTTTCTCTAATAATCCCATTTGAACTCCACCGTATGATACTACAGCTTTTTCTGCAGCTTCAACGCCTTCGTCCATTCTATCTAATCCTTGATAAAAAATAGAAGCAACTGGTCCTTTTGAGTTTCTACAAACTTCTTTAGCAGCTTCTACACCGCCAGAACTTAATGCTTCATCAACACTTGCAATTAGCTTTTTTGTGTTTGTAGTTGCCATGTTTAAATAAATAATTCTTTCAATGGCAATTGCTAAACCTAAAATTAAGGCTACTAATACAATTCCCATAAACTGAGGATCTCCTTCAATAAAACGTTTCTTCAATTCCTGGTGGAAAGTTTCTGATTTAACTGCTTCTTGCGCGAAAGTTGATTGAATAGCTCCAAAAAACATGAATCCTGCTACTGTTAGGATGTTTGATACTTTTTTCATCTTTGTTATAAATTAATTTTTAATAGTTAATGGGTTTAAAGATATTGATTTTAATTTCAAATCAACAAAAAATGTCTTTTCAAATTTTAGAATTAAATTTATTAAAATTCAAATCTTATTGTTTTGAGAGTGCCAATTAACAAAAAAATGTTGAGTCTCTAAAAAAAATAGAACCTTTTTATGCTTAAAAAGCAAAATTTAACTCAATTCGACACTAATTTAGTAATGAAGTGACATTTACTCTGTTGGATTTACATAAATTTTTGCTTTTAATTAAAAATTTAACTCTCCTCTTAATGGTTTTTCAAATACTTTTTTAAACTCTTTATTAGAAATTTTTTCTCCTAATAAATACATTAATTTTGCAATGGCAGATTCAGTCGTAATGTTTTTCCCATCAATAACCTGAATTCTTTTTAATTCTATACTAGTTTCATAATGCCCTAAAATAACACTTCCTCCTACACATTGTGTAACATTAACAATTTGTATGCCATTTTTTATTGCTTTTTCTAACAGGCTAATAAACCATTGATATGTCGGCGCGTTTCCAGAACCGTAAGATTCTAAGACAATGCCTTTAAGATTTTTAATTCCTCTAATACTTTTAACAACTTCCTCTGTTATACCAGGGAATAATTTTAAAACTACTATATTATTATTCAAAGATTTTCGAACAATAAGTTGAGAATTTTTTGTGGGTGGCTTTAAAAGTAAATCGTAATTAAAATGTAAGTGCACGCCACTTTCTGCTAAAGGTGGATAATTTGAAGAAGCAAATGCTTCAAATTGTTCTGCATTTATTTTTGTAGTTCTGTTTGCTCTGTATAATTTATATTCAAAATATAAACAAACTTCAGAGATTACAGGTTCATCGTCTTTTGTAGCACATGCAATTTCTATAGATGTAATTAAGTTCTCTTTTGCGTCTGTTCTTAAATGCACAATTGGCAATTGCGAACCTGTAAATATTACTGGCTTTGCCAAATTCTCTAACATAAAACTAATTGCAGATGATGTATACGACATCGTATCTGAACCAGTTAACACAACAAACCCGTCAAATTTAGAATAATTATCTTCTATAACTTCTGCAATGGTTACATAATACTCGGTATTCATATTAGAAGAATCTATTGGTTCTTTAAATGAATACGTATCAATTTTACAATTTAACTGAACTAACTCTGGAACTTTATCTAAAAGCTGCTCGAAATTAAATGCTTTTAATGCATTGGTTTCGTAATCTTTTACCATCCCAATTGTTCCTCCAGTATAAATTAGTAAAATGCTAGGTTTACTTGCCATTATTGCAATAAATTAGTGTGGTAAATGTATTAAATAATAACTAAAAAATATACAATTAAGATTACCCTATAAAGAAATCTAGTAAAACGAAGTGATCTTTTTCTTAAAATAAGATTGCCATAGTTTACAAAAAAGTAAACTTCGCCGTAACAACTATAAAAAGAGATCGTTGAAAACAGGAAATAGCTTCAAATAAAAATCATACTTAATATGAGATTCCTGCCTACGCAGGAATGACAATTATGCTGGTTTTTGTCTGGATTCTTGGTTCTAAAATCTAAATTCTTCTTTTAATCATTCAACTTTAAAATCGCCATAAATGCTTCTTGCGGAATTTCTACATTCCCAACTTGTCGCATGCGTTTCTTTCCTTTTTTCTGTTTTTCCAGCAACTTTCGTTTACGAGAAATATCTCCACCATAACATTTTGCTGTTACATCTTTACGCAGTGCTTTCGTAGTTTCTCTGGCAATAATTTTCGCCCCAATTGCAGCCTGAATAGGAATATCAAACTGCTGTCTTGGAATTAATTCTTTTAATTTTTCAGTGATTTTTTTACCAATAGAATACGCATTATCTGCATGTAATAATGCAGAAAGTGCATCAACAGGTTGCGCATTTAATAAAATATCAACCCTTACTAATTTAGATGGGCGCATTCCAATCGGAGAATAATCGAAGGAAGCATATCCTTTAGAAACTGTTTTTAATCGATCGTAAAAATCGAAAACAATTTCTGCTAACGGCATATCAAAAGTCAATTCAACTCGCTCGGTTGTTAAGTATGTTTGATTGGTAATTTCTCCACGTTTTTCAATACACAAGCCCATTACTTGACCAACAAAATCAGATTTTGTAATAATGGATGCTTTAATATATGGTTCTTCTACTCTATCTACACTTGATGGGTCTGGTAAATCTGTTGGGTTATTTAAAATGATAATTTCATTTGGGTTTTTCCGTGTATATGCATGATATGAAACGTTTGGAACTGTTGTAATAACAGTCATATTAAACTCGCGCTCTAAACGTTCTTGAATAATTTCCATATGTAACATTCCTAAGAATCCACAACGAAAACCAAACCCCAAAGCAGCAGAACTCTCTGGGACAAAAACTAACGAAGCATCATTTAGTTGCAATTTTTCCATAGAATAACGCAACTCTTCATAATCTTCTGTGTCAACAGTATAAATTCCTGCAAAAACCATTGGTTTTACATCTTCAAAACCATCAATATTTTCTGTAGTTGGATTTGCTGCGTCTGTAATAGTATCTCCTACTTTTACTTCTTTTGCTGTTTTAATTCCTGTAATTAAATATCCAACATCCCCTGTTTTTACAGATTGTTTTACTACCTGACTTAGTTTTCATGTTCCAACTTCATCAGCAAAATATTCATTATTTGTTGCCATAAACTTGATGCGTTGTCCTTTCTTTATCTCACCGTTAAAAACTCTAAAATAAGTTTCAATTCCACGATAAGAATTGTAAACAGAATCAAATATTAATGCTTGTAATGGAGCATTTGGATCTCCTTTTGGAGGAGGAATTCTCTCTATAATTGCTTCTAAAATAGCATCAACTCCAAAACCAGTTTTTCCGCTAGCATGAATTATCTCATCGGCATTACACCCTAATAAATCTACAATATCATCGGTTACTTCTTCTGGATTTGCACTTGGTAAATCAATTTTATTTAAGATTGGAATAATCTCTAAATCATTACCCAACGCCAAGTATAAATTAGAAATTGTTTGCGCTTGAATACTTTGTGCAGCATCAACAATTAACAATGCGCCTTCACAGGCAGCAATAGAACGAGAAACTTCGTATGAAAAATCTACGTGACCTGGAGTATCAATTAGGTTTAAAATATATTGTTCCCCTTTATACGTATAATCCATTTGAATTGCATGCGACTTTATGGTAATTCCACGTTCGCGCTCCAAATCCATACTATCTAATAACTGATCTTTCCTTTCACGATCCGTTACAGAACCTGTTAAATCTAATAAT
>Ga0105055_10009546_pt1 | contig 12380 bp, 6 predicted proteins | sample BON03_FD_78090 | JGI IMG/M metagenome (GOLD analysis project Ga0105055, IMG submission 78090) | Freshwater microbial communities from Lake Bonney liftoff mats and glacier meltwater in Antarctica - BON-03 | ecosystem: Environmental > Aquatic > Freshwater > Ice > Glacier meltwater | place: Lake...
AGATCGCATGAGCGTGCGCGCGCGATCGTTCAAATTTTCTTACACACACCGACGCCTGCAAGCACGCACGCGCACGCGCGCACACGTGCGCACACGCACAGACACATACACAGACATCCATATAAGCGCGCGCACGAGCTGCACGCACACACACAAACTTGATCATGAGCATAAACATATACACGCACACACTGCCTCGAAGTGCGTATACCAGAAGATACGCGTATGCAAAGAAGCATATCAATACACGCAGTGCATATGCATACATGCATACATATGTACATACGCATGGCCATACATACATACGTGCCTGTATGAATACATCTAGATACAAAGATGTAGTGTACGTAATCTGTAAAAATGTGCTTGCGTAGACATGTTTATAACTTGCATGTTTGTAGAGATATGTACTCACATGCACCCAAATAGATCTGTCAACATACACATTGGAATGCAGGGATGTTTTGATATGAATATACGGGTTAGAAGTGCTGCCAGGAGTTGAAATGCATGTATATTTCATGTGTAAATATACGCTCACCGAGATAGCAGGTGATGCTTGAAGCACACATTGAAGGTGTGCGAGATGACGCAGAAGAGGTCAGAATGTTGTCCCGACGCAGCAGCTGGAACCATCGCTCCCGGCTGCACGAAGCACCGCTGTTCGCCACACCCTGGGCATCCTCATGCCCTGCCACAGCCCGATACAGGCTGACACCGCAGCAGAGCATACCCACGACTGCTAGCTCGGCCGTCGTGAGAGAGCCACAGTGCGAGCGCGTTTGGTAATTCCTCGGCACCAGAGGGGCGGACTGCCTTCAGATTGCACACATTCGTGTGTGACTGGCGGGGCACCGACTATGGGCACACACACACACATACGTATTACACAGAGGGATCTGACATAAAAACACACCATATTGGCCACAGGCTCTGCAGGGGTATGCGGTGAGTTTGCAGTATTGCATTAGCGGGTCCCTCTTGGGGGCCTTTTTCGACCACCACATCCAAGCCCACGAACAAAATGAATACGAACCGGAGTTTTCGGTGAATCGAGCCAGTACTAAGTACTAAAGGCAGTAGCCAGTAGCAGCTGCAGTGTCTCTACATCTATAAGGCTCAGTGGGGGGAAGACCAGTTGTGCGGTAGTTGGGTCAAGCAGCTGCAGAACAAAAGAGAGGAGACAACTGGAGTGGGTGGTGTGGGAAATGCAGCGCAATGCAAACGGTGGCGACAGGGGGTCCGGGAGGGGCCCCGACGGGGCTGTGTTCACTCCTGTGCGATGGGCGTCGAGGCGGATTATAAAAGATACGATGCATATGGAGATATTCTGGGAGATTTGTTCCGAGCGCAACCGGCAACCGTGTACGTTCCATCACCAGCAGGTGCCATGCGCGATAGCTCTCCCATTCCACGTGGAATAACAAACCCTGTGTCCTCTTTTACCTCTCAGATAGCTCCGAGCCCGACCCCACGGCCCGTGTCAGCGGCAGGAGACATGGCGTTTGGAGCACCTCGATCTGCATACGCCGCACCATACATGAAAGAAGAAAATCTGACATCGGCAGATCTACAAGAATCTGCAGTCCATTTAGCATCTTACACGTCGCAGGTCCCGCATGCACACTTCCCGGTGGGGAAAGATGGCCCAATTGTCAAGATAAGTCCGTCGTCTCTGTCTTCATCCACCAGCCGCCCTCCACACTCGCCTCTCGAGGAGCCTACTACAAACGAAGCAAAACAGATGCAAGACGTAATGGTGGTAGATGCGCAGGCGCATTTTTCGGACCATGCTGTTCTGCGTGGTTACAATCCGAACACTTGGGACCCACCGTTACATTATGGCGATACGATCTCATTACTTATCGACGGCTTGAATGCAGTGACGGCATATGCCGGCTCTGAGGACGGAGTTGCATGGATCGAAATTTTGCAGGTGTTGCTTGGGTTCAGTACTCTGCTATTTTTGTTTATGTTGGTGTTTTTGCTGTGTGCGTGCATTGTGTGTGTGTCACGGTGTGTGTGTATGTTCGTGTCTGTGTGTATGTCACACACGGAGTGAGGATACCAGGCACAGACGTAGCGAAAAAAGAAAAGATATGAGTTGGTTAGATTGGCACAAACGTAATGAAACGTGGAATAATCACAGCACAATGGTAAAGGAAAATACTGATGCATCAGACTGGCTGAGCAGAACAACGTGGGAGTGCCACCAAACGTTCGCGATTGCCTGTGGCAAGTTCAACCAGCTCGTCACTATGTAGAGGATAAGAAGCTTAAGAAATTTTTGAAGACCTCAGATTGGAACGGAGGCAAAAACATCGCGGTGCCGGAATCACCCGATAAGAGTGCAACTGACGAGCATTTGGAAGAAATGGCTGAGATTTTTGTACAAAGCAATGGGGTCCAAGAAAAGATTGACACAATTATTGAGCTGTTTGAGTTGATGCGGGCAACTGCAGAGGAGCGTCATGCAAACCTCACCGAGCAGGTGCGTGTGCGTGGAAAGGAAATTCGCTATGGAAATGTGTGCGTGCTGGTGCACAATGCTACAGGCAAGCTGCTGACTGTGACCAAGCAACGTGCCTTTGATGGTACGTCCAAAAGAGTGTCGTTGGATCCTCATGGATCAAATAATTCGGCGTTTCTAATTCGTCCCGCCTTTAAGACGTACAGCGACGGATCTATTATTTCGTCAGGCGACCTGGTGACTTTCACGACCAAGAAGACCATGTCTGGGTCACAATACACGCTGCATATGGGCGATTCTGCAGAAAACGCGGCGGAAATCAACATCAACAGGCAACTCATGATTGATCATGACTATATTGAAGACGGGCGAGAGCTGAATGCGTGTGTTGTGAATATTCATGGAGGCAGCGTGACATTATTTCGCATGTTGCTGATGCGGAGTTCAGAGGTTGAGGAGTCCAAAGTGGCAATCAGGGGAGAAGATGTGGTAACATTCTACAACAAACAAGCAGGGGCATATTTGCACTACGACCCAAAGATTGCATCAGAGCCCTTTTTTTACGAAAGTAGTCGGGTGTCGGATAAAGGGCGAAAAAAATGCCAATGGATGTGGAAGATCGAAAGCGAGCAACTTTATTGCGGCGGAGAGCAAGTTTCGGCCGACGAGGACACAAAAAAGAAGTACAGGATAAAGCATTAGGTGACAAATAAGTATTTGAAACAAGTGGACTCGCGTTTGCAGGTTACTTCTGACTACATGGACCCAAATACACACTTTTTTTTCAAGCCCTTTGCTAAAAATGCAAACAACTCCTACTTGGCTGCAGAAGATATGGCCTTCGTGCGTGGTAGCACTGGAGACTATCTAATTCTCAAAGAAGGCGCTAGCATCGATTTCAAAGCTGACACGGAAAGGAACACAGAGTCGGCACGCGATGACGATCAAGGGCCGGTTATCACGCACCGAATGATGGCTTCGCGCATGAGCATGCAGGAACTGCTGCCTGACTCAGATGCCCTCATGATAGTGCCAGTGCGTTCGGCAGCGATGAAAGCTGTAGTTTCTGTGCGCTGCGTCGTTTTGGTTCTGCAGGATTATCAAAAAGAGCTCGTAAAATTGCCCGATTGCCAGTCAAATCAAATTATGAAAGCTGGGAGGACAGACGGCAGACCAGGCGCCACCGGCGAGCAGGGAGTCCTAGAGATCACAAATGGATTGTATGATAAGGTTGAAAGATCCCTGCGGAAGCTGGTGATCAATTGCACCTGGAGCGACGATACCGACCCAATGTCTCGTGACGGCGCACGTAATCCGTGAGACACTCTCATTTCCTCCGCTCTTTGCTTGCTCGATTAGGATGCTGATACTTCCAAACTGACTCGACGAGAACACCACAGGTTGTTGCAAAAAATCTTGCGCGAGCTCGGCGTGACGAACATTGTCGTCAGCATGCTGGAGATGCCCTTTTTGAAGGGCGTCGATATCAAGCAAGTGCAACATGAAAGATTCAAAGCAATAGTTAAGCTTTGGAATCTCATGTACCGTCTTTTGAAACAGATGTGCAAAGAAAATCTTACCAATGCTAAGGAAGTGCACCAGCACCTCAAGATCTTCAGGTAATAATGTAGTCACAAGAAACCAGAATTTCTGTGGATTTCTTATTAAATTCCTACAAAGTATATCATACATATATATATACGTGTAATAGTCATCATATAGCGCTCTAATTTCTTTTTGTCACATTTCAGGAGCCAACTAGGGGTTGGTATTCTGGTAACCCCAACCATCAAGGAAATGTTTACTGGCAAGCGCGAGCTTCTGAACCGAATCGAGCCCAGCCTTGTGCAACATTTTGTCGAATTGCTTAAAAAGGACAAGGCCCCGCAGTACATTGATTTTCTCATGTCCATCTGTATGTTGGGAACTGACACCAAACCAGAACCACTTTCAAAGGTACAGAATATGGTGACGTTTGAGCTACTGGAAGAGCACATGAGCCTTCTCCCGCAATTGCGTCTTGAACCGAATCAGAAGGGAGTAATGCGTGTATTGTTTCGGGTTGAAGGGCAGACCACCGAGTTTTTGAATTTAGCCAATTTTAAGAGGCCAGATTTTGTCAACTCGAAAGGGAGAAAAGAAGATTATGCTGGCTGGATAATGAACTCCGCACTAAGTGAGCTTGATCTTACGCAGAGGTCTTTTCGGTACCTTATTCGATGCACTAATCTGTATGGTCGACTGGCGCTGGGAAGAAATCAAAAAGCCCTCAAGCTTCTCATTTGCAACCCGTCATTATGTCTGGACTATTCCACGATTTTGAGCGTGATGAAAGAAGAGTCGCTGCCGTATCTGTTCCGGGCACGCTACACAACGCTGATGGCAAGGCTTTTTGTGGATAGAGATCCGCAAACGCAGATTCCAACCATCGTCAACACCCGTGTGTGGAGTAAGGTTGTGCCCGAGGATAGCGATCTCAATGTGGATGGAGTTGACGCACACCTTCAAGGAGCCAATCCAATTCCAACATGCACCAACGGCTTTGTAGATTTGCAGAGCTATTTGCTTTCGTCGATTCCAAAGGTTGCAGATTGCAAAAATGCTGACAAGTCTCCGGGTTTGAATGGAAAGCCTGGGTTTGGCCAACTGCAATTTATCAACGCCGAATTAGAACTAACGGATATGATGATGGATTTCGGGTTTTTCCGTGGTCTAGCTGCTGTACAACAGCAAGCAAACTCTCAGCAAGCTGCTATGCACTCTGCGCAGGCTACAGCTACTGCCACAATTGGTTTCCATCCTGCGGGCTCTAGCGAATCGATAGGTGCTGTGGGCAAAAAGCCGGGCCATATGGTCGAAAGCCGCTCTGTTTCATTTGATAATATCAAGATTTTATTTGAAGCTCTCTTTGCTATCCTCGACTCGCGAGATGGATCTTCTAATGTCGCCGCACGCAAAAATAAGAAGGGAGCAGATCAACAAGAGGTGGACATGCGCAATAAGGTTCGCGTTGACGCCTTGTGGTTGCTGCTTCGGATTCTTGATATCCGAATGAATTATCGTGTCACGGAGACCATCGCGTGCTATGAAAAGATTTTTGAAAGACTGTGCAAGGATCCCCTTGCTTACAGCCGCATGTCAAAGACTGGCAGCGATCCTGGGCCCATGTCCATGGGCAGTTTCAAATCAGGGATATCTGACGTCCCTTCCAATTACATAGCTTCTGTAGGAAAGCTGGAGGAATGCACGGAGGAGGATCTGAAAGCAATTTTTCTGAAATTCGAAAGCGAGGTGACTCAACTGGGTTCCAAGATGTTCGAGCACAATATTATCAGCTCTGTGCAGGTCGGGTCAGATATTTACAAAGAGGGCAGCTTTGATGACGTGACGTTGCACGTGATGCTAGATTTGTGCACTTTTCAGGACCCTGGCATTTCAAGACTGGCCTTGCAGCTACTCTTTCGCAACATGTCTCAAAAAAATGCGTTGCTTCAGCAGCTGCAAGATGTACAGATTCTGGTGTTTCCGCTCGCAGCTAAGGTGTACAAGGAGGTTAAATATGTGATCAAACGATTCAGTTCATGCCAAAAATATATTTTCCGAAGTGCTCAAGCGGAGCAGCAAACTCAAGCAAAACAAGTGCAGAGGCCAGAAGAGGCGACACAGGACGCGGAGGCATTCCAAGAAGTTTCTACCTTGCTTCACAGGCTGACCACATATCTCACAGAATCAAAAGAAAGCAAAGCCGAAATCATCACAAAGAATCAGTCTATTATGCTCAATCTTGGCATTGATATTCCTGTTCGCCGCTTGCTTGGACTGGATCTTCACCGGGATACATCCTTGCGCGACAAGGGTGAAATAACAGCTGATCTTCCGGGAAGCGAAAAGCTCAGAGATCTTTTCCAACTGTGCTATACTTTTTTGACGGCCCTTGCCAGGAAAAATGTGAAGGCTCAAAAGCTTCTCTTTCCGCACCTCAAACAATTTGCAGATCATATTGGAATTGAGAAGCTCAACGTGGCTCAAGTGATCATGGAAGTTATCAGGGACAACAAGCGTCTTACTGGTCGGATCGGGGAAGATTTGTTTTCCAAATTCGTCGCATCCATCAAAAAGTGTGGACGGAGGGCTCGATGGCTCTCGTTCTTTCAGCCCTTCATGATTATGCGAGAAAAAATACCGGTGAAACGAAACCAAGACGTCATCCTCCGGGTGTTGCTCGACGACAAGGAAGCTGTGCTTGATTTAACATGTGATTACCGGAGCTCACCATATTTGTCTAAATCAGACGAGCGCTACGGCAAAACACGAATAGATCTTCTACTGGAGAACGATCACAAACGAGCTATCTTCAGCTTGCTCCAGTATCATGTTGCGACCTTGAAGACGCTGTGTGCAAGTGCATTTGGCAAGAATACCGAAAACATCAACAAGATTGGTGATTTCATTCCGTTTTCGATGGCAGTCAACAGTATTCTTGACGTGGATGTTCGCGAGAATGGAGTGCGCGAGCAGAACATCAACCCTGACGCAATCCGTTTTGTGCAAGTGGGCTGGGTCCAACTTCTGGCCGACGTTCATTTTTCGTGCAGTGGAAACGACACGTCTATCGTCCAAGATATTCTCGCTTCCAGTCGAATCTGGGGTGTCGGGAAGAAAAAGAGTTTGATCGCGGAATTTGCGTCAAATATTTGGGCCCTCAAGGAACGGCTGGACAAGCAGAATGGTGACGATTTTTGGGAGTCTCCGCATCTACTCAACGGGGTGGGTGACGAGTATGGCCACAACCTGGGGACGCACTTAGAGCTGGCATTGCAAATCACCAGAGCTTCTCGGTTGTATCTGCAAAAGCGAGATTTGCTCGCGGAGGACCGATCAGACGAGTTAGTCTCGTCAGAAGATTGCGCGCAGCTCCGTGACAATATGGTTCATCTGTACACTGCTCTGTCTCCGTATGGCTTTACGCAGATGAGAAAATCAATGGCCGAACTCATGTCGGTAATGAACGAAGCCGGTGTCAAGGGCATGACGCTGGCAAATCAAGCCGACAAAGTGCCGCGCGTCAAACCGCCCCCTACCACGGAGAAGAACTTTCAAGTCGGCTTTCAGAGATTCCGAAGTTATCTGAATGTAGTTAATGGGATCGACTCAAGAGAGGAACGATGCATGGACAAGGCCATCAGGGACATTGCACGCTGTTTTGGAAACAGCGCTACTTACATGAATGACAAGTTTCAGTCATTGAGAGAGCTTATGAAATTTATGCAAACTGATGACTGTACTGAGTCGCTGCGCCGAAATGGCCTTAAGGTTTTGCGTGCAATCCTTTACATGCGACCTGGCGAGTTGACACCAATTGAAGAGGAACGCGAATATACTTTGTACTTGGATAACCAGTTTTGCACCTTCGTCGGCCAGGCTGATCACGTGGCGTTCCAACAGAAAATGGCAAATCTGGGCATGGTTGACGTGGTGACAAAATGCTTTCAGGATGACCACCCGGACATTGTCATGGCCACTCTGCAGTTAGCAGTGACTTTGCTCGACGGGAGCGATGCATTGGTTCAAGAGCACTTTGCCCAGGCTCTCTTGCCGGCCTCGAGTACGCCATTCTTTGTCAAACTCAATTTGCTCTTCGTTGAATCGCAAGAAGCTTTGAAGGATCAGAAGAAGAATATCAAGCAGGCAGAGCTTGAGAAAGCAGCGCTGCAAAAGGCCGGCATCCATTCCTCGGCGGGCACAAACGTGGCTCAACAAGATCTTTCAGGAGGACAGGAGCAAATGACAGAAGTGCTGAAATTCATGCGCCGCTGCTGTCTGGGCGAGGGCGAACTCGATAATGTTTTCAGGGTGCAGCGCCTCAACCACATTTCGATCAATTTCTTCATCGAAGCCGTGCAATATCTTGAAGCAATTGAGCCCGAGCTGAGAGATGCAATCGAAAAGGGCGAGATGCGCCAGGCGCACGATTCCCGCGGCAAAAACACCATAACATGGTTCAGCCCGCTGGTGGATTCAGTAATGCGCGGCTTCCTCATGCTTGCTGATTCAATGACTGGCCCCAACATTGAGAACCAGAAAGTTATCGCTGAGACTGGAATCTTCGATCTCTGTGACCGTGTCCTTGCCAGGATCAAATTCGAACACATCGACAACTATCACCACCACCACCCCTCCCAAGAAAAAATGCCTTCAGCCGACAAGGATCTTCTCAGAGCCAGAAACGAGCTGAGATGTGCATTAAAGTGTGCAGTTGTAAAATGTCTAGAAAGTTTTCTCGAGGGCATAGAGGATCCCTCAATTGCAAATCAAATGCTGATGCAATTGAACTGGGATGGCGTCGTAGAGCAGATGAAGGCGTGTTATCACGTGTATCAAAAAAACCAGGACCTGCCAAAGGCCCGCTGCCTAGAAGAGGGCCAAAGTTACTATAGAATTCTTGTTCACTCCAAGCACTATGATCGCCAAAACGAATTTATCGCGCCTGCACTTGAACATGTGCCGCCCAAAATCATTCTCTTTTATGAGCAGCACACCGGGCACATTGAAATCGTGCGTGACCAACGGCTAGAGCGTGTCTACTTCCGGCTTCCAGAAGTTTGTCTCAGGGGCGGGCCCCTCGACAAGAAAATTGTCCAGGATGAAATGTACAACACCGATCGTGAGGATCTCGACAAGAAGAATCGCGAGTTTATTGAAAACATGTGCGAGCGCGTAGAAATTGAGCAATTCGAAAACGCCATCCGCCAGACTCCACTTTCCTTCACCGTGAATAAATTGGGGCTCATCCGCCAGATCAATTTCGCATGGACGCTTTCAATGCACATTTTGATGGTCCACACTAGTTACATGCCACGAGTTGGGTTTTGGGCGTCGTCGTTTCAAGAAGACTACCAGGAGCGCATTTGGATTGAGCAGGGCAATCCTGTGGCTCTGGGGTATTCCAAGGATGCCAAATTCAAGGATTACTGCGGGGACTGGTGCGACAATGAGTTCCTACTGACGGAGAGGGACATTTACTTTTTCTACGAAGTGCAGCCGGTTGCGGAGAAGATTTTGCGCTACATGTCGTGGATCAACCTCATTACCTGCGGCTTGCGGTTTTTTTCCTTTTGTTATGGCGAGTTGCCGAATATCGTTCGCTTCACGATTGACAAACAGAAAAAAGAAGCTCTGGAAGAAATCGACGAAGTCGAAGAAGATGCCGAACCTGCGGACGAGTATGATGAAGATGAATATCTCCTTGATCTTGTCTGGACTGAGGATTATCAGCCGCTTAGACACCAATTTCACCACACACACGATGACGATGCGGTAGACGACAAGTCATCAGAGGGGTGGGAACGAGTCACGGCTGCGCTCTCGTGTTCTACGCTTCATTACGAAATGGGCTTTGTGCTTTTCCCCCTGATCGCGATCTGTACGGATGAGCCGCTCCTCGCATTTTACTGCCTGTTTGAGATCCTCTTTTGGGAGGGCTCAAAGCCGGTGGTGCAGGCAATTACGATCAACGCTGGCAAAATGTTTCAGCTCGTTATTCTTGGCATTTTGTGTATCTACGTGTGGTTGGTGGTCGGCATGCTGTTGCTCCACGATGCGCACTACCAGGATTTCTGTTCCAACATGTTCCAGTGTTTCATGTCATACATTGACATTTCCATCCGCGCCTATGGCGTGCACGAAGTCTTGAAATTCGTAGAGGAGTCATTCAAGTACCCCCATAATATCGTGGATGCTCTAGGCGTGCACGAGGACAGCCGCACTACAGGCGTGTTTTTGATACGTCTGCTGTGGGATGCGTCGTTTCAGATTCTGTTTGGCTACATCATTATTATTGGCATCATTCCGGGTATCATCATCGACGCCTTTGGTGAGCTCAAGGCGAGGCGCGAAGAGGTGTGTTTGATTATACATGTACACACATATATATATACATATGCATGTGCACATATATGTATATATGCATATATGCATGTAGTATACCCGCACATAGATACATATATACATATATACGTATATACATATATACATGCAATAAACATATATATACATATACATGTATGTACACAAATGTCTGTGTTGAGTTTGTATGGGTGTGTGATTGAGCGTGTGTCTGTGTTCGCATTTTTGTATGCCTGTTTTGGTGGTTCATCGTACAAGAAGGATTATGAGAGACAAGAGCGAGAGTCTCCTAGTTCGTAAATCAAATGAATAGACCTGAGTACTTATTTGTATGTATATATATATGTATATATACGCACACACATGTATGTATATTTATGAAATATACATTCTTTCTCTCCAAATCCGCAGTACCCACTCTCGTTCACACACACGCACACACACACAAATGGATAAGATAAAATTGTAAGATACAAAACAAAACGGAAAAAGAGGACACCAAATACATTCTAATAGAATATGCACTGCAGAATTAAAACCAAGTATGTTTTGTGTGCAGCACTCGCTGTCAAGCTCTCTCTCTCTCGCGCCCTCTCTCTCTCTCTCTCTCTCTCTCTCTCTCTCTCACATATACGCACACACACAAACAACCAAAGAACAATTTACCATACAATGAAATCAAATCAAATACAATAGGCTCTGCAGAATTTGAACTCAGTGCGTTTCGCGCGCAAACACTCCGCGTTTCAAGAATACAGTACTTGATTGAATTTAAAAAACAAAAATAGGCACTGGAGGATCTGAACCCAGCGTGTTTCGCGCGCAACACTCCGCGCATCAAGAGTACAGTACACAATAGAATTTAAACAAAACATGAAATTAAAAAAAAACAATAAAAATAAAAAAATCAGGAGCTGGAGGATTTGAACCGAGTGTTTTTCGTGTGCAACACTCCGCGCATCAAGAGTACACTTCACAATAAATGAAACGATAAAATAAGAAGAGTACAGTTTTCAATACAATCAAATATATGATATGAAACGATACAATAAAACAAAATAAAATACGTTAGGCACTGGTGGATTTGAAGCAATTTTTTTTCGTGAGCAACACTCAGCGTATGAAGTGTACAGTTTATGATAAAATACAATAAAATAAGAAACGATAAAACAACACAAAATAAAATACAACAGGCACTGGAGGATTTGAACCAAGTGTGTTTCGTGTGCAACACTCCGCGCATCAAGGCAGACCAAGACGGAATCGGATTCGATAAGCACATCAAATACGAGCACAATCCAAAATATTACCTCTACTTTCTTGTTCATCTTGTCAAGCAAAATCGCTCACAGCTCACGGTGATGTTACACGCACACAAACACACACAACACACGAACACGCACATCACGCTCACACACAACACACACACACCTTCACACAAGCACACCTTCGCGCAAGCACACAAGCACTCGAACAACCAAGCAACCGAGCACACACGCACACACGTACACACACACGTGTGTGCACGCACGCACGCACGCATGCACGCACGCACGCACGCACGCACGCACGTGCACACGCACGCACGCCCAACAGTGCCATCAAATTCGAGCACAATCGAAAAGATTACCTCTTCTTTGCTGTTCACCTTGTCAAACAAAATCGCCCACGTCTCATATTGTTATCACCCGCACACGCACACAGCACAAACGCACGCACACACACACACACACACACACACACACACACACACACACACACACAACACGCACACAACACGCACACACAATATACGCGCGCGCGCACACACACACACGAAGAAACACACATACGCACACACACACATACACACACACACTCACACATATACACACACACACACACATACACACACACACACGCACGCATATACACCAACAAAAAAACAACCACACACACAAACACACACACACACACAAACACACACACACACACACACACACACACACACACACACACACACACA
>Ga0105055_10009549_pt1 | contig 12378 bp, 19 predicted proteins | sample BON03_FD_78090 | JGI IMG/M metagenome (GOLD analysis project Ga0105055, IMG submission 78090) | Freshwater microbial communities from Lake Bonney liftoff mats and glacier meltwater in Antarctica - BON-03 | ecosystem: Environmental > Aquatic > Freshwater > Ice > Glacier meltwater | place: Lake...
CACATGTGATATGAAGTATTCACATGGGAGCCATGACGCATTCGGTGTGTTGCAGTGTGTTCAGTGTGTTGTAGTGTATTCGGTGTGTTGCAGAGTGTTCGGTGCGTTGGCGCATCCTAGTAATCCCCCAGTCGTATATGCACGCACTGTGTGTGTCATGGCACGCATGTCGGTAGCACGCATGTCGGTGCTTGAGGGCTTCCGCCGCCCAAAACGCATGGACAAGAGAAGCAGGAAAGGTCAAGGCACAAGGGCAGAAGCAATAAAGCCCGATGCCGCTCACCAGCAACCCGGCCACCTGCCCCCCAGCCCCAAGCCTCTCCCCTTGCCTCATCTTGTGCACACTCACATGTCATTTCTGTGTGTCTTTGTGTTGTGTGCATGTCTTTGGTTGCATGTTTTTCGTTTGGTATGTCGTCTTTTGCTCTTGTGTGTGTATGTTTTTGGTCGCATGTTTTTGGTTGCATATTTCTGGTTGCATGTCTTTCGTTTGCTATGTCGTCTTTTGGTGTTGTGTGTGTATGTCTTTGGTTGCAAGTCTTTCGTTGCAAGTCTTTCGTTGCAAGTCTTTCGTTTCATATGTCGTATCTTTCGAGTCTTGTGTGTGGTGTGGGAGAGGACAGCTGCGGCGGATGAGCGAGCAGCAAGCTGCTCTCCACGCTGCCTCAGACAAGCACTTTGCAGGTTTTTTCCTGTCTCTATTTGTTTTCATCATCGCGTGCAAGCCGTGAGAGGTCAGCCCAAGATGTGTCAGGCCAAAGTATCTATGGAGTTTATCTGTTATCGAGCTTGTATTTCATGCAGCATACTGACTGCCGCAACCTTGCCGTGTGCATCTGTCACGTCTTTCAGGTGCTTGTCCTGTGTGTGCTAGAGAGGAGATCCTGTGGAGCTCGAGCCTTTGTGATATGGCATATTCTGCACACACGCACGCGTGCGTGTGGGCGTGCGCACGCACACACACACTCACAAGGACGCACAGAGAGTTTGTGACAGAAGGAAATGACCCAATCAAAACAGCAGGGGGGTTGGAAGAAAGACACAAGACACAGCGTGAGGTAGACGAGGCAAAGTGGTGCACAAGGATGCGGCTAGCTGCCGACAAGGCTGACCTCCACCGCCACCGCGCCGCTTGTTTTTCCCTCTCCCTCTCCCTCTCCTCTCTCTCTATCGTGTCGCGTGTGCACTCTACCTTGGTGTGCTGTCTGCCATAGTGTGTTGAGGTGTGCTGTCTGTGCAGTGGTGCGGTGTGCTCGTATGTTGCGTGTGGTTCCCGCTCTGGCCATGTATGTGGTGTATGTGTGGTGTGTTGCGTGTGCCTCTCTCGCGCTGACAAATGCGTGTCTAACACCTGCGTGATGCAGCACGAGCCGAGCTCTTGAGACGCCCATTCGATTTACAAGAGCAGTTGAATAGCTTTCTTGCCAGTCGGCGAGAGATCTTGGTGCCGCGGCACAGCAATGGGAGTGGTGTGATGCAGGGGTGTGATACCCTTGCGATGCGATGGAGTGATGAGAATTGTATGGCGACACAGAGCGCGGCGGTGAAGCGGCAGTATGCGCTTGATTTGCTGAGCTCCAAGGAAGTTGCTGTCACACGTGTGAAGACGTGTGACAGCAACGTCGCCAAGAGCTGCAGGTAGAGGCTGAGGAGGAGCGCACAACCCAGCTCCTCGCCAGAGCGCTTGCCTTGGATGTTGATCTCGAGGTCCATCTCTCTCTCTCTCTCTCTCTCTCTCTCTCTCTCTCTCTCTCTCTCTCTCTCCCTCGTTCATTCTTTCGCTTGCTCCTTCTCTCTCGCTGCTCCTATCTGTGGCTGCTGTGTGGCTGTGGCCGTGCTCCTGTCTTGCTGTCGTCCATTGAGTGGGTGTATGCAAGTGGTGGGGTAGTGTGTAGGAGCGGATGCGGTGGTGCAGGGCACGACGCCTTTTGACGCACCTTTCTCTTGCTTGTGTCAACCTACATAAATGCACATGTATGGTGATGAAAACAGGCGCGCAAAGACCCACCTCCCGAAGACTGGAGCACCGTGTGGGACATGACTGATGAGTCAGTCACGGTACAGCCGCTACCTGGCGCACTAGCCTCATTTGTGGGGCCTCATGAGCCGCTGTCGCCTCAGATGGACTGTGAAGTGTTGGATCAAGACGACGTGTTGCAGCATGCCGCGCGCCAAACCCTTGACTCGCCTGTCACGCCACCTAGGCCTCTTGCGCACTTGCGCATGGGGGCTGCCACAGGGGGACAGGGAGATGGGTCACTGTCACACTTGGGCATTGGCATTGGTGGATCGTCAGACTCAGACGACGATATCACTCCGCCGCGCTCCCTCGCATCAGATACCAGCCATGATAGCGACGACCTGTGTGTGCGCACAGCCTTTGACCCCCTCAGGTCTCTCACCCTCGCAAGCATTCGACAGCTGCTAACCTATCGCTAACCCATCGCTCGCCCATCGCTCACCCATGGAAGCGATCCAGTCGATAGCCACACGGATAAATATGTCTCTTTTTCATTTCCGCTAACCTATCCTTCGATCGCCGCTGATCCATCCGTGGATCGCCGCTAACGCATTGGCGCTGACGCAAAGAGACTCTTTGCTCCTGGTAGATGCACCCGCGCTATGCTCGCATACAGGCACGCTTTATTGCGCGCGCCATGCCAGTGCACGCAATTTGCACGGTAATGCATTAAAGGGCACGTCTATTCCAATGTAATCCATCGCCACCATGTAATGCTCGATTACATGCCACGGTGTCTGCGTGCTGGAGCTACCTGCTCGCTTGCTAGCAGCGATTCACTCGAAAAAGTGGTCTTGGCGGCAAGCAAACGAGATATGCCCGACCGAAGTGGTTTACCTACCCTTTCCCGTGCTGTGCCTGCGGTTCGTCCTCTCAGGCACGGCTCAAGAGGGTGCTATCATGTGCCATGAGGTGGCAGTTTTGGCAGTTTCTGATATATGGGTGCGTGGTACCTCAGCGCTGCGCCGGCGCGCGGGATGGCGTCGGTGTCGTATGTTTCCGGTGTCGTATGTTTCCGATGCTCTCTCCGACAGTGGCCACCTCTCGAACGATGGAGACAATGCCTTTGGAGGTACCCAACTCCCCCAAGCTACTTGGAGCATAAGAGCTGTGTGCTGTGTGCCACTTGTACCGGCGTAGCGTAATTTGTGTCTATTGCTCCCTCTTCTCCTGTTTATTGCTCCCTCTTCTCCGCATGGCTTGCTCGCCTTTCTATTCCTCACCCTCACTGCCAGCTCTCTTCTCTCCTCAGTCTCTCCCTCGCGCACAGGTGCACTGGCAAATAGGCTCACAGTCGCACATATTCTCCGGCACACTTTGTGCCCCCTGTATTATGCAGACTGACTCTGTCCTTTACGCACACACACACAAACACTGAATGGGCAGGAGGAAGGAGCGGGTCCATGTCTATCGCCGACGAGCTGCCGGCCAGCTCCTCTGGGCATTGCGCACCAGACGCATCAGTCATTGAAGAGGTGAGTCTGGAATCGTACCAGCACCACCAGCGCAGTGAAGCAGCAGGCCACGTCAGCGAAATCGGCGAGAGTATGGACGAGTCGCGAATAGCGGCTGCAGCTGCCGGCGGCGGCAGGGTGCGTGGCGACGGCTCTTGGGCATCAGTGGTGCGCGCAGCTGAGTCAATTGCATACAGTATGGATTTCGACGACACAAATACCGTCAGAGTAGCCTCACATGATGCAGGCAGTGTGTCTGGAGGCGCCTATTCGCAAGACTTTGAAGAAGCCTAAGCTGCTGCTAGTCTGGGTGTGCCTCCCGTCACGCCTGCTGCCATGGTCCACTCTGGTGGTGGGTATTCAGATACGTTTGAAGGAGGTGATAGTGAGCGGTGGCAACAGGCAGGTTCGCCTGGGCTCTCTCTTGCGGCTGCCTCCATAGTGTCGGGGGTTTTAGGTTTCTCTCCCCGCCTTTCCACCCTCTTGTTTGGCTATTGTTAGGCACATATGGCACATCGCTCTCGTGTGGTGCATATGCCAGATTGCTATACCATAGCCCCATTCCATATCTCCTCTCTCCTTGAAGGTGCACTCTAGACATCAAGTAGCCGTACCTCCGCTTGCCATCCTTGCACACCACACATGCAACAAATAGGCCTGTCCTCCTCGTAGCGTGCAAGCCAGCAAGATGCCAAGAATGTGGTGTGTGTCGCCAAGGATGTGGTGTCTTGTGCAACCAATGCCAGATGCTTGATTGCGTCGCACAGATGTTTCCTCACGCTTTTACACATGTCACTTTGCATGCGCTCTCGCTTGCTCACACTCCTACGCACACACACACACACACAACGATAAACATATTTACACTTGGAGGAAGACGAGTATGTGCATCAAGGTATGTGTATGAAGGTAACAGCAGATCAAGGTATCAGCAGATCAAGGTATGAGCGAATCGCGGTGTCAGGACTGGTAGTCACGGTCTGACACTCCAGCCCTGCTGCTCCCCAGTGTGTATGAGGTATTCTCACTAAGCCTCGCGTGGGATTATGTCTGCAGGAGGGGGCTCCAGGAGAGACGTGACGCACAAAGGAACGGTATCAGAAGATCTCGACGTAAGCCGAGTGTGGCCGCGGCCTGCTGGTGTGCTGTTGGGCTTGGCGCTCCTGTCCTCGCTTGCTGGCTATTCGAATACCTTTGAAGACGATACTCCACCATATTCAAATACCTTTGAGAATGATGTCCTGGTCTCTCTCGCCCGCCCGCTCCCTCTTGCCCGCCCGCTCCCTCTCTCTTTCGCTCTCGCTCTCTCTTTCTTGGCTGCCTGCCGGGGGTGGCAACAAAGTGCTCCAGGTGGTGTTTGTGGCAGTTTCAAACACCCTGATATATGGAGCCTTGAAACATTGTGACACATCGTACTGCCACACATCGTACGTTATGCCACGAGGACAGGGCGATGGAGACAGCGTGCAAGGGCCGGGTGGTGCATCGGCGGTTGTTGCTGCATCACAGGCCTACTCAGGTTTGCCTTGAGAGTTTCTTGAGAGTCTGTCTTGTGTCTCAGAGTCTGTCCTGTGTCTGTCGTTTCTTCAACACGGCCTTGTCGAGTGAGATGCCCCACCCAGCCCTCTCTGCCGACCTCGCCCTGTGATGTGCATGTGTGGTGAGTTATGGTGCATGCGAGGTGAGTGTTGCGCACACGATGTCGTGTGCCAGTCAGGGTGCAGGGAGCCCAAGGGGTTCGACCGTGCCCTCTTCCCATCACCGCATCCTCTGCTGTTTCACCGCATCCTGTCTTCCTGCAGTCTCTGCGAATGGGCCCTTGACTAGGAGGAGGGGCAGGTTGTATTCACACGCAACAAGGCGGAAGAGTCCCTTCGATATGTCATGCGTGCTAGGTGTGTTGATATGGCATGCGTGCTAGGTGTGTTGATATGGCATGTGTTGATAGGCCATGTGTGGTGATGCGCAGATGCTTTCAAAGGAGATTCGGCGTCGCTGTCGATGGGATTCGAGGGTACCGCCACGCCTCCACTGCACATATCAGAGAGTCGAGAGGGCCTTCTGTCGAGCCCAACCTCTCTGCAGCCTCCTGCAGGCAGTGCCGAAGCAAGCGCAGGGGCTGCGGCAGAGGAGGCGGGCAAGAATCTTGACGGCAGTCTCGGTGCCGACAGCGTGGCTACTGATGAGGATGTGGAGGTAGATGTGGAGGCCGATGATGTTGCGGAAGACACGCTGCAGCACGACACCAAACAGGACACGGTAAAGCAAGACGCGAGACAAGAGACACAAGAGGAACAAGAAGAGGGACAAGGCATGCAAGAGGAACAAGGACAACGATACGCAAGACTAGACACGCAACACCACCACCCACACGCCAGCACACGGTAGGTAACAGAAGCACTGGGTGCTTGTTTTGCGCGCGCCCTCGCGCGCGCCCGGCTGTGTGACAGGTACACCAACGAGATACAACAGGCGCACATAGCCAGTGCAGTGGAAGCGCAGCAGGCAGAGGAGGCCTCGGAGGCAGAGGGTGTGGCGAGGGGGGCACGAGCAAGTGGCCAATCTGGAGACTATTCGGTTGATTTTGCTGAGGAATCCATCGTCGAGCAGGTGTGTGTGAGTGTGCGCGCAGCAATGTGGGTGGTGTTGTCCCTCTGCTTGTCCCTCTGTAACATTTTTGGCGTACTCATGTCCATATACCCACACACTCAATACACACACTCAATACCCACACACTGATATGCCGTACACGCAACACCCACACACTCATATGCCACACACTCATATGCCACACACGCAACACCCACACACTGATATGCCACACACTCAATACCCACACACTCATATGCCACACACACGCACAGTCATTCGACTTTTCAGTGGAAGACAAGTGGCGAAACAAGTCTGGAGGCGAGGAGGTTCTACCGCATTCGAACCAGGCAGACGAGGCAGCCATGAGGCCGCCATCTATTAGCCCTAACACTGCCAAACAGCACCAAATCCCTCTGTCCAAGCAGCACTGTCTAAGTGAGACGGAGGAAGAAGAGGAGGAGGAGGAGGAGGAGGAGGAGGGGGAAGAGGTGGCGCAAGTGGAGGAAGGCGAGAATGCGTGCGCTGCAGTGTCGACACCCCCCCTCTCACCTTCGCCCCCGAGATGGGCACATGACGTTGCACCGCATGTCATAACACATGTCATGGCACATGAAGATGTAGCAGATGGCATAACCGGGCATGGGCACGGGCACCACTCGTCGCAGCACCCTCCTCTCTCTCCGCCACACCCACACGCGCAGCAGGTGGCGGGAGGAGAAATGGAGACAAGGCAGGCCGAAGAGGTAGCACAGGAGGCGGTTCAAGCGGTGGCAGGAGAGGAGGCACGCGCCAAAGCGCGCACCATCGTTGACTTGTCTGATGCTTTGCTGGCTCAAGGTGTGTGTCAATATATGTCATGTGTGTTGGGCAAAAAGCACGTGTGGGCAAGCAGACGCAAGGTTGCACACACAGCATTCCACGACATACTCGAATCTCTCCAGATAGATGCTGGGCAAATCAAGACAGACCCTGCACCCACCGCAAGTGCTGCGCAGGCTACCTCGCCACGCCAAGTGGCAGCCGCTTATGCATCTCATGCACCTGCAACACCTCCACTAATGCAACAGGAGCATACAGGCAACACAGACACGGCGGCTGGCAGATGGAGCGGTATGCAGGATGCAGGCGAGGCAGGTGACTCGGCGTCGCCTGATGCCTTGGCTGTGTTGCCTCATCTGCCACCGCCCTTCTCGTCTCCCTCTGGTCTGCCTGCCCACTCTCGCTCTTGACAGTGCTTTGTCACAAGAAGGGGTGGTGTGCGTTCTGTGAAGGCGTGTCTCGGCTGCCCTGCGACCAGTCCAGCCACCAGCTTCCGCCTGCCCCTCTCTTCTGCATACCAAACACGCGCGCGCACACACACACACACACGTCCACAAACACACACACACACACACACACACACACAGGGGAGAGAGGAAGAGAGAGGCGAGCAGAGGAAGAATGGGAGGCGCAAGCACGTGTGGCTACTGCAAGTGCCACCACAAGCTCAGCTGCTGCTCTCGCTTATGCAGATGAGCCTGACCTGGTCCAAGCCGTATCTTGAGATACAAAAGAGTCTTTCACAGGCTCAGTCTGGAATTTGTCGTTGATACACACTGATACATAAACAGGCGTTGTGCTGGACAAGGTGTGCACTCAGAGGATAACGACGTACAAGGGGTCGTGCACAGCATATGGCGCCCTCCTTGCGGAGCCTCTCACTTCTCCTCAGGTTTTTTTTCTGGCTTGGCGTGTGTGATGGTGTGGGGTAGGGAGCGATAGGACGATGTGTGGAGTAGGGAGCAATAGGTCGATGTGTGGGATAGGGAGCGATAGGCTCATGTGTGGCATTGGCCGCAATACTTGAATACCTGCTCCATCTACCACCCATCCACTGCATGTCGCACCCATCCCCTCCAGCCTTGCCCGCACTGGCGCAGGCCTTTGGTCCGACGTTGACGCGCGCCAATCGTGTTACCTCCGCCGGCATGTGGAATTCACACCTGTGTGTTTGCATGTTTTTTTTCACGGTGTGTCTGGGTGTGTGTAGAGTGGGAGGAGACAGGACCCTTGAAGGTGTGCAGTATGGTGACTGGTAACTCCGCACCATGTCTTGGTATGGGTGGTATGGTGATGACTGGATATCCTCAATAGTTGCTCACTCCCTTTGAGTATGCTCACGCGTTGTGATTCTTGATATTTGACGCGCACCTCGCATGCAGACGGTTGTAATGCGGCAAGAGGTGCTCGACAAAGTGCGCAGGCTGGCACAAGGTGGTGAGAGTGCAGGGGGCGGTGGAGCATTGGCGGGTGGCACGCCCTCGGGTGCATCCGACTTGGCTTCTGTTCAGGCCCTTGTTGATCTCGATTTGGTCTCTGTTGCACCTTGCTTGTTGCACCTGCTTCTCTCTGGGAATGCAATGTAGAGAGTGGCAATGCTCATGACGTGATGATGATGTCATCTTATGTCAGTGCTCATCTTGTCATGTTTCACGTGCTCAGCATGTCATGTTTGTTACACACCTTGGTATTCCGACGTCTTGACCTATTGCATCACGTGTGCATTCATTGTTGGTGGCAGGCGGAGATGGAGATGAATTGGGTGCGGTATGACGTGGAGAAAAATGTCACCACGATTGCTGTGGCCGACGCGCTCCTGAAGGATTTGCTGCATGATCTCATGGCCGATCTTGTTGACTAATCCGAGACGCTTTGGTCCATTGTCCCCTCTGTACATCCCAGAGCAGATGCAGACCTCCCTTACTGCAGCAGTTGGACTTACTTCCTCTTTTGATTTCCTGTTGCTCTCATCTCAGCTCATCCGAATTGCGTTCAACGTCTACACCAAGACATCTCGGCACCCTCCATGAAACATAAAGGCAACAAGGCAAGAGAGGCAAGAAAGAACGCAGGCGTACTTTTGATTAAAATTGAGGAGATTGATGAGAGATTGTGTGTGTGCTTGAATAGCACTGAGCTAGCATCAGGTTCAGCTTTTGCGCTTGATATTTTTTTTTCTTGCTTCACGTACTCGCTTATAGAGTATATCCAAACATGCCTATTTGCATACAAATACACACACATACAAACATGTATATACTTACATCAAAAATAACTACATATATGAATACATGAAAATTGAACATGCAGGTACACATATTGATACCTACATGGAAGTGAAAAAAAGGTTGTCTGGAGAGGATTAAAGTAAGTAACACAATCATAAACAATATATTTAATCTGATGCTCTTCATCATAGTAGTGTTCCGGTTCAAGGAACCCAACTTTTAGAAACTGAATCGCTTTTCTTTCTTTTTTTCTTGGGTGGCGATTACCCAACCTAATCACTCGACTAAGCGGATGGTGTGCATCCGATGAGTCATGTAGGACCCAAGAAACTGTCCCGGACCGCTACAAGCCTAGTTTCAAGCTCACCCGCTTGTGTGTAAAAACAGTCACAATGTTTGTGGGCTGGCAAATCTCAAAATCGATCAATTACTATGATACTTATTTGATGGTGTCCTTTGTGATTCTGAGGTTCAAATTCAAAATGCCTTGTTTCTCACAACATCTGGGCTCAACATCCGGACTCACAACGGCTGGGCTCGGAGTTGTTGGTGAGCCGTTGGTGAGCCCGCATGATGTGAAAAACAAAGTGCGCCCGGATGTTGGGGAAACAAAGGTGAGCCCGGGTGTTGGAATTAAATCCGTGTGATTGCTCGACTTTGAGATTCGCATCCTCGGGCTAACAAGACCCCACACTCAAGGCTCCCTAACTTCCAAGAAACGTGGCGCCCAAGGAATGGTGCCCCACCACTTGGGTAGGAGAGGCACCAAGTCACCTTAGTGTCCCTGGGAATCCCCTCCGCTATGTCACCACTCGGTCAGCTCTACCAGTCTCCGCCCTCGCCCATTCCAGGGGACTGGGCGCGCGGCAAGCAGAGGGGCTTCAGCCCTGGAGCCGCCGCGCGCCACTCGCAGTCAGCCAGAGTTCATACGGATAATCATCACGAGAAAACACGTTTTTCCCAATGTTTTTCGGATTGAGCCTGGAGAAGGAGGAAAAAGGAGAAGGAGAGAAAAGAAAGGAAAGAGAGGAAAGGGAGAAATGGCGGGTTTTCGGACGAAAACAAATCGGATTGAGCCGGCTCAACCCCAAAAAAGTAGGAGGAGAAGGATGAGAGAGAATTTTTGAAAAATAAAAGTCGCATTTAGTGTGCTCCCTTCTCAATTCAGCAAGCAAGATGAAAATATTTTTTGAGAATTTAAGTGATCTAGCTAGATCAACCTATTTTTTCTGTTTTTCACTCGGATTGAGCCGGCTTAATCCGAAGGAGGAAAAAAGAAAAAAATAATTGAGCCTCAATCCGATGAATGAAAAATAACAATAGGATTCAGCCAGCTCGATCCAATTTGTCAAAAAATAAGAATCAGATTCAGCCGGCTGAGTCCAATTTTTGAACATTCAAACTTGGATGCAGCCGGCTCCATCCAATTTTCAACTAACAAACCTCAGATTCAGTCGGCTCAATCATATTTTCCCGACAGATAAAAATCGGATGCAGACGGCTGAATCCGATTTTCAAACACGTAAAAATCAGGCTGACCCGGCTCGATCCGGTTGTTTAAAGATATCAATTGGATGGAGCCGGTTCACTGCGAATGTTGAAACATAAATATCAAGTTGCGCCAGCCCCATCCGAGTTTCGAAAAGACTCGTGATGAATGCCACAATTGATGGAACCATTGGCGGTCGATTCATTAATCAAGTTCAACCGGCTCAGTCCGACTTGTGAAGAAGAGAAAAAGGGGGAAGAGGTCCCAGTCACCAGTCGACTTGCTCGAACATAGAGACATGTATGGACAGGCCCAAGTCTGTAGTGGGGGTCATCAGGGCAGTAGCGGGGCGCGCGGCAAGTGGAGGGGCTTTTGCTCATACGGGCAAAAATCACGAGAAATCACCTTTTTCCCCTGTCTTGTCGGATTGAGCCTGAGCCAGAGTAAACATAAGTGAAAAGGAAAAAACGAAATTTTGTCATAGGTGGATGTTTCAGTTTCAAGCATTTGGAAAACAGAAACAGACACAGACACACAGACACAGACATAAACCCAGACACAGACACAGACACAGACACAGACACACACACAGACACAGACACACACACACACACAGACACACAGCGTACTTTTTTAGCGGCGTACGAAAATAATATCGTGGCGCGCGCTGTGCTTCACGCGGCAGGTGACACTAGAAAGTATACTCCGCACAAGAAACTTCTTGGAAGCTGGTTTTCGAATCCGTATACACTCTTTTTTTTCATTTGTACCATTAACTTTGAACTAAATTGGTTTCCCAATTTGTACCACTAATGAGTGAGCCGGGGTCGATATTCGCTGGATTTCAGTGGACGGGTTCGATACCCACTTGATTCAAAGAAGCCTTTCGTGCGGACCGTAACTCGTCAAAGTACCCATTTGACAACTTTCATATTGTGTGCAGTTAAATTTTATTCTGTTTGCTATTTGATTCTGTTTGGACCAATTTCGTGGGTAGTTGGAAGCTGGAAGGCACCAAGGACACAGTGGCGTGAAGCCACTCAAGCCACTCGATTGTTAGCCTGGAACCACCTTATTGCTGCCGTTTCGTGAGCGAGTAGCGTTGCCGAGCGCGCCCTTGTCAGATGACTCTTTGTCTTCCTCTTTGCTGTCGTTGGTGTCTGGCGGCTGCGAATGATTTGCGACGGAAACCCATGCAAGCCGTTCATCTGAGAGAATATTTGTAATTAGTGACATGAATCTCTCGTGTGAGACATGACCCACTCATATGAGACATAACCCACTCATATGAGACATGACTCCATAGGAGACATGTTTGAGTCATAAGAGAAAAGACTCACTCATACGAGCCATGACTCACCTGAGAGGATGCTTTCCGACGTGGAGATGAGCTCCGAAATATTCAGGCGTGACGCCTTCTCAACCTCGCTCATCGATTCCCACCATGAAAGCAGATTACTGAGGCCGTAAACGGCACGGGTGTAGCGCTCTGTTTTGCGTCCTATAAACACAACAACACACGCACACACACGCACGCACGCAAACACACACACACATACACGCACGCACACGCACACGCACGCACACTCACATACACACAAACACACGCACACACGCGCAAACGCATACACACACACACGCATTGCTATAAACATGATATATTGGGTGTAGCGCTCTGTTTTGCGCCTTACACGCACATACGTACGCGCACGCACGCACACGCACACACTCGCACGCACAAACAGACACACACACACACAACACACATACACGCAC
>Ga0105055_10009550_pt1 | contig 12377 bp, 9 predicted proteins | sample BON03_FD_78090 | JGI IMG/M metagenome (GOLD analysis project Ga0105055, IMG submission 78090) | Freshwater microbial communities from Lake Bonney liftoff mats and glacier meltwater in Antarctica - BON-03 | ecosystem: Environmental > Aquatic > Freshwater > Ice > Glacier meltwater | place: Lake...
CCCCCCCCCGCACCTCCCGCCCGCCTCTGCCCTCGCCCGCTCGTCCTTCCCTCCCGGTTTTCGCTCTCGCTCGCCGCCGCCGCCGCTACCCCCCTTAATTGCGGGGCCGGCGGCGGCGGCGCGCGGGCGGGGGTCGAGGCCGGGAGGGGACACAAGGACGGCGGGCGGCGGCGCGAAGCGGGCGGGCGCGGAGGGGGGGGGGGGTGAGGGGGCGCGGGGGGGGGGGGAGCGGGATCGGGCGGCGCGCGTGGCGGCAAAAAGATATATTTTGCTCCGGCGAGATATATTTTTCCCTCCGTATGACCCCGCCTCTCGTCAACGCCAGGAACATCGCCTCCCCCTCCTTTTACAAAGGGGGGAGAGGGGGCTGTTCTAATGGGTGAGCCACGGGACCACAACAATCACAACCCCCGTGCCCGCAATCCGGCTCAATCCACGGCCCCGCAATTCCATTCCGATCGATCGCATCATTCATTCCTTTGGCCCGGCCCGGACCGACCGGCCAAAAACCGACCCATCTTGTTTGACTTTCCTCTGCCTCGTTTTTTCTCTCCCTCGAACAATGGCGCTCCCGCTTCTCGCTTCACTTGGTCTCGCATCCACACCCTCCCCCCCCCTTCCCTTCCTGCCCCTCAACGCTCCTCACGCCCCCCCAAAACCCGCGCCGAGCAAACACCCCCCTCCAACACCCAAACGCATAAAAAAACACGACGACGAAAAAAATCTCGCCGTTGAGCGACGCCCCAAAAAGAAACTCCCTCCACCCCCCCACCACCCTCAACAACAATATCGCCCACATGGTTGTCGTCCCCCCAACAACTCACACAAAACAAAACTACAAACAGGCCTACCCCACGTACGACTACTCGTGCCCATTCGTCGACGCGCTCGAGGGCGTGACACACGCCCTCCGCACCAGCGAGTACCGAGACCGCGAGGAGCAGTTCTACTGGGTGCTCGAGGCGCAGCGGCGCGTGTGGCCGGGCCTGCCAAAGGTGTGGATCTGGGACTACGCGCGGTAAGATACAGTTTTGTAGTTTTTTTTTTTTTTGCGAAACTATCGGGGCGGTGACGAAAACGTTTATTTCAAAAAGACGGAAGCGGCCCATCAAACCGCGCAGCTGTCGACCAAACCCAAAACAAACTCTCCTACTCATTCCGAGCCCTAGTCTCTCTCGCGTGTGTGCCGACGGCGGCGCTTTACGTTTCGCTCTTTGTTTTGCTCTCCCCCTTTTCTCTTTTTTTCTCTCGCTCCTCCTCGCCAACCCCCCCCCCCCTACAAAAAACCGACGCGGAGAGAAAAAACAAAAACAAAAAAACCAAAACAGCCTCAACTTCATCTACACCTGCCTCTCCAAGCGCAAGCTCACCCAGTTTGTGGCCTCGGGCGCCGTCGACGGGTGGGCCGACCCGCGCATGCCCACCGTCCAGGGCGTGCTCCGCCGGGGGCTGGCGCTCTCGGCGCTCAAAGAATTTATCATGCTGCAGGGCGCGTCGAAGAATCTGACGACGCAGGAGTGGGACCGCATCTGGGCGCTGAACAAGCGGGCGGTCGACCCGACCGCCGCCCGGCACACGGCGGTGCCGAGCGCCGGGAGCGTCTTGCTCCATCTGGAGGGCGGGCCGGCGCCGGGGGCGCCCGAGGTGGCGGAGGCCCCGCGGCACAAGAAGGAGCCGTCGCTCGGAACGAAGGCGGTGGCGAGGGCGGCGGTCGTCGTGCTGGACCGGGCGGACGCGGCGGCGGTGGCGGCCGAGGTGCGGCTCTCGGGGGGCAAGGGGGCCGAGGTGACGCTCATGGACTGGGGCAACGCGGTGGTGGAGGCGTACGAGGTGGGGCCGGCGCCCGCGGAGGAGGAGGGAGAGGGGGCGGGAGGGGCGGAGGGAGCGGCGGGAGGGGCGGCGGGAACGGCGGCAGCGGCGGGAGCAGCAGGAGCGGCAGGAACAGCAGGGGCGGGCGGCGGCGGCCTGGTGGTCACGGCCCTGCGCGGCCGCCTGCACCTCGCCGGCGACGTCAAGCGCACCAAGCTCAAGCTGACGTGGCTTCCCGCGCCTGGCGACGAGGCGGCCGCCGCCGCGCGCTCGTCCGCGCCCGAGGCCGAGCCGCTGCGCGCGGCGGCCGCGTGCGGCGGCCTTGTCCCGCTGTGCCTGCGCGACTTTGACTACCTCATCACCAAGAAGAAGGTCGAGGAGGACGACGACTTTGCCTCGCTGGTCAACCCGCGCACGCGGCGGGACGTGCGCGCGATGGGCGACGGGAACATGGCGCACCTGAAAAAGGGCGAGGTCGTTCAGTTGGAGCGGCGCGGCTTTTTCGTCGTCGACGAGGCGTGGGGCGGCGCCGGCGCGCCGGACGCGCCCGCCGTGCTGCTGGCCATCCCCGACGGCCGGGCGCGCCCGCCGCCCGGGGAGTACTTTGAGGCGCAGGCGCGCGCGGAGAGGGGCGTCGAGGTGGAGGCCCCTTAGAAGGGTGGTTTTTTTGTGCAAATAAGGACAGATTTGCCTCGCCGTTTTTGTTGTTTTGTCGAGCGAGGGGCCGGCCAGCCACGGCGCGCGCGCCGCTCTCTCTCGCCCCAGAAAAAGGGCTCTCTCTCGTCCTCTGCTTATCAGACCACCAGCGCGCACGCATAACGACGACTGCACGGGTCAAGCTGAACGATATTACTGCGCGCGCGCCCCCCTCATCCATCCATCACATTCGCTCGCATCCCGCGAATCGGCACATCACATCAGCCTTCCTTGCTTCCCCCGACACGTCAAAGGTCCTTTCTTCCCTCAATCAATCGCAACCAACCATGAGCAAGAAGAAGAACAGGCAGCATCAGGCGGGCGCCGGCGGAGGAGGGGCCAATGGCGCAGCGACGACGACGGCAGCGACAACGACGACGGCCCAGCCCGCGCCCGCCGCCGCCGCCGCCGCCGCCGCCGCCGCCGCCGCCGCCGCCGCCGCGCCGCCGCCGACGAAGAAAACGCCGCAGCGGCAAGCCCAGGCCAAGGACGAGATCGACGCCATCTTTGGCGCGGCCGATCTGGGCGGCGGGAGCAAAAGCAAGAAGCACAAGCGGGACGAGCAGGGGCAGGCTGTGGAGGAGGAGGCGGGGTCAAAGAAGCCGAAGCAGCAGCAGCAGGGGCGGCCAAAGAAGCAGCAGCAGGAGGAGGAGGACAGCGAGAGCGAGAGCGAGAGCGAGAGCGAGAGCGGCAGCGACGGCGACGGCCGCGGGAGCGGCGGGGAGGGCGAAGAGCCCGACCTCGCCGCCCTCGCCGCGCGCGTGCGCGAGGCCCGCCGCGCCCACGCCGAGGCCGGCAAGGGGGCCAAGGCGCCGGCCGCAAAGGGCGCGGCGGCGGGCGGAGGAGGAGGCGCGGCGGCGGGCGCCGCCCCGGCCCCCGCCTTGCCCCGCGGCTCGAAGAACGACCTCTTCGGCGTTGCGGCGGCGGCGGCGGCGGCGGCAGGCGGCGGCGGCAAGGGCCGCAAGCGCACCGACGAGGGCTTTGCGATCTACACGGAGGAGGAGCTGCGGCTCAACGCCAAGGCCGGCGGGGACACGGACCTGTGCCCGTTCGACTGCGAGTGCTGCTACTGACACCACGGGTGTCGTCATCCTAACGATTCGGAAACAAAAAAGTTACAAAGAGGTTCGCGCCCGTCGTCGTCGAGGAACGAAAAACGCACGTCAAAAAAAAGAGAGAGAAACAGAGCCAAAACCCTACGACACGGCGCTCGCTCACAGCGGCGGCTTTACCGCCGTGATCAGCGCGAACCGGATCGTCCCCCTCGCCAGTCCGCGCGCCATCATCGGCATCACGAGCGCGCCCTTGATGGTCTGCCACCCCGCGCCAAAGAGGCCGGCCACGCCCCGCGGCGTCAGCGCCCGGCGGATAACGGCGCCCCAAAACGGCGCGACCGCGTCGCTCCAGTCGGCCCGCCGCACGTCCGCCAAGCCCTCTTCAAGCATGAGGGACGCGTACTCCGAGGGCGGGCACCAGGCGGGGAGGTAGTAGGCCTCGCAGATGCGGTCCAGCAGGGCCTGCTCCTCCGGCCTGAGGGCCTGCTCCCCAGCCTCCAGGTCGCGGTGACACCAGGTCACCACGATCACGCGCCCGCCGGGGGCGCACAGGCGCGCGAGCTCGCGCACGAAGCGCGCCTTGCCCGGCATGTGCTCGCCGGACTCGAGCGACCACACCAGATCGAAGGACCCGTCGGGAAAAGGCGCGTCGAGAGCGTCGGCCACGCGGAAGCGGCAGCGGGCGGCCAGGCCCGCGCGCTCGGACAGCTTTTCCGCGCGCGCGGCCTGCACGGGCGACAGGGTGACGCCCTCGGTGTTGGCGCCCGGGAAGCGGCGGGCGACGTGGCGCGAGGAGCCGCCGACGCCGCAGCCGATGTCGACCATGGTGCGGGGCGGCGGGGGGAAGGAGGCCGCGGCGGCGGCGGCGGACGCGGCCTCGGCGCCGGGGGACGGGGCGCCGGCAGACGGGGCGCCGGCGGAGGGCGGCGGCCGCGGCGCCACGCCCGCCCACTCGAGCACGCGGTCGACCATCTCGACCTGCGCGTCCGTGTCGGACGCGGGGGCGGGGCCAGCCTCGCCGGCGGGCGGGTAGTAGCTACCGCGTTGTTTTGTTTTGTTTGGGGTGGGTCGTTTGTTGCGAGATGTGAGAGGGCGCCCCGACCCCTTTTTTTCTTTTTTTTTGGCCGAGAGAGACAAAGCAGGGACACGCACGAAGGCGCCGCCGCGCGCGTCTCGCTCGTACGCTCTCTCTCTATCTTACCCGTGATGCATGTGCTCGCTGCCCCAGACGTCCTCCCACAGGCCCGAGGACTCGTCGTAAAAGGCGGCGATGCCCGTCTTGAGGTCCTTGATCTGTCGTTTTGTTGAATGGTTGTTTGGTCGGCGGGGGGCGAGGCGTGAACGAAGAGAGCGAGCGGTGGCGCGGGTTCGGTGGCGCGCGCGTCCGATCGACGCTCGACGGCGGCGACCAAGCAAAAACCGATTCTCTTCCGAGTCGACCCTTACCTGACCGGCGGTCGTGATGGGCTTGAGCACGGCCTCGAGGAAGCCCGCGCGCGCCGCAACGCTGCGGCTGCCGCTGCTGCTGCTTCCGCGCGTGATGCGCGTCCGACGCGAGAGGACGGGAGGTGTCGTGATCGGTCCTGCTGTCCCTCTCCGCCCGACGCCCACGGCAGGCGGCCGGTTCGAGAGCTGCATCGCGTGCATGACCCACTCGGATGCCTCGCGGCCTTGGGTCGGGTGGAGTCACAGACAGCGACTGCGCGGCGAATTCGTGGAAGGAGTTTTTTTGAGCGGGGGGGTTGTTCCGCGAGCAACGAGCGACTCGAGCGTCGGGCGGGTCTGATGATGATGACAATGATGATGACGCGGTTGTCGTGGTCACGAAAAAGAGGGGCTTGGCCAGGTGTGTGCGCATAGAGGGGGGGGACTCGCTTCTCGGCGGCACGCTCGACTTGGGTCCGCGGCGGTGAGCGTTCTTGCCGCCGCCGACAGCGGTGAGAGAGCGCGCCGTCGAAACGCAAGCGAGGAAACGCGGCGCGACCCCCAAAAAAGAAGACAGGTGTTCTCTCTCTCACGCGCTCCATTCATTCTCTCCCCGCCCCTCAAGCCAAACCATCCGGCTCACGCACAAGGGGTAGCGCCGAGCAGTCCCTCCTCCATAGCAAGACGCGCTCGAGCGCCGCGCTGCCGCGGCCGCCGCCCGTGGCCGGAATAAAAACACACACAAAAATAGCGCGACGCACAAGTCAAGCTCTTTTTTTCTCCCCTGTCCGTCAACCAAACAACAACAAACCCGCTACCCTTTGCCTTCCCACACCCCCAAGACCCGCGCACAATGGACGCGCTCATGCGCCGCATCCGCGGCTCGCCTGCCGCCGCGTCCTCCAACGAAAAGCCCGGGCCGTCGTCCCCCTTGGCTGGCGGCGCCGGCGCCGGCGCCGGCAACCCGCCCCCGGGTGCCATGGGCCTGTCGCCCGCCCACTCGCTCAAGATCAAGACCGGCCGCGAGGCGGACGAGGCCAACCGTGAGGGAGAAGGGCCGCAAAATTCGTCGATCGGCGCGGCGTGGGGCCCGGCCGCCGCCGCCGCCGCCGCCGCCGCGTCGGCCCCGCCCGCCCCTGCCGCCGACGCCGCCAACGCCGCCAACGCCAACGCCGCTGCCAACGCCAAAGCCTCTTCGCCCGCCCGCCGCGCGAGCCCTCAAGTAATTGTCGAGTTTGGCGAGCACGTCGGCCAGCACCGCCCCTCCTTCTTCGCCGGGCGCGCGTCCGCCGCCCTCGACCTCGGCGCCCCGGCCGCCGCCAAGACCTCCCGCCCGCCCCCGCCGCCCGGCTCGACGGACGGCCGCGCGCGCGACCTCGCCCTCAAAGGCCAGGGCCTGCTGTCCGTCTACCCGCTCCTCCCGCACGCCCTGCGCCGCGAGAAATGGCGGCTGCGGCACTTTGCCCTGCTGCAGACCATGCACCGCGGCTACGCGTCGACCGTCTACCGGGCGCGATGCAACCAGACGGGAGAGACCGTTGCGCTCAAAGTCTACATGCTCCAAGGGCTCACGCCGCTGACCGTGTACCAGACCTTCCGCGAGGTGGCCCTGCACGCGTCCGTGGTCAGCGACGGGTGCGCGGCGCTGTGGGCCGCGTGGCGCGAGGGCGACGCCGTCATCCTGGCGCAGGAGTTCGCGGGGGGCGGCGACCTGGCGCACGCGTTTCGCGACCGGTTCGGCGGGCGCATGGGCGAGCGGCACGCCGTGGTCACGGTGATCGAGCCCTTGCTCGTGGCGCTGCAGTACCTGCACGCGCGCGGCATCGCGCACCGCGACATCAAGCCCGAGAACCTGCTGTTCGCGGACGACGGCGCGCTCAAGCTGGCCGACTTTGGCCTGTCGATCGACCTGGGCTCGGAAAGCGCCGTGACGCGCGCGGGCACGCTGGACTACATGGCGCCCGAGGTGAGAGTGCGGAAAGGAGGGGTGGAGTGGGATTGGTTCGCGCAGTCGATTTCTGTCAAGGGCAAAACAGGAGGGGCGGGAGGAACAGATCGGCGGTCAGATCAGATCAGATTTTCGTTCGGCGCGCAGACAACACAAACGCGCTTTTCTTTCTTTCTTTCTCGCTCAGCAACAACGACACCCGCCCTTGTTCCTCCCATCCACCCACCTGAACGCCAACTCACGAAGCCAACCAACCATATCAGCAAAAAAAACCAAACCCCCAACAAAAAAAATCCAAAAAAATTTTTATCAGGTCATCACCTGCCCACTCAAGCGCTCGCCCTCGGACCACAAGCTCGAGGCGGGTTCCATCGGCTACGGCCACGGCGTCGACGTGTGGAGCGTCGGCGTCCTGGCGTACGAGCTGGTGGCGGGCGGCACCCCGTTCCGCTCGGCGACGGGCAACAAGGAGCACACAGCGCAGAACATCCAGCGCGGGCTCTTTGGCGACGGCAAGGGCAGCGGCGCGGGGGCGGCGGCGGCGGCAGCCTCGTTTGCGTGGCCGCCGCGCTTCAGCGACGAGCTCAAGGCCTTTGTGTCGGCGGCGCTGCAGCCCGACCCGGCGCGGCGGCCGTCGGCCCTCGAGCTGGCGCAGCACGCGTGGGTGCGGCAGTTCCGGCGGCCGGCGTCGCAGGCGGCGATCGCGCTGCCGCCGGCGGGCCTGGCGCTTGCGCCGCAGCCGGGGGCGGCGGGGGCGGCGGCGGGCGCGCGGCGTGGCCCGCGCGCGACGGTGGACGAGCTCGGGCGGGGCATGCCGCACGTGGCCGTGACACCGGTGCGGTTTTAGTTGGACATTAGTTGCTGCTTGTCCTCGTCTTTGTGCAGAGGCGTGACAATGCCCTCCTCTCTTTATTTCTAGGCGAGGCGCCTCCCCTCGCTCGCTCGACTCCCCCCCCCCAAAACGAAGAACAAGGAATGAAAACCCTCGCTCGCTCGACTCCCCCCCCCCAAAACGAAGAAGAAGAAGAACAAGGAATGAAAACCCACAGCTGTCTCTGGTTCGAGTGTAGTATTTGTGTCGCTCTCACTCGTTCTCTGTGAAAGAGATAGAGCCCCCGCCATTGGTTCATGCTATTTCGTGGTTTTACAGGCGCGATAAGAGGGCGCCGCCGCCGCCGCCGCCGCCGTCGCCGCCGCCGCCGGCCGCTCGAAACTCGCCCGATGCCGCGAGGAGCAAAAACTCGTGCAATCGCCGCACCTGCGCCGCGTCCAGCCTCGGGACCACGTGGCCGCGGGCGTGCTGCAGCACCAGGGGGCGCGCGAAGGCCGCCGCCAGCTTCTCCGAGAAGGCGCGCACGGGGTCTCGGGCGCCGATCACGTGCGCCGAGGGCAGCGGGAGCGGGCGCGGGAGCGGGAGCGGGAGCGGGGCGCCGCCGCCGTCGCCGCGGCCCGCGCCGCTGCCGCCGCTTCTGCCGCCCGCGCCGACGCCGCCGCTGCTGCCGGCGCCTCCGGCGACTCTAAAGGCCTGGAGGTGTCGCGGGTGGGGCGCCATCGCCGCGCCGATGCACACCAGGAACGCGGGCAGGGGCGCGGCCGCGAGGTCGGCGCGCACGTGCGCCCAGGGGTCCGCGTCGGCGTCGCCGGCGCCGCTTCTGCCGCCGCCGCCGCCCTCTCGCGCCGCGCCTTGCCTCCCTCCGCCCGCCCAATCTCCCCTCGCTCCCCCCGTCCGCCGCACGGCCAGCTGCATGGCCACGACCGCCGCCCCCATCGCCGCGCCCTGCGAGAAGCCCACGATCCCGTCGTACGCGGGCCGCGCGTCCTGCAGCGCGCGGGCGAGCAGCCGCTCGCTCTGCTCCAGGCCGGCGAAACAGTAGCCTCGGCGGCGGCGGCGGCCCTCGGCCAAGCACCCGCCCCCGCCGTCGCCGTCGTCGTTCTCGCTACTGCCGCCTCCGCCGCTGCCGCCTTCTTCTCCTTCAGCTGGCCCCTCGATCCGGTCGGCCGCGAACCACTCCCGGTAGGGGGGCGGCCACCCGCCCGCCGCCACGTCCGCGGGCGCGGGCCCCGAGGCCGCGTTCGGCGCCTCGACGAAGTCGAGTCGGGCGGGCGCGCCGGCGAAGGACAAGCCGGCGGCGGCGGCGGCGCCGGGCTCGGAGGTCGTCGTCGTCGCGCCGCCGCCGGTGAGCAGGCCCGCGCGCCGCAGCTGGTCCTCGAAGATCGAGGCGGACGTGCGGAAGGAGTGCAGGGCGAGGATGCGCAGCTCGGGTGGTGGTGGTGGTGGCGGGTCGGCCATCGGATTGATTCTCCCGAAACGCACGAGCAGAAAGGATAGAGAGGTGAGCCTATGATTTGAAACGTGGATGGTTCGGGTTATTGGCGGTATGGCTAAGTAGATGGCGACGACGTGGAGAGCAGAGAAAGGAGAAGAGCGCCGAGAGCGCCGGCGCCGCCCGGCGTGTGACAAGGCGCGGCTCCGCGTCTGCCGTCGTTCGTTCGTTGTCATCGTTCGCCGCCTCCATGCATGGCCTCGTGTCATCATTCGCCCCGAGGCCGCGTGTTTCGCGAGAGAGCGCGCAGGATTTCGGACGCTACGGCCGCGTCTACGCCCGCCTTTTCGAGGCCCTCGGCGGACTCCCCGGTCTTCTTGCCCGAGCCACCGCCGCCGCCGCCGCCGCCGCCGCCGTCTCCGTCGTTGTCGTTCTCCAAGCGGGCAAGGGGAGAAGGGGGGGGACGAGGAGCCGGCCGAGTCGGCGGCGACGAGGAGCCCGTGGGATGCGCGCTCGTCGCCGTGGCCCTCGCCGCCGCCTTTCGGCCCAGGGGCGGCGCCTTTCGGCCCGGGCGGCCCGGCGACCCGCCCCCTGTGCCACTCGCGAAAGGCCGCGCACACGGCCCCCGAGGCGAGGTCTTTGATCCCGGCCTGCGCCTCGCGGCCGCCGAGCCGGTCCCAGTGCGCGAGCGCCAGGACGGCGACGGCCGCCCTGCACGCCGGCTCGTGCCGCCGGTCGCCGCCCGCGTCCGCGACCTGCTCGCGCGCCAGGCGGCGGATGACGCGGAGCAGCTCGAGCGCCGGGTGGTCCTTGACCCGAGGGGCGGGCGCGGGCGCTGACGCGGGAGGAGGAGGGGCGGGAGGCGCGGGGGGGGGGCGGGGCGGGTGCCGGGGCGGCGGCGGCGGCCGCCACTTGGGCGATGGGGAGCCCTGAGCCGTGCTGCTGCCACGCCTGCTCAGCAAGAGCGACGCCCGAAAAGAAGACGCTCATGAGCTCTCGAGATGTCAGAGTCACGGTCTGCTGGTCATCTCGGACGGCCGCCCACACGGCCGCCGTCGCCGCCGCCATGGATTGTACGAGCAGCGGCGCGCGGCAGGCCGGCGGCGGCGGCGGCGGCGGCGGCGGCGCAGCAGCAGTGGCCGGCAGGGGCGCTGCCATCGCAGCTCGTGCCGCTGCTGCGGCCGCCAGTAGGTCGCCGATCGCACGAGGCACCGTTAGGGTGCCGTACGTGCACAGCGCGGCCCGCCCGTGGTCCTCGACGGCCGGGCGTGAGGCGGCATGACGAGCGGTTGTTGACGTTGCTGGCCTGGCTGTTGGTGGGGGGGCCGCTGCGGGGCGCTCAGCAGCAGCGTGAGAGGGAGCCGCGCGTGCCTGTAGCCGGCGCCAGCGCCCGCGTGGGCAGGCGCGTGCGCGGCTTGCGACGTCGCCTGCTCCATCTAGGAACCTCTTCTGGGCCCACGCCGGCAGCAGGCTCGAGCTAAAAAAAGAAGAGAAGAGAGCCGGAGAGGGAGGGGAGCACCGACGCGCGTCGACCTCAAGGAGCAGGTTGACGGCGGTGGCGCGCAGCTCGGCTATATTTTGCCGTTGGCGCGTTTTGAGGGATTGTCCGCGTTGCACGCACGATGACACAAAGATAGAGGCGGGCTTTTGGTTTTTCAGGCCGATGGTTTGGTGTTATTGATTGGTATGGCTAAGAAGATGGCGACGACGCGGAAAGCAGAGAAACAAGGTCGAAAAAGCAAGGGAGAAGCGCGGCCTGAACAGCGGCGGCATGACGATGAGGGGGAACGTTCGCCGTCATCGCTCGCCGCCGCCACGCAAGCGCCGAGAGCCAAAGACAAAAGAGCGTCGTCGCGCGGCGCGAGATGAAAAATGTGTTCATGAGCGCCGTTCGCGCGCGACGCACATCACGCCTTCGAGACAGCCCCCCGCTCGCCCCCCTGCTTGCAGAACCACGCCGCAAACTCGCCGAAGGTGACGCGCCCGTCGCCGTCCGCGTCCATCGCCGCCAGCGCGGCGCCGGCCTCCTCGCCCGACAGCTCGAGCCCGAGGGACCGGGTGACCTCTCCCAGCTCGGCGGGCGACACGTAGCCGTCCTCGTTGCGGTCGAGGCCGCCGAAGGCCAGCGCGTAGGCCAGCGCCTGCGACTCGGTGAGGCCGAGCGCCGCGGGGTCGAAGCCCTCTTTCTTCTCGGCGCGCTGGAGCGTCAGGAACGCGGTCAGCGAGCGGAGCGTGCCGCCGCCCGCCGCGCCCGGCGCGCCCGAGCCGGCCACCATGCCGGCGATGGCGTCGAGCGCGGCGGCCACCTTGACCGCGTTGATGGCGGCGGCCGCCTTGTCGGCGATCTGCAGCCCCGTGGCGGCGCCCGCCGTCCCCGAGCCCGCCGCGATCGACTTGACCGCCGCCAGCAGGGCCTCGGGGCACGCGCCGAGCTTGACCAGGGCGTAGAGCAGCGCGCCGAGGGTGACGACGTCGATGAGGGCGCCTGCCGCGAAGTAGCCGCTGAGCAGGGTGGCCGCGCCCACAGCAAAGCTCCGGCCGAGGCCGGGCGGGCCCGAGAGGTCTATCAGGGCGGCCGAGCTAAAGGCAAAGTAGGCCGACAGGGTGTCGATGAGCACCTGGGCGCTTACCGCCAACAGTGGGGTCAGGGACTGCTTTAAAAAGAGGCGGCGGAGGGTCGACGGGTCCTCGTCGGCGCCGCCCTGCCCGCTGCCGCCCGTGGCGTCGCTCCAGCGCGCGAGGATTTTCGAGGCAACGGCCGCGTCGACGCCCGCCTTTTTGAGGCCCTCGACGTACTCCTCGGTCTTCTTGCCCTTGCCGCCGTCGTCGTCGTTGTTGTTGTTCTTCCGGGGGGGAGGAGACGCTTTGTCGCCGGTGGCCGAGCTGACGACGAGGAGGCCGCGGCCGCGGCGGCGGCGGGACGGGGCGGCGGCGGCGGGCTCGTGGTCAGCGGCGGCGGAGCTCGCGCCTCGCCGGCGCAAAGACGGGGCGGCGGCGGCGGCGACGGCCGCGAGCCGCGAGGCGGGCGCGAGGGCGGCCGCCGTCGGGGCGGTGCGGGTCGTCGCGCGCCCCAGCGTGGGGGCGCTGCTGCGGGCGAGCTGCATGTTTCGGAAAAAGGGGGGGGGGGGGGGGGGGGGCCCTTCGACCCTTTTCCCAGAAGGGGGGGGGGAGGGGCGGGGG
>Ga0105055_10009558_pt1 | contig 12369 bp, 7 predicted proteins | sample BON03_FD_78090 | JGI IMG/M metagenome (GOLD analysis project Ga0105055, IMG submission 78090) | Freshwater microbial communities from Lake Bonney liftoff mats and glacier meltwater in Antarctica - BON-03 | ecosystem: Environmental > Aquatic > Freshwater > Ice > Glacier meltwater | place: Lake...
CCCCCCCCCCCCCCCGCCCGCACACACACAATAACCGCCCAACGACTCTCTCGCCTGCGCGGAGATTCCCTCCGTCGACCAACTCGTCTCCCCCAGATCCCGCTCCCGCCGCCCCCCAGCCCACCCGCCGCCACCGCCTCTTCTGTTGTCTCTCTCTCGTCCCCCTCGCCGGCCCTCGCCCTGGCCGCCGTCCTGCCGCCGCCGCCGGCCCCCCCACTCCCCGCTCTACCTACTCCGCCGCCCCGCGCGCCCGTCCCTACCTTGATCACGATGTCGCGCGCCCCTTCCTCTCTCTGGCATTTGTTTCATTGTATCTGTGTTTCCTACCCGTTTTTTTCGCCGTTTTTTTTGCCGTTTTTTTCGCCCGTTCTCCTCACGCGAGACGACGAACGACGGCGGCGCCCGCGTTTTGCCGCCCCGGCCCCTTGGCAGATTTTTCCTCCTCGTTCCCTCCCGCGCATCCGGCGGCACACTGCTTCACGCTCCCCATACCTGTCGACCGACTGCTGCCGGTTCGTTCGTCGCTTGAGAAGCGTGGACGTTCGTTGTTACAATGGACCGAGAATTCATGCAAACCCCACTCTTCCGGCGGAAAACAGTCGGCGGCGCGGCCTCACGCCGCAAAACCCCTGTCCGCCGCCGCCGCCGGCCGGCTTCCTTCGCTCGACGCCGCCTCACCTTCCTACGCCTCGTCTCCCTTGGCCTGCTCCACACACGCATGGACGCCCCTTCATACCTATTCAAATACATCTCCAACCCCCACACATATTGACCCGCCTCGCGCGTGACGCCTTTTCCTCCCTCATCTTCACGACTCGGTTTTTCTCCCCCCCCTCCCCTCTCCCTTGCGCCTCGATGATGGCGCTCGCCGGGCGTCGCCCCGGCATCGGCAGGTGAGCATCTTCTGCTCGTGACGCGCATCGCGCACACGCGTTGCGCAGCCCCAAACGACCGCAAACCGCAACCGACCCCCGCCCAACGCTCACGCCGCCGGCGCCGCCACTCGCTTCCCCCCTCCTCCCCCGGACGACAAAATATCAAGCAGGGCCGCCGCCGCCGCCTTGGCCACCCCCTCGCTCGGTCCTAGCCGCACCGGCGCCGTCGGCCGCCGCAGCAGCATCCGCCGCGGCCCGACGACGACGCGCGCCTCGGCCGCCGCCGGAGATAGCAACGGCAGCAACAACAACAACAACAAGAAAAGGGCCCCGGCTGTCGCCTCCGCCTCTGCCTCTGCCGCGTGGTCTGCCCCCGTCGCCGACGCGCCGGCGGCGGCCGTGCCCCCCTTCCTCCTCCGCCCAGAGAACGCCGGCGCCGGCGGCGCTGGCTACGACGGCCCCGTGTTCATCGACCGCGACGGCGTGGCCATCCGCGTCATGCCATGGGATTACGGCTTCCGCTCGGGGGCCGCGCGCACGGGCGGCGTCATCGGCGCCACCGGCCCCTCGTTGAGCGACGGCGGCGGCGGCGGCGGCGGTTCCTCGTCGCCGCCGCTGCTCAACCTGCGCTCGCCGACGCGGGTGTCCTCGGCCGCGTCGTCCCCCATGGCCACCTGGGACGAGGACGCCGGAGGGGGCCCGAGCAACGGCAACGCCGCCGCGGCGGCCCTCGGCGCCCTGAACAAGGCCGCCGGGGCCGCCGCCGCCGGCCCCCAGGCGCAGCAGCAGCAGAAAAACAGCCAGCCGCCGCCCGCCTACCAGCCTCAGCCGTCGGGCGTGGCCGGGCGGGTGCCCGCGAGCCTGGGCGCCGTCGCGCGCGCCAATTTCCGCGCCGAGCTGTTCGCCCTGCGCGCCTCGTTCCGGCGCGACGAGTTCCGGGCCGTCTCGGACGCCGCGCGCCCGACGGCCGGGCCGCTGCGGCGCCTGGCCGCCGCGGCCGGCGGCGCCGCCGTCGGCGCGCTGGCCGCCGCCGACCGCGCGCTCGAGGCCGGCGGCGTGCTGCCCCGCCTCGAGCTGGGCCCTCGCACCACGGTCGGCGCGGGCGCTCGCAGCGCCGCCATGGCCTCCTCCTCCTCCGCCTCGTCCGACGCGGACGAGTGCGCCGTCCCGGCCGGCGACAGCGACGCCGCCGCCGCCGCCGCCGCCGCCATCGCCTGCGAGCAGGCGGCCGCCGAGCTCGACGCGCCCTGGCGCGCCGCGCTCGCCGCCCTCGACGAGCTCACGCTCGACGACGCCTCGGTCGCCGCGCGCGAGCCGGCGCGCGCGCGCGCCGCCCCGGAAGGCGCGGACCCGGCGCCCTGGCCCGTGCGCCTGCCCTTTGCCGCGCTGTGCCTCCTGCTGGACGCGCTCTACGCGGGCAGGCCGCTCCAGCGCTTCTGGGTGCTCGAGACGGTCGCCCGCGTGCCCTATTTCGCCTACATTTCCGTCTTGCACCTGTACGAGAGCGTGGGCCTGTGGCGCGCGGGCGCCGAGCTGCGGCGGGTGCACTTTGCGGAGGAGTACAACGAGCTGCACCACCTGCAGATCATGGTGAGTTTTGGTTTTGGTTTTTGGTTTTTGGTTTTTGGAAGAAGCGGAGGGTGGGAGCGGGCGGGGGGCGGACAAGCGGGGCGCTCTCGCTGTTCGGGCGACGACGCGAGGGGCACGCGTGACACAGAGCGAGGAGGCGACGCGCGGAACTCGCACGACTCACACCCTGCTTCCTTCCCTCTCTCTTCCCAAGAGGCCCACAAACAAAAACACACAAAAACCAAACAAAAAAACACAAAAAAACAAAAAAACAAAAAAACAATAAAACAGGAGTCGCTGGGCGGCGACCGCCTGTGGGTCGACCGCTTCGTCGCCGAGCACAGCGCCGTCCTCTACTACTGGCTCCTCGTGGCCCTGTACGCCCTGGCCCCGCGCTCCGCCTACCGCTTCAGCGAGCTGGTCGAGGTGCACGCCTACGACAGCTACGACCGCTTCGCGCGCGAGAACGCCGAAAAATTAAAGGCGCTGCCGCCGCCGCTGGTGGCCGCCCGCTACTACCGCAGCAGCGAGACGCTCTACATGTTCGACGGCTTCCAGGACGCGTGCGGCGACCGCGAGCGCCTGGCGGCCGAGGCCATGCTGCTGGCCGGGGCGGAGGCGTGCGGGGGCGCGTCGGCGAGCGAGGGCGGCCGGTCGTCGCTGACGGTGGGGTTGGCCGGGCGCGCTGGCGGCGCCGGCGCGGGCGGGGGCGGGCCGCGGCCGCCGCGCCGCCCTCCGTGCGACACGCTTTACGACGTGTTCATCAACATCCGCGACGACGAGGCCGAGCACGTGGTGACGATGAAGGCGTGCGCGGACGACGCCGTGCCGGACCTCTGAGAGGAGAAGAAGAAACTCGCGCGCGCGTGTACAAATGTATTTGTTTTTGCTTCCTTGTTTGGTTTGTTTTGAGAGGGGGCGGCGTGTTTCCGTCGCCTTATGATCTCCTTTTCGTCCGCCGTCAGCTCTCTCTTTTGACACACTCGCGCACGCGCCCCTCGATTCGACCAGTATTCTACCACGTCGGACAGGGAGATCGCGCCCCTCGCCACCTGCCTCGTTCTCCCTCTCGTGTAACCCCCCCACACAGTCAGTCAAAACCGCCGTCAGAACAGTTAATCGATCAAAACCCCGAAAGATTCAAAGCGCCCTTCCGTTTCTCTGTCTCGGGGCGTGCTGCCCCGCCCCCGGTGGTGGTTCCTCGAGAGGCGCAAAGACAGCTGCTCTGGACTCTCTCTCACCCCAGCGCCCCCCCCTCGAGCGTCCGCTGCAAGGCCGCGGCGTCGACCACCCCGCCCGGCGCGATCCGCTCGATCGCCGACGACCCCGCCACCGCCGCCATGACCGCCGCCACCCGGTGCCGCAGCATCGACGCCGCCACGTTGGCCCCGCGCCGCGCCTCGAGCACCTCGCGCTTCTCGCGCTGCGCGCCGCCGACACGCGCGTCGACGGCGACGATGCGCGCGAGCAGCAGGCGGCGGTGGTAGGCCTGCCTGCGCGACAGGGCCTCGACGCGCGCGCGCCGGTCGCCGTCGTGCAGGTCGTGCTCGACGCGCCGGCCCGCGGCGTCGCCGGCGAGCTTGAGAGTCGCGCGGCGCAGCTGCTCGTCGCGGCGGCAGGCCTCGGCGCGCTGCGCGGATCGGCGGATCTCGTCGGCGGCGGCGGCGGCGGCCTGCTTTGCTGCCCGGCCCACCTCGGCCCTTTCCGCGGCGGCCAGGCGCTCGGCGGCGAGCCGCGCGTGGGCGGCCGCGGCCTCGGCTCGCCGCTGGGCGCTCTGGCGCGCCGCCGCCTCGAACGCCTCGCGGCGCTGCGCCAGCACGGCGCGGCCGCTGTCGAGTGCGGCGCCGATGCGGGCGCCGGCGAGGGCGCGGCGATCGGCTGCGGCGGCGGCGTGGCAGGCAGCGTCGTCGGCGGCGCGCTTGGCGCGCTCGTCGTCCCGCTTGGCCGCCTCTGCGCGCTTGCCGTCGGCCTCGCGGCGCGCCGCCTCCTGGGCCAGGAGCTGCTCCTGCGCGCACCGGTCCTGCGCGAGGCGCTTCTCCTGCTCCTGCGCGCGCAGGTCGCGCGCCCGGCGCCTGGCTGCGGCCCCATCGCGCGCGCGCGCGGCCGCCTCCTCGGCGTGGCGCGCCTGCGCCAGCGCCGCGGCCGCCCGCTCGCGCGCGCGCGCCTCGCCCGCCTGCTGCACCTCGCGCTCGCGCTGCTGGGCGGCCCACTCGCGCTCGCGGCGCTGGTGCTCCTGCTGCTGCGCCTGCTGCCGCGCCTCGACCGCCGCCGCCTTGGCGCGCTGCCGCTCGCCGATCTCGCGGCGGGCGGCCTCGTGCGACACCATCTGCTGGATCTCGCGCGCCTGGCGGCGGCGCAGGGCGTCGAGCTTGCGGCGCTCGGTCTCCATCAGGGTCGGGAAAAGGGTGGTTTTGGCGCCGGCGGCGCCAGCTGTGGCGGCGGCGCTATTGTCGTCGGCGCCGTTGCCAAGCGCGCCCGCGCGGGCGGGCATCCCTGCAGCCGCCGCCCCTCCTGCTCCTCCTCCCTCTTTGCCCGCTCCTTCGGCCACCACGCGCGCCCGCTCCGCGACCAGCGCCGCCAGCCGCTCGCGCCGCACGCGCTCGTGGTGCTCGAACCGCAGGCTCGCCAGCCGCGCCGCCGCCTCAGCGCCGCCGGCCGCCTTGCCGCCGGCGCGCTCGGCAAAGCTCTCGAGCGGCAGGAAGGCGAGCTCGCGCTCGGGGTCTACGCCCAGGCGCAGGCAGGCCTGCACGGAGCGGGGGCTGGTGGGGATGAGCAGGTGCGGGGGCAGGTCCTGGGGGTCGTGGCTGCTGTGGCCGCACGGGTCGTCGTCGTCGTCGTCCGCCGGGAAAAAGGGGGAGGAGGAAGGGGCGGCGGCGGCGGCGGCGGCCGAGGAGGCGCGCGCGGCCGCGGCGTCAGCGCGCGCGATCAGCTGCGCGATGTCCTCGATCGAGATCTTTGGGCGGGTACCCGTGGCGCCCTGGACCTGTTGCGTTGTTTGTGGTTTCGTTCGACTTGAGTTTGTATTTTGTTTCCCTGTTTCGTGCGCGTCGGCGCGCCGGTGCGGCGTCCTGCTGCTGTTCCTGCTTCTGCTCGTCCTTCTGCTCACCTTTGCCTGCCACATCCTATCCAGCCAGTCGTCCGGCTTGAGCGCGGCCATGGTGTTGGTCATTCGTCCAGAGACGGTGCGTCAGGGAGAGAAGAGGGGAAGGAAAACAAAGGAAAGAGACGAGAGTCAAATGGCGGTCCCGGCGTCAAAAAATCGAGAGAGGGTCAAAAGGCGTCAAAAAATCGAGAGAGGGTCAAAAAGGCGTCAAAAAATCGAGAGAGAGGGTCAAAAGGCGTCGGTCGGGAAAAACAGAGCGCCGGCCGCGTCCGAGCGGGCGGTTCGTCGATTTATGCTTTTTTGAAGCGGTGAGGATATCTCGGTTGTTGTCGTTTTGCAAGTAGTGACAAATGGCGCGTGTAAAGATTCTTTACTACAGAAGCAGAAGGGCAACCCTGAAGAGCGAGAAACGCCGCCGCCCGAAGAAACGCGTCGTCAAGTCTCGTCCTGCGACCCCAGTCCCCACAATTTTCTCGCGCGCTTCTTGCGCTCTTGCTCCTTGCGCTTGAAGGTCTTCCTGCCCGTTTCGATGCTCTCGATCGACCCCTTTGCGGACCCGAAGGACGAGACCGCCGCTGCTGTTGCCGCCACGCCCACGAAAGCGACGATCGCCCAGGCGGCGGCGGCGCCCGGGTGCGACATTGGTGTTGCGGAAGATGCTGCCGACGATGTTGTTGCTGATGCTGCGGACGCTGTTGATGCCGCCAAGTCAAAGAGCAGGTGCAGCGAGGACGAGGTTGCCGCGGCGGCCGCGGCCGCGGTTTCGGCGAGCGCGCGCACAGGGGGCGCCGCGCGCTGTCGGCACCCGCGACGGCGGCCGAGGAGGCAGCACGCCGGCGGCGGCGGGAGCAGCAGGGTGGCGACGCCCGGCAGTGGCGGGACCAGCGAGCCTCTGGCGATCATCGCGGGCTGCTCCTTTTGTTGGTGTCGAGAGCAGGGGGCGGGTGAGGAGAAGAGAGGGAGAGAGGGAGGGGGGGGGGGGGCTTTTTGCTTTTTGCTTTCCGGGATCCGGTTCCGAGGCGCTTGTTGGCTCGAGATCCAGGTGTGGTGCAGGACAAAGAGCGATTGTTGGGTGCGAATGTTTGAATGTGTGGGCGGTGAGTAGGAATGATGAACGGGGGCGGGGGCAATGGTGGCGACGGCGCCTGCATAAAGCCGAGCGCGCGAGCTGTGACAGCGTCGCTGCTGCCCACTCTTTCATTTTTCATCAAGTCTCACTCAATTCGTTTTTCACAGCAACATAACCATGCTCCGCCTCGCGTCGCTGCGCGGGTTGACCCGCTGCCGCGCCGCCGCGCGCCGCCCGCTGGTCGCGCGCGCCGCCCTGGCGACCTTTGTGCCGCCCCCCCCTCCCGGAGGCGGCGGCGGCGAGGGAGGGGGGGTGCCCGGGGACGGCGGCGCCGGCGGCGCGCTCCGCCGCGCCGAGCCGCGCGACGCCGCCGCCTCGGAGGCGCAGGCGGCGAGCGCGAGCGAGCCCCTGGGCCCCGGGCCGCCGCCGCCGCCGCCCCCCGGCAGCGCGCTCGAGAAAAAAGAGGAGGAGGACAAGGCGAAAAAGGCGGCGGCGGCGGCGGCGGCGGCGGCGGAGGTCGGCCCGCCGCTAACGGCGATGAGCGAGACGGTCGAGCACGACTGGACGGATAGGAAAGTGGCCCCGTCGGAGATCAAGCAGGTGGGCACGGCCACGACCACGACGAAAGGGCGGCTCAACACGATGGCCGCGCCCGAGTCGCAGGGGGGTGGGTGAGCATGAACATGAAGGCGGGAACATGCAGGCGGGAGCTGCAGCTTGGAGCCTAAGCGGGGGCGGCGGCGGCGGCGGCGGCGGCGACGATTTCCCGGCTTTTGGCTTGTATTCCGATTTATTACCGCGCGCGCACGCGACCGCAGCGCCATGCACACACTCGCAATCACACACAACACACTCGCTTGCCTCGTAATCACACACAAACCGAATTGATTTGCAAACGTCGACGCTGACGTCGCGAGCCTCTCTTTCACTGCGCGAGTTTCTCTTCTCCTCTCCCGCGTCCCATCGTCCGCGCCGACTCACGTCCCGGAACGCATACTGCAGGCGTCGATCCATCGCCATCGTCACATTGCGGGGGCGCTTCGACGCACTCCAAAAGCGGACCTGTCCTCCTGCTTGCGCCGCCTTCTCTTCTTCCTCTCTCCCCGCAGCCCCACGCGCGCAGCCCACCCTTCTCGCCACGGGGACCCGGCCCCTGATCGAGAGGGGTGACCCGTGAAGCCTCGCTAGAGGCGGCCTCCCCCTCCTCCGGCGGTCGCCCGCACCGCCGCCGCTCGCGCCGCCGCCGAGCGAGCGAGCGAGCGAGCGAGCGAGCGCGTGTGCGCGCCGCCGCCCGCGCGCCGCGCCCGACCCCCTCTCCCCGAGGAAAGCAAGCCGCGCGCGCGCCCAGCCAGCCAACACGCCACCACGATGCGCCAGCTCAAGTTCCACGAGGCCAAGCTCCTGCGCAAGGTCAACTTTTTGCACTGGAAGCGCGAGCACAACGAGCGCGAGCTGCAGGTCATGCGGCGGTACCACGTCCAGGACCGCGACGACTACGGCAAATACAACAAGGTGTGCGGCCTGGTCACAAAGCTGACGCACGTGCTCCGGCGGCTCGACGCCAGCGACCCGTCGCGCATCGAGCTGACGGACCGCCTGCTGACCAAGCTGTCGCAGATGGGCGTGCTGACGCACAAAAAGTCGCTCGCCCAGTGCGAGAAGCTGAGCACTGCGTCGTTTTGCCGGCGGCGGCTGGCGGTCGTGATGGTGCGTCTCCGCATGGCCGAGACGGTGCGCGAGGCGGCCGCGCTCGTGGAGCAGGGGCACGTGCGCGTGGGCCCGGACGTGGCGTCCGACCCGGCCAGCCACGTCACGCGCGCGCAGGAGGACTTCGTCACGTGGGTGGACACCAGCCGCGTGCGGCGCAAGGTGCTGGCCTACAACGACCGGCTGGACGACTACGACCTGCTCAACGCGTAGTGAGGGTCGCGAGGCTTGGGGAGAGAAACTAGTTCGAACTCGCAACCACACGTACATGTAAAAAAGTCTAGAGAGAGAAAAAGGGGATGTGCGTCGCCAGGGTCGTTTGCGCTACGACAAGGACGAGGAGCCGCCGCCACCACCGCCGACGGCCGTCAGCCCCCCGCTCGCGAGCGCGATGGCCTCGCGCAGGCTCGCGGCCCAGTCGCAGCACGCCTCGACGTCGGCGGCGGAAGCGCCGCCGCCGCCGCCGCCGATCCTCAGGCGGACGGCGCGGCGCCCGGAAGAGCCCTGCGCCGCGCGCGCGGCCACCGACGCCACGCGCGCGAGGCCCTGGCGCCAGCCGCGCGCGACGGAGGCGACCGAGGGCCTGCCCGAGGGGGAGGCTGGGACGGGGAGTGTCGAGGCGGCGGCGGCGGCCTCCGCGTCCCCCGAAGGGGAAGGCGAGGCGGCCGGCGGCGGCGGCGCGCCGTCGGCGGGCGCGCCCTCGCCCTCCGCCCTCCTCTCGTCGCCGTCGCGCGGGCTCGCGACGCCGACTGCCGACGAGGCGGCCGCCACGGCGGCGGCCAGCCCCGTCATCTCGACCAGCGTGAGCTCCGGGACGGCCGCGTCGGCAAAGTGGGTGCGGGCGAGGTTGACGGGCGGGATCTCCTCGCCGTCGTCGTCCCCGCCTGGCGGCCGCTGCTGCTGATGCTGCCGCCGCCCCTCCTCGCCGCCGCCGTCGTCGCCCGCGCCCGCCTCTTCCTCCTCCCTCTCCTCCCTCTCCTCGGCGTCCCCACACGCGGGCGCGAGCAGGTGCAAGAACCCCGCCCGCGTCAGCGCCGCGAAGCGCGGCCGCCACCGCAGCCCCTTTTCGTCCCAAACCTCGACCGGCCCCTTCCTCGCCACCTCTGGCGACGCCAGAAGATCGCGCCGCGCCGCCGCGCCGTCCCGCCGCCCGCGCGCCGTCAGCGCCGCCGCCGCGCGGCGCGCCGCGCCGGCCACGCGCCCCAGCTCCCCCAGCTCGCGGGCGGCGCACGCCAAGGCGCGGTCGAGCGCGGCGCCCAGCTCCTCCACCGCGCCGGGCAGGGGCACCAGGGCGGCGCCGTAATCCGACACGGCGGCGCGCATGGCGGCCGAGGCGGCGGCGGCGCGAGCTTTCTCGAGCGCCTCGACCCGCGCCAGCGCCAGCGCCAGGCCCGCGCGGTCGCGCTCGAGGGCCAGGCCGAGGGCGGCGTGCGCGCGCGCCAGCCCCGCCTCGGTTGCCCAGGGGTCGGCGCCGGGCGCGGCGCCCGCGCGAAAGGTCGCGCTGAGGCGGCCGAGGCCGCCCTTTTGCGGCGGCGGCTGCTGCTGCTGGGCAGGGGCGGCAGGAGCAGGGGCCGCCGACGCCGACGCCGATGCCTCGCCCTGCGGCTGCTCCTCTCCCTCCTCCTCCTCCCCCTGCACCGCGCCGCCGCCGCCGCCGCCGCCGCTGCCGGCCACCACAAGCGCGCCGTCAAAGGCCGCGCACGCCTTGCGGTGCTCCGCCAGGGCGCCGGCCACCCGCTTGCGCGCGCCCTCGATGCCCTTGCGGCCGGCGGAGGCCGTGGCATACGGTGCGGCGGCGGCGGCGGCGGCTCCAGCGCCCGCCGTCGCCGCCGCCGCCGGTCCGCCGAGCGGCGGCGGCTCAAACAGGCCGCGGCGACCTTCCCTCCAGCGCGCGTGCGCGGCGCGGGCCTCCTCCAGGCGCGCGCGCAGGTGGCGCGCCAGCTCGCCGTGCGACGCGGACAGCGCCTGCGGCAGCGCCGCGACGGCCGAGGCGGCGGGCAGCGCGGCGGCGGCGGCCGGCAGGGCGCCGCCCGCGGCCTGGGGGCGCGCGCCGGGCGGCGTGGAGCGGGGGGCGGCGGAGGCCGCGGCCGACGCCGGGGCAGCGGCGCCGCCGGCCCCCCTCCCCAGCCACGTCCGCCCGGGGGCGGCGGCGCGCAACGGCTCCCCAACTCCGCCGCCGCCGCCCGGCGCCGGCTGCGCGCCGCCGCTGCCGCCCGCCACGGCCGCCGCCGCCGCCGCGTCGGCGTACGCGCGCGCGGCGGCGCCCAGCGCCGCGCTGTATTGGCTCTCGGCCGCCGCCAGCGCCTCTAGGAAGGAAACCAGGTGCGCGAGCTGCGCGCCGCCGGCCTCGGCCCTCTCCTCCACCAGCGCCCTCAAATCGCCGTTGACGCGCGCCTCCCGCGCGGCCGCGGCGTCCGCGTCGGCGGCCTCGGCGGCGCGGCGGGCCAGCTCGGCGCCGTGCCCGCCGGCGGCGACGCTGGCGAAGGCGGCCTCGACGCCGCCGGGGGCGGGGGCCGCGGCCGGGGGGCGCCTCGGGGGAGGAGGAGGGGCGGCGGCGGCGGCGGCGGCGGCGGCGGCGGCGGCCGTCGCTGCCGCGGGGCTCGAGGGGGCGGCCGCATCGGACGGGCCGCCCCCGGCCTCGAGCTCCCTGCGCGCGGCCGCGGCGAGCGAGGGGTCGCCGAGGACGTCGGCGGCGGCAAAGCGCGGCTTCTCAGCGGCGGCGGCGGCGGGCGACCGGGCGCCGTCGGCGGCGGCGACGGGCGACGTGGCGGTTGCGGCGGCGAGTGGCGTCGCGATGGCTCGCTCCATCGCGGCCGCGTCGCTTGCCCCCGCCGCCAGTTGCTCTGCGTCGGGGCTCGCCGCGGTGGAGGAGGTTCTCACGGGTGCCTCCGTCTCCTCGGCGTCTGCGGGTGGAGGCGGGGCGACCTCTGGCGCGTCCATCGGGAAGTGAGAGGAGGGAAAGCGAGATAGAGATGTAGTGTGTTGGACCGGGTTCGTCTGTATAACTCGGCAGGCGATAAGAATGAACGGTTGGACGCGTTACGTGTGTGCGCGCTGCGCGCGAGAGAGCATAAGACGAAAAACAAAATGGCGAGACGCGTCGCGCGGCGCCGTTCCCCGAACCGCCGCCACCCGCCCGCCTCACTTCGTCTTCTCGGCCTCCTTCTTTCCCTCTCCCGCCTCCCCCTTGGCCGGCGACAGCACCGCCAGCACGTCCGCCTGCTCGTTCATCTCTGCCACCTCCCCCGGCGTCTTCCCGTCGGCGTTCTTCGCCGAGACGTCGGCCCCCGCCGCCAGCAGCAGGCGGCACGCCTCGGCCTGGCCGTAGCCCGCCGCGTAATGCAGCGCGGTGTTTCCGTTGCTGTCGGCGGCGGCGACCGACGCGCCCTCGCCCAGCAGCAGCTCGACGCACGGCAGCTCGCCGTAGCCCGCCGCAAACTGCAGCGCGGTGCGCCCCTCGTCGTCGGCGGCGTCGGCGGCGGCGCCGCCCGCGAGCAGGGCGGCGAGCGCGTCGGCGTCGCCGTCCGAGGCCGCAGAGTGGACCGTGGGCTCAGCGGCCTCCTCCTCCTCCTCCCCCTCCGCCGCCACCTCCTCCTCCTCCTCCCCCTCCTCCTCCTCCTGGGCGCCGGGCATGCCGGGCATCCCGGGCATGCCGCCAAACAGGCCCATCAGGCCGGGCGGCATGGGAAAGGGCGGCATCCCGCCGGGGCCGCCGCCCGCGCCCGCGCCCGCGCCGCCCGGGCCGCCCTCGCCAAACACGCCGCCCATGGCCTTGCCCAGCTTCTCGAGCACGGCCGGGTCGTTCCAGTGCTTCATCATGGCGGCGGGCCCGCCCGTCTCGAGCTCCTTGAAGATCGGACCGAGCTCCGGGTCGTCCTTCAGCTTGCCCATCGCGCCCTCCACCTTATCCTTGTAGGAGGGGTCCTGCATCGACGCCATCATTTGCTGCATGGACGGGTCGGACTGTTGGTTGGGTTGTGTGTGTTGTTGTTGTGTTGTTGGATTGTTGGATTGCAAGTGGGGGGGGAGGGGAGTGGGGTGTGAGG
>Ga0105055_10009564_pt1 | contig 12362 bp, 9 predicted proteins | sample BON03_FD_78090 | JGI IMG/M metagenome (GOLD analysis project Ga0105055, IMG submission 78090) | Freshwater microbial communities from Lake Bonney liftoff mats and glacier meltwater in Antarctica - BON-03 | ecosystem: Environmental > Aquatic > Freshwater > Ice > Glacier meltwater | place: Lake...
AGCGGGCAAATCAGTTTTCCGGGTGGTAAAAGGGAGAAAGATGATTTAGATTTTTTAGACACTGCTTTGCGAGAAACGGAAGAAGAGATTGGTATTGACCGCTGCGATGTTGAAGTGCTGGGAGCGCTAAGTCCAATCTATATTCCTCCCAGCAATTTTTTAGTGTATCCCTTTGTTGCAATCAGCACCAGCGTCTTAAATAAAACAGCGGAAGAGAAAGAAGTGGCAAAGATTTACACCGTTGGATTAAACGATTTATTTGCTGCCAATACCTTGCAAGAAATGAACGTTAATTATTCCCACGGACTAAAGGTTAAAGTACCGGCTTTTATAACTTCAGGCTTAAAAATTTGGGGCGCAACCGCCATGATGCTTGCCGAACTTAGAGAAATAGTAGATTTAAGCTGATTTGAATGAAGAGTTTTGAGATGGATAACAAGTAAAGTTTCGATTTAATAATCCATTAGTTTTTTGCTGGTTTCGCTTGAAACTCATTATTTACATGGAGCCTAATTTTTAAACGAACTTAGGTTGATGGTGGAGTCTGAAATTAAAATTTTAGGTCACCCCTAGGTTTTTAGGGGTCGCTAGAAATTTTCCAAAGCTTATATTTGCGCTGAAGGAACAAAATAATGAAGCTAAAATTTAAAGACTCTTTTGGTAATTCTCTGCTGCTGAAACGTTTACTAATATTTGTATTCGGTAGCATTGCTTATTATCGCTTTAATATTGCCAATAAAACGAAGGTTTCTGGTTCTCATGTTTTAAAAGGCCTGCGCAAACAGAATGTACTTTTCGTTAGTAATCATCAAACCTACTTTGCCGATGTTACTGGACTTTATCAAGTTTTTTGCTGTGCAAAGTGGGGTGTTTACGAACGTATTAACTTCCCCTTCTTTATTTTCAACCCTAAGCTAAACATCTTTTTTATAGCCGCCTTAGAAACCATGTCGGCCGGATTACTGCCCAAGCTCTTCGCCAATGTTGGCAGCGTTTCCATTAAAAGGACTTGGCGCTCGGCCGGTAAAAATGTGGATCGCGGTGTAGACCCTGGCGATATCCAAAAAATATTTACCGCATTACAAAATGGCTGGGTTATTACTTTCCCACAAGGTACTACCACTCCCTTTGTAAACGGCAGAAAAGGTACGGCCCACATTATTAAGGAGACTAAACCTATTGTAATTCCAGTGGTAGTAGATGGCTTTCGTCGTGCCTTCGATAAAAAGGGTCTGCTCCTAAAAAAGAAGGGCGTAAACCTAAGTATACGCTTTAAAGACCCCTTAGAGATTGACTTTGAAAAAGACTCTTCCGAAGAGATTTTAGATCAAATTATGGATAGCATAGAACAGAGCGATGACTACAACACTATGAAAAAGATTGATGTAGAAAGCGAATTGTCCAACGCTTAGATAGATTAAAACGTAATAATAGTATCATCTTGACAATAATTAATAATAATATGCGCCAATCACTTTTAGCCCTTTTCTGCGGTCTGATCTTAATGAGTAGCTGCCAAGAAAAAGATTTATTGCAAAACAACCCTCCGCCTGCTACCGACAATCTCTTTTGGAGCTTCATTCCTTATTATGGTGGTGAAGGCTTAAAGTATGACTCGGTTTATACCAACGACTTAGGTATTGAGTTTATAATTGATTCTGTCTCTCTCCTAATCACTGATGTAAGTTTTTATGATGAAAATCTACAGCAAACTATCGATACTGCTCCCAATTTCATTTACCTAAACCGTGCAAAAAATGAGCAGTTAAATGGCTATTTACCTGCTAACGGTTATTATGGACAGTACCGAGTAATTTTAGGCTCCGATTCTGCAAATGCTGTTAAGTATGATCAACAAATTAGTGGTATTGCCCCCAGTTTTACTAGGCAAGATGCTTATGGACTTAATTTCTTTAAAATAAAAGGAAGAATTTTTGATCCCACGAAGCTTAAAATAGATTCGATTTACCTGCCCATTGAATATACTATTGGAACATACCTTCTTACCGATACTATGTATACCGACCGCAGAAGCTTTAGCATCAACAATAGTCAACAAATTACCATTGTTCTGTTGGGGGACCTTAAGCCAATGCTAAATTTTTTCCCTTTAAATCTTGTTCGAGAAGTTGTTTGCGACCCCACTGACCTTCAAGACTTTACCCTCGCTCAGCAATTACGCGACAGTTTATCGATAGGAATATTTTAATCAATTATAATGAAAACCTTAAAACTCTCTGCCTTATTGTTTCTTTCTCTAATTATGGGCAGTGCTTGCGAAAAAGATAAAGAAGAATCAACGCAGGGTACATTAACGTTTCAAACGGAAATAACGGTTAAAGCTAGAACTAATAAGGTCTCTATTGGCGATACTATAGTTCTTGGCGATTACGATTTCAACCTTAAAAAATTCAAGCTCTACCTTTCTAATATCACTTTGCTCAGGGCAGATGGGAGTTCTAAACTTATTAAGGACATATTATTAGCCGATGTGGGTGACAATGTTACTGGCCAATTTAGTCTTAACATTGAACCCGATGAATTCACCGCCATCTATTTTGGATATGGCCTCGATTCGATTCAGAATAATTCCGTTCCCGAAAGCTTTGCCAGAGAACATCCTCTTTCGTCTTTTAACCAGATGTACTGGACCATGCTGAAATATCGTTTTGCCATTTTAGAAGGACGCTCAAATTTGGTAGATTCTTTAGGCAGCGCCAGCGATAAGCTTAATGCTTATCATCCCGGTACCGATGTTTTATACCGTACCAATACTTTTCCACTTAATTTAAAAATTAAGACGGATGGCTCGAAAACTATTGTTTTAAGTTTAGATCTCGAAAAGCTCTTTAATGGTAGCGAAAAGCTCGACTTAATGGCTGAACCTCAAACGCATTCTGAGCCAGTAGATTTTGATATTGCCACCAAATTTATGGACAATTTGAAAGATTGTGCTGAAATTTATCTGCTCTAGTTCTTAGTATGACGTAGCTTTGTGCTACAAAATACCATTCATGAAAATACATCTTATTGCTATCGGAGGCAGCGCGATGCACAATTTGGCCATCGCCCTTAACCAACAAGGACATGCAGTAAGTGGTAGTGATGACGAAATTTTTGAGCCTTCAAAAAGTCGCCTAGCCAAACACGCACTCTTGCCCACAAGTATGGGGTGGAATGAGGCTAATATTTCCCAAAATCTTGATCTCGTAATTTTAGGAATGCATGCGCGTCATGACAATATAGAGCTGAAACGCGCCCAAGAACTGGGTCTTAAAGTCCTCTCTTATCCTGAGTATCTTTACGAAAACAGTAAAGATAAAACTAGAGTTGTAATTGCTGGAAGTCACGGTAAAACAAGTATTACTGCCATGATTTTACATAGTCTCCACTTTCATAGTCGCGACTGCGATTACATGGTAGGAGCCCAGCTGGACGGCTTCGAGACAATGGTAAGATTAACCGACCATAATGAATTTATTCTCCTAGAAGGCGATGAGTACCTATCCTCACCCCTAGACCCTAGACCAAAATTTATTCACTATAAACCTAATATCGCGCTTTTATCGGGCATTGCCTGGGATCATGTTAATGTATTTCCCGACTATGAAGATTATAAAAAGCAATTTGATCAATTATTAAATTGCATTGAAGCAGGTGGAGTAATCATTTATAATGAAGATGACCCCGAGGTCTTGGATGTTATCGATCGCACGAAGAATGAGGTTAAAAAATTCCCGTACCACCTCCCTTTATATCGTGTAGAAAATCAACAATTTATACTGGATACTATTGAAGGTGATCTTCCATTAAAAGTATTTGGCGCTCATAATATGAGCAACCTAGAAGGCGCACGTTGGATTTGCAACCAAATGGGTCTTACCGATGTAGAGTTTTACGAAGCAATAGAAGAATTTGAAGGAGCCTCAAAAAGGTTAGAAAAAATGGATATTGCGGTCAATTATCAAATTTACCGTGATTTCGCACATGCTCCCTCCAAGGTTAAAGCCTGCGTATCTGGGACCAAGGAAACTTTTGCTGATAAAAGATTAGTGGCAGTATTTGAGCTACATACTTTTAGCAGCCTGAGTATAAATTTCATTAGCCAGTATAAGTCAAGCTTAGATATGGCAGATGAGGCGATTGTATATTTCAACCCCAAAGTGCTTGCCCATAAAAAACTACCTGCTCTTAATGCCAATGCCGTAAAAGAGGCCTTTGCCAACCCCAATATTAAAGTTATTACCGACCGAAACGAACTCGTTAATGCTGTTAAAACGGCGGGCGCTTTGGCAGATGTGTTATTATTAATGAGCTCCGGTAATTTCGATGCTATCAATTGGCAGGAAGAGCTACTTAAAGGATAAAAAAAATGCTAATTTATATGTATCGATGCCTTTGAATAAAAAACTACTCCTTAGTGCGCGTAAAGTTGATATTACCTTACGCCGTTTAGCCCAACAACTCATTGAAAATCACGGCGATTTTAAAGATACCGTTCTCATTGGACTGCAGCCAAGAGGCAGTGCTGTACTTGAAAAGGTTCTAGAAATATTAAAGGTTAAAAATTCTGCTGAAATTGCCAGTGGCACCTTAGATATCACCTTTTTTAGAGATGATTTTAGAAGACGAGACACTCCCCTGCAACCGAGCAAAACCAAGATTGACGTTTTATTAGAAGGCAAGAAAGTCGTTTTTATAGACGATGTACTATTTACCGGCCGCAGTGTGCGCTCCGCTATGGATGCGGTGCTATCTTTTGGTCGTCCCGCAGAAGTAGAACTACTGGTGCTAATAGATCGCAGGTTTAGCCGTGAACTGCCTATCCAGCCAGACTATTCGGGCCAACATGTGGATAGTCTTATTGGTGATAAAGTATTGGTAGAGTGGCAACATTTAGGTGCCCTTGAGGACGCTGTATATTTAGAAACTGGAGATAATGAGTGAGTTAAGCACCAAACACCTACTAGGTATTAAATACCTTATAAAGTCTGACATCGAATTAATATTTGAAACGGCCAGCCAGTTTAAAGAGGTGATAAACCGCCCAATCAAAAAGGTTCCCTCAATGAGAGACCTAACTGTAGCCAATTTATTCTTCGAGAATAGCACTCGCACAAGACTTTCCTTCGAATTAGCCGAAAAAAGATTATCGGCCGATGTGGTTAATTTCTCCGCTAGTAGTTCTTCAGTTTCAAAAGGAGAAACCTTAATCGATACGGTTAGCAATATATTGGCAATGAAAGTTGATATGGTGGTGATGCGCCATCCCAAACCAGGTGCAGCATATTTTCTGAGCCAAAATGTTGATAGCATAATTATAAACGCTGGCGATGGGGCGCACGAACATCCCACCCAAGCTTTACTAGACGCCTTTTCGATAAAAGAAAGCTTGGGTAGCTTAGAAGGAAAAAAGATTGCTATTGTAGGCGATATTCTTCATTCACGAGTGGCCTTATCCAATATTCTATGTTTACAAAAAATGGGGGCAGAAGTGCGCGTTTGCGGACCAGCTACCCTTTTGCCGAAGCACATAGAAAGTTTAGGTATTATTAAAAGTACCAACCTGCTAGAAACCTTAGAATGGTGTGACGTGGCAAATATGTTAAGAGTACAGCACGAGCGCCAAACCCTAAAATTCTTTCCGAGTATTCGCGAGTACAGCCAAATGTTTGGAATTGATAAAAAAACTCTTGAAAGTCTTTCTAAAAAGATAATTATCATGCATCCTGGACCAATCAACCGGGGCGTGGAAATTAGCAGCGATGTTGCGGATAGTAATCAAAGTATAATCCTCGATCAGGTGGAAAATGGCGTTGCAATACGCATGGCCGTGCTTTATCTTTTGGCCTCTAAAAAGGAGATAAATTTTTCTAAATAATGGAACATTTTAGCCTCAATATATTAGGGGCCAGTTCGGCTATCCCCTTAGCCAATCGCAGTCCTACCGCTCAATTTCTAAGCATGGCCGACCACCATTTTCTTATTGACTGCGGTGAAGGTACCCAAGTGAAAATAAGGCAACACAATATTGGCTTGTCGCGTATAGAGCATATCTTGATCAGTCATTTACACGGTGATCATTTTTATGGACTGGTGCCATTATTGACCAGTTTAAGCTTGTTAGAAAGAAAAAAGGCCGTGCATGTATACGGGCCAGCGGCCTTAGAAGAAGGGATTAAGCAAATTTTGGCTTTATCAAATTCGGAGCTCAACTATCCACTGCATTTCCACCCTACAGACCCCAATAAAAAAACCTTAATCTTTGAGAGTAATAGGATTGAGGTTTACAGTTTTCCACTAAGCCATGGAATAGAATGCACCGGCTTTTATTTTAATGAAAAACGAGGCCCAAGGAAAATTATTAAGAGCGCAATAAGTGGCTTAAAATTGAGTGTTCCCGATTTACGCGCTTTAAAAGATGGCAAAGATATTATAGGCGATAACGGTGAAATTCTTGCAAACGAAAAATTTACCACCCCGCCACTAGAGCCATTTTCATATGCATTTTGCAGCGATACTCAATTAATTAAGCACCTTCATCGCTATTTCAAGGGCATCGACTTGCTTTATCACGAAGCAACTTTTACCGAGGAATTTAGAAGTCGAGCGCTAAAAACAAAGCACAGTACCGCTAAAGATGCAGCCCATATTGCCAATCTCACCAATGCCAAAAACTTACTAATAGGTCATTTTTCGCTGCGCTACAAAAACTTTGAGCAATTACTATCTGAAGCGCAAGAAGGCTTTCAAGCTAGTTTTGTTGCGATGGAAGGATGTGTATATAACATGAAACGCAAAGACCGCAACCTTCAATTTGAGCGGGTTATTACTATTCCGTCTGGGGAATAATTTCAGGCTTGGTCTCTTCTTCTTTGCGGGCTTTAGATAGCACCAGCCGCCATATTTGACGGTAATTATCAAAATCCGTTCTAAACGACATTCCCACCCCTTGCTGATAGAGTTGTTGCTGCCCAATATTTAAATTAAAGCCATTATCTATCGAACGGTTAAACGCCTTTGCCCTTATACGGCCATCTGCCGTAAGGCTATAAAGCACTTCAAAATCGCCCGCGATATTACTGTTATTCTCATTTAAAGGAACTTCTACCGAACTATTAATGGTCAGTCTTTCGTTAAAGAAATTTTTGGAGAGACCCACTTCAAATTCCTCATTGCTTAAACCTCCACCGGCCGCTGCCACAGTTGAGGCAGGCTGATAATTGAAGCTGAACTCGTAATCACCGGTAAAGCGATTGATAAAGGCCGCCGCCTGATTAGCGATAATATCCCACTGGTTTATACCATTTCCCGTGGCAGCAAACATTTCCGAAGGCGGAGTGAAACTATTGAAAGCCAGCAAACTAAAAACCTGCTGGTTAATTGCTTGATCGGTATTTAAACGGTTGGCAAGAATTGCTTGGGTAGTAGAACTGGCCCGAGGAGCCTTAATATCGAAGAGAATATTTGGGTTGGTTAATTCGCCACTTATATACAAAAACACTTCTACCGGAGTAGAAACCGCACTTGACTGGCCAGTTAATAGACCCGGGTTAGCCTTGGTGCTGAATTTTGCGACTAAGTCTAAACGGGCTGCATAAGGGTCCCCATTCCAGGTTACAGTGCCACCTCTTTCCACCTCAAAGTTCTTCGCAAAAAGACCTTCAATATTAAAGCGGTACTCTCCCTTTGAAACCGTGTAAGTGCCATATAATTCTAATTCACGACTAGGTTCAAGCTTCATTTTAATTAAACCCTCTCCCCTTGCATTTAACTGGTTGCCGGTACTCTCATTAAGAATGATACTTACTTTAGCATTCGAATTAACATTTATATCGAAATCTAAACTCACCCCTTCATCAATATTAAACTCATTACTTAAAATACGCAATGAGTCCCGATCTAAATCGGGACTAATAAATGTAACGAAGCCGCTCTGTTTTATTTCTGTGGCACCACCAATAGGAATATTAAAGCTGGTATTACCAGCACTTTCTACCACTGCTTTCACTTTTACCTTATTTGGTGGGCCATTTACAAGGATTACGCCGCTGGCATAGGCCGTTCCGTAATAAGCACCTTCCGTTTCAGACTTGGTATTAAGCACTAATAACTCTTGGGCATCTATCTTTAAATCGATAAAGAAGTCTTTAAAGTTTTCATGTCTCACCTCACCCGAAAGTACGCCGGCCGTGCCAAAACGGGTATCGCGCAGTTTCAGCTCGGGAAAAGATATTTTGCTATTGTTTATTGTAATCTCGGGGTCACCGATTAAGTTATAGTCAGTTTGCAAAAAAGAAATAGTCATCGCTGCTTTCGGTAAACGCAAACTACCGTCTATTATAGGCTTTAAAATAGGGCCACTAACCCTAATGGAACCATTTAATAATCCTCTAAGGTTTTCGGCAATTGGGCTAGCGAAAGGTTCTAACGCTGCTATTTGAAAACGATTAAAGTCTAAACTTAAATCAATTAAGCCCGAAGAATCAGTATTGTAATAGCCATTTAAAAGCAAGGATTCTAGATTCCCCAAAGTAAGAACCCCATCTAAAAAAATCTTCTTAAGAGAATAGTCGAAGTCACTCGTTGCGTTTAAATTACCTAGTCTCACCCCATTTAAGTTGAGACTATCAATACTCAAATCTGCCAAAAATTTGGGGGAGCCTAATAATTGTGTTGCTACAATTTCGGTGCGCAATTTCCCTTTAAAGCGCGCTTTTTCATTGGGGAAAAGGTAGTTTAGAATTTTAAGATCTAACTCTTCCACGTTTAAGCGCAAAATCTGATTGGGGTTTTCATTAATAAAGCCTGAGGCCGTAATATTTTGCTTGAGACCTTGTAACTTTATATAATCAATGGAAAAGCCATTTCTGTCTAATCGGAAAGAACTGCCACTGGAAAAGTAGAAAGGCTGCTTACCTAGGTTAAAAGAAGAGGTGTCAATTACTATACGATAGTTCGCACTATCATCGATCAGTGCTCGCCCTTCAAAATTAGAATAACTGTCAATACTATCGCGAAGAATAAAATCGAATTTATAGTTCATACTATCCACTAAATAATCATTAACTAGGTTAATACTATCTAAGACAAAACCTCCCGGGCTTTGGTAATTCTCAAGGAATAATTGGAGATGATTTTCAGCTATTGAACTAGTGAAACCTAAGTCTATATCTCTAAAAATATGCTCCTGATAACGAATACCGCGTGATATAAGTTTTGCATTCAATTGATTACCATCTTTTATATAGCTACCTAAAATTTCTGTTCCAGGTTCTATTAAAAATTGCGGCAAAAGTAGTTGAGTGAGTAAACTGGTGCTTTTTAAAACAAGGTTATACTTAAAGTCATTAGTAGTAATAAGTTCTGGTTGATACTTTAAAGGCCAAAAAAACTTGTAAAGGTTCTGTTCGAACGCACTGGCTAAGCCAAGTAGAGAGAAGTCTCCTATTATTTCACCTTCTAAAATATCGCTGTTAAAACGTAATTCGCGTAAAGAATCTTTGCCTAAAGAAATGACGTTAATATCTTGAAAATAATGGTTTTTGCGCGAGTTTTTATACTGAGAATCTTTGAGGGAGATAAAACCCTGCCAATGATCATAATCTGTTGCTGTTAGATCGATAAGCAAATTACCTGAATATTGCGCTCCCGAGTCGGCCACCAAATTGATAGCAAATAGATTGGCCGAGTCAATTTGGGCGGCAAAATCGAAAGTTACTGTGTCTTTGGCAAAACTAGCTTGTCCAGAAAAACTTAGATTAAGATTGGGGTCAAAAGCTTTAAAATCTCCATCAAAAAGACCCGCGTCAAAAAGACCATTGATAGTTAAATTTTTATAACTATAAAGCTTATAGTCTAAGCGGTTAATATCACCTTGTACTCTGGTCTTCATGAGGTAAGGATCAAAGCCCCTACCCTCAATTCTCAGGTCAACCGCGGCCAGTCCTAAATCGTCAAGGCCGCTTATTAGCGCCAAATCAATTTTAGAGGCCACAATTTTTCCCTTATAATGAGCCTTCTCCGATAAATTGAAGTCCTTGGCTTCAAAGTCTAATTCGGCATCAATTAAATCACCTTTTAGTTTACTGTCGGTTACAAAGGTGTAGATGCCTCCCACAAATTCTCCTGACCAAGTAAAGTCGCCGATATTATCTAACAGAGGGTTTAGGCTATCGGCGAAAATGCCGATTATTCGTTTCACATCAGCCGAAGAGCTGCTAAGACGAAAATCATCCGATTCCATAAAAAGGTTTTCGGGACGGGTGGTTTCCTTTAAATATAAATCACCTTTAAAACTTGTCCTTTCCGCTATTTCTAGAACAATATCTCGCAGCTGGAAATCATTGACAGTGCCACTAGCCTTTCCTTGCAATTTTGCAGTAGGAAAATCAGGGTAAGAAGAGGCAAAGTATTTTACATCTTGGGGATTAATGCTGGAGAATAAGACTTCAGTTTCTAACTGGACCGAATCTACAAAAGTGAGATATGCCGCAGGGGAGGAATAGGAAAAACTAAGATTGCCCGCAAGATGGCTGCGATCGGTAATGAGGTTTAATTTTTCCGCTTTTAAACCCTTTGAGCCGTAATAAAATTGTGACTTTAAATCCTTTAACCTAAAACCCGCCGGGTCATTAAAGCTAAGCTGCTTAATATTTCCTGCTACATCAGGGCCACTGAGAATAAATTTTTCAATTTCCCCCTCTAAATCATCCCAAAAAAAGCGTGCCGAGTTTTCAAGATCATTGCGATTCTCCAAAAAGAAACGACTATTTTCCAGCTTTAAACTCTGGATAGACATAGTAAAGGCTTTATCACTTCGCGCTTTATTGGGATCTATAATTTGGGCCAAAAAGATAGAGATGTTGGTCGAATCTCTGCCCAAATGCCGCAACATATGGAAAAAGACACTATCCCCTTTTAAGGTTGAAAGCGTCAATTTACCAGAGAGCTGGCTGTAACCAATAATGGAACTTTGCAAAGAGCCAACGTAAAACAAGGTATCACCCGCATAATCGGGGACAAATAGTTTTTTTAGCTTAATTTGATTCGGAAAGGTGTATTTTATTGTCCCTAAGCTAGCATTTTGGGCGAAATTTTTGTTAAAGTATTTAACCGCTTTTTGGGCGGCAAAGCTCTGAATACTAGGCACTAGAAACAACAGCCAAAGCAAAAGCATGAGGCCAATTAGCCCAAGGAAAAGCTTTCCTAGTATTTTTAGAAATCTTCTGATTGTACCTTTGTTTTATGAACGAAATTATTTTGGCTATTGAAAGCAGTTGCGACGATACTTCTATCGCAGTGCTACAACAACGCAAAGTGCTTGCAAATGTAACCGCTAACCAGCAAATACATGCAGAATATGGTGGCGTAGTTCCAGAATTTGCTTCGCGCGCTCATCAGCAGAATATTGTTCCCATTTTAACTAAGGCCCTTCAGCTAGCGCAAATAAACATTTCAGAGCTTGATGCTATTGCCTTCACTGCGGGGCCGGGGCTATTAGGCTCACTTTTAGTGGGCACTTCTTTTGCTAAATCCCTCAGCTTAGCCCTCACTAAACCTCTAATTGAGGTCAACCATATGCAAGCCCATATTTTATCTCATCTTATTGAAAACAAAGAAGATAGGTACCCTAAATTTCCTTTCCTCTGTTTAACTGTTAGCGGTGGTCATAGTCAGATAGTGAAGGTAAACTCACCGTATGACTTTGAATTAATTGGCGAAACATTGGACGATGCAGCCGGTGAGGCATTTGATAAAGCGGGTAAAATAATGGGACTGGAATACCCCGCAGGTCCGCTAATAGATAAGCTTGCGCAAGATGGTAATCCTTCAGCATTTAAGTTTGCCAAACCAAAAGTTCCCGCTTATAATTACAGTTTTAGTGGTCTAAAAACTAGTATCCTCTATTTTTTGCAAAAGCAGGTTGCTTTAAATCCTCATTTCGTTAAAGAAAATTTGCACGATTTATGCGCGAGTATTCAAAGTACAATCGTCCATATTCTATTGGAAAACTTGGTTAAAGTCGCGAAAAATTTAGACATCAAGGAAATAGCCATTGCCGGAGGCGTAAGTGCCAATAGCGGCTTAAGAAAGGCTTTAATGGAAAAAAAAGAAAGCCTTAATTGGGAAGTTTATCTGCCCGAAAGGCAATATTGCACCGATAATGGCGCAATGATTGGTATTGCTGCATATTATAAATATTTGATGCAAGATTTTGCAGACCTCTCCACTTTGGCACAAGCGAGAAAACCAGTAAATACCTAACAATGAATCATTTTTTTTGTGAAAATATTAGCGATGACATTGGCTATCTAAACGAGCAAGACAGTCACCATGCAGTGCGTGTACTGCGCTTAAAA